>Ga0247674_1000002_pt1 | contig 65995 bp, 121 predicted proteins | sample CNK15_metaG_FD_183044 | JGI IMG/M metagenome (GOLD analysis project Ga0247674, IMG submission 183044) | Soil microbial communities from Purdue University Martell Research Forest, Indiana, United States - CNK15 | ecosystem: Environmental > Terrestrial > Soil > Temperate forest > Bulk soil...
AGGGCAAGTGCCCCAAGCTACCGAAGCCCGACAAGGATCTTCCGAATGACGTCATGTTCCACGTCGGACTATGGGATCAGCATATCGGCATGTTGGCTCACGCCTCTGAAACCGGTGAAGACTATGATCTCAAGATCTGCGAGAAACTGGTTATTGGGGCAATCAGCAAGTTAGTCGCTGAGGCCGGTGATTTCGGTAAGGCCGTACTGGTGTGCGGCGGTGACTTGTTCCACAGTGACACCCGTAAGGCAATCACTGAGCGCGGCGGCAACCACTTAGACGTGGACTCCAGACAGTTCAAGATCTGGGAAGTCGCGACGCGCATCCTACATACTTGCGTAGAACTCATCGCTTCCCGGTGTAACTCCATCAAACTCATCGTCATTCCAGGCAATCACGACTGGGAATCCTCATTCCATCTATCGCGTTTACTCGAAGCGTATTACCGCAACGAGAAGCGTATCGAAGTAGTGAACACCCCAGCTACAAGACAATACGTACAACACGGCACATGCCTACTGGGCTTCCACCATGGTCACTTGGTTAAGCCCAAGGACCTACCTAGCCTAATGGCTGTCGAACAGCCCAAGGCCTGGGGTGATACCACGGTGCGGCACTGGTTCATGGGACATATCCACCGCAACGTCGTGGAGTCCATGCACGGTGTCGTCATGGAGCATATGGAGTCATTAGTATCTCCAGATGCATGGTCAGCTGAGATGGGTTATATCGGTTCACAGCGCCGTCTGACCGGCTTCCTGTGGCATGCCAAGTATGGACTGCGGAAGCGTATTTACGTCAGTGCCGCGGAAGTACTAAACGACTAAGGAACACATGTTACCAAGCGAAGAACAGGCAGGGGAGGGCGATAAGCTCTCCCCGCCTGAGTTATTGGAGGCTGCCAACAGTCTCAAGACGGTATTGAATAAGTTAGTTGATGCTTATGTCAGCAACAACGATGATGCCACCATTAGCGCTTACTTAGCGGCTATGGCACGGAGCCCAACGCACGTCGCGGTATTGATGAAGATGCTGGGCTACATCATGAGTGAGAGTGTCAATCAAAAGGCCTCTATTACTATTACATCAACTAAGAAAGGTCTCAAAGGTGCCGAGAACTCTGTTCTCAACCTCATGGTTAGAGACCCAACTGATGAGTATCCCAAGGTGTCCATGGAGCTTATTGAAGAGGCTTTCAATAAGACCCTTCTGGACTACAAGAAATCCGACCCACTGCTTAACTAATGAAGACACTAACAATACTGCACGATAATTTTTATGACAGATCCGAGTTCAGAATCGATGGTAAGTTCTATGCCCAACTAAGTGGCGGTGAAATAAACACCGAGTTCTGGGTCAAGCTCGTTAAGCAGCTCGGAACTACAGTAGTGCAAAAAGACAGAGACCTAGTAGGAGAATGACATGACAACATACGTAATTTTAGTCGTCAATGCGACTAAGCTATACCCCAACATTGACCCCTTCATCCCCCAGCCGGCCATGGGCAACATGCTGCCGACGACCAAGGGGTATGATGAGAAGTTCCAGGAGAAGCTATTCAAGATCCAGTCCGAGCTAGTAGCTGATCCGCTATTCGCTTATCCCACCGATGTTACGATTCAGTTTATCGGAGACCCAGGGTCGGACATGTATGGACCAAAGAAGAGCTATAATACCAAGACTCTTTTAGACAGCGCAGAACTGCGTGTTAGTCCCAAGGAAGTATTTCCGGGGCAGTACACGCTGACCGGAGTTAATCCCTATGTTGACCGTGCTCTGATGACAAGTTACCTAGCAAAGAATAAGACGGAGTTACCGTTTTGGTTGAATCCCAAGCTAGTCGAAGTCCTCGATGTCTGGAAGCTTCTAACGGGCACATCGGATTGGCGTACAGCAGCTTCACTGTGGAACTTGCCCAAGGATCCAGTTGATGCTACCTCAGAGCTGCTTAAGCGTCTATGACTGACGACTGCTATGTATCAGCAGCCCCAATAGACGTCTCCTGTTTACTGATCACTACGCTATGGGCGCAGATGCGATCAAAGGACCCCAGGACTAAAGTAGGTGCTGGGGTCTATGATCCAGTAAGCGGCGGCATTTACTTGGGCTACAACGGCATGCCAGTGGGGGTGCCGGATTTGAAATCGGTATGGGATAACAGGGACCACCTGACCCCAAATAATAAGTATGAATACTGCATTCACGCTGAGGCCAACGCCATTAGAAAAGCGGCACAGGCCATCGGTGACTTGTCGCACTGCATCTTGTATGTAACCCATTATCCCTGTGGACATTGCACCAAGGACTTCATTGTTCCCTTTGGTATCAAGCATGTCGTCTACATGGAGAATAGGTTCGACGAAGTAACGGCTGAACTAGCTCGGTCCTGCGACATCGAAATCGTTAGGTCAATGCTAGACGTAGACGTCATTAACGGCTGTACAAAGGACTGGGCCGAATGGCCTAAGACCATAACAATCACAGAACGAAAGAGTCAATTCCAATGACTACTGAATGCCACAAATTGAGTATGCGTAAAGATGGTACCGCTGAGATGTTTAGCCTCCGGCAGTCGCCTTGGCATCAGCTCGGTAAGGTGCTACCCGAAGAGATCAGTGACGACCAAGTTCTCGTTGAGGCCGGTCTAGACTGGGAAGTGAAGCAGGAACCGGTCTATACATTTGACGGAGAGGCTACCCCAACGGCTCAAGCCATCCCAGGCTACAAGGTCCTGAAGCGCAGCGATACCGGTTATCCCCTGAGCATTGTTGGTGACCGTTATCGAGTCTTCCAGAACCATGAGATGGTTAAGGCCATGCGCCTTATCGCCAGGGATCTCCACGTTGTCTGGGAGACTGCTGGTGCCCTTAAGGGTGGCCAAATCGTATGGACTCTCGGCTATATGCCGGACCTGATTTACAACGTCAGAAATGATCAGATGAAGACTTACATGGCCATTGTTAATGGTCACGGTAACGCTAAGTCATTAATCCTTGTCCCAACTACAGTTAGGATCGTCTGTCAAAATACGCTGCGTATGGCTACGCGTGGTAGTGAACGTAGTAGACTTGAGAGGGCAGCTGAAAAGGATTATAGCGAGCAAAGCCTGTCCGAGGGCTTCTCGATCCGTCACAATGGTTCCCTAGACGTCCTCTTGGCTGGTGTCGTCGGGGCGTATGCAGATATCGTCAAGGACGCAGAAGCTACTAAAGAGGTGTCCGAGGCCCTAGCCGACAAGAAGATGGCTAGAAAGGACTCCCAGAATTACTGGCGCACCGTATTTGGCTTAGAGTCCCCGGCTGGTTTAGATGAGGCCGAGAAGGTCAAGGCCATGCGCAGGGATGCTAAGATCATTACGAAGTTAGATCAGATCATGGACTCTCCGACGTGTGCGGCTCCAGATATCAAGGACACCCTCTGGGCTGCTCTCCAGGCATGCACGGAGTATGTTGATCACCATGATGTCAGCGACACCACTAGTGCTGCTCGTCGGTTCCAAACCGCTAACTTCGGTACTGGACTCAATTTAAAGCAAAAGGCTTGGGATAGTGCTCTGGAGCTGTTGGAGGCGTAATGGTTGCCACCATCAAGTACACCGAGATTCCGGTTATTCCGAATCCCAAGGATCATTACCAGATTGAGCTGACGCTCATGCACGGCGATGCCGATAAGTATGAGACCATTACAATAAACTGTAATACCGAGAAGAAGTTCCTTAAGATGATGGATGCTCTTAAGAACATGCCTACCCCGACTAGTATGGGTGGTACGACGTATGAAACATGGTGTATGGATAACTTCGGAGATATCATCCCACATGATTGTAAGTATGGATATGAAGTTAGCGCAACTGTTGACTCGTTCGAGGGAATCTATTGGGATCAACTCGGCGTGAAGTACCACGCCGGTGTTGTTGAGTCATAGCTAAACAAAAACACAAGCCCCTAGGCATCACCTAGGGGTACAGGAAAACATGCGAAAACCACAATCAAAAGAACTAGAGAATCTCAATTATGGCATCGCAGAACTTGTTGGTGCCGTTCAACTCTTAGATCGTATACGCCACAGTCTGGTTATGAATGAGTTCATGGATAGCCCCCAATATATACCGGAGGACATAGCTAGTGCTATGAAAGTTACTTCCGGTATATCCAGCAAGGTTAAAGAACTAACTGAGGAACTCAGGAGATACGAGAAACTGCAACCCAAGGAAACACAATGAGTTGGCACAGAATCTGGTATGTCGGTAATGGCGGTTATGAAGGTGATGAGCGCTATGTAGAGCTATATGATTCCGATGATGAAGGCGATATGGCAGAACAGGTCAGGGAGCATTTAGGATCACTTCCCGGTGGAGCGCGCTCAATAAATTGGGAGAAGGTCAAATTTCTACCCGATGAAGTACTAGATGAAAAGATTAAGGATCAGCAGTGGATCATCGAGCACGGAGTTGAAAGGGCTCGTAAGAAGATTGTCGAACTGGAGAAGCTACGTAAACCCAAGGAAACACATGCCTAGTATAGCAAACATATCAGCGGGTATTCAGATTTTTGCTAAGTATTGTGATATCAACAAAGAATGGTTTGGAGCCGCGCACGACTTCATTTGGGGTATTGAGGAAAGTCTAGTAACCAACGAAGAAGACCGTACCGCTCTTGAAAATCTGGGTTGGCATATCGCAGATGGTTGTTGGTCGGCGTACACATGAATGACCCACAACCAATAGCAACCGCTCCCAAGGACGGCACTGTTATTCTAACCGATTGCGGCTGCGCCATGTTCATAGATCAGGCATACTGGGGTCCACGTAGTGGTAAAGGTAAGTGGGCCGAATGCTCTCCTTGGGGAGACCCGGATCACTGTGCCGACGACGGTACGATTTACTGTTCGCCCAAACTGTGGGTGCCTCTACCGGAATGGATGAAATAAGGAAACACATGGATAATCCACAACCAATAGCAACGGCTCCGCATGATTTAGTAGTATTTACTGATTGTGGCTGTGCCATATTCACTGACATGGTGTACTGGGACGGCGTACCAGGCAATAGATGGGTTGAGTGCTCTCCATGGGGTAGCATAAACGAGTGTGCCGACAACGGCCCATTCTTCTGTCATCCAAAGCTATGGGTACATCTCCCGGGATGGATAAAGTAATGACTGCTAATTTACCTAAGGTCTATTATGTTATGTGCGGTACCGGCGGTGAAGTCGAATGGGGATGGATGCTAGGCTCATCAGGCGACCATATTTCTATAGGTGACCCTAAGACGAAGAAGCTCACGGGGTATAATCCTAAATCCACTACGTTCTTTACTAAGCAACAAGCCATCGACGATTGGAAATGGCGTTCCGGTGCCGAGACCTCTGAACATGCTGACATTCTTCAGCGTGAAGGTGAAAAGCTGGTAGCCGCAGCTGAAAACCTCCGTGATAAATTGCGCATAAAAGGCGACTGGAGGGATCTCTAATGGGACACTTCTCAGTACATTGCTGTTTAAGCGGTATACCAATTAATGAGCGTAATCCAGTGGCTGGCTGGCATTTACAGCGCACAAAGTTCGAAGAAGTATCGTGTGAGCCATGGATACCGCTTACGTTTCCAATAACTGGTATCTATGACGGGTACGGTAATATCGTAAACGGCAACGGTGAGCAGCTCAACAGGGACAATGAGTACCTAGCAATATGCCACCAGGACCTCTGGGATGAGTTACCGAGCTTATGGGATTCACGAGATGGTGGATCGATGCGTGAGGCTGTAGAGGCCGCACACAAAGAATTCCTGGAGCGACGCGATGAGGAATCCGAGATGCCATGGCGTAAGTCACCGTATTGGGATGCACATTCAGCAAGCTTTCAGAGGCGTTACCCCCTGACTTGGCTCGTTAATCTGTGTCTCGGCGAGCCAGCTGAGAGCGATGGTAAGCCCAGCAAGGAAACTGAGGATTGGGGTCACGAGAGACGCTGTGGACCGTTCGAGAAGCTGCTCCTTGACCTTGTCATATCGGGTCCGATGCATCTAGATTTCAGAGAAACCTGTGGAAATCTCGAAAAGCTATTAGGGGCCTACACGTCAACTATTTACCGTGGTAAGCCCATTATCCCTTTTGAAGCCACGCATGCTGCCCAGGATACTGATTACAAGGTTGAGAAGAAGTGGTTCAGCTTCGTCAATGCTAAGCTCACCGCACTTCGCAAAGTAGAAATTGAGCGAGAGAAGGAAAACAAACGCGAGATGGCTGAGTGGGAAGCCAAGGAGAATGAGTAACCATGTACGAGACAGAGTATCAGCGACAGCGCGAGTATTACCTCCAAGGTGGTCCGGTATTCAAGAGACGCAATCAGTGGACCAAGAGCTGCAAGTCCTGTGGTCGCAGTAATCTCCATTGGGGCCACACCGAATATGGCTGGCGTCTGTTCACCCCCGAGGGTGTCATGCATGATTGCCGGGGACGTCATAACCAGTCCCATGGTCCTACGATGAACAAAGTGATTTACGAACTGGAGAAGGTCAAGCGAGAGCTAGCTGAGCTACGGCAATATGTAATCCAGGAGATCTCGTGACTGTCTACAATACACGCAACGCCCGCATTAGGATTGACCACATTACTACTTTATTGATGTCTACTCGCGCTCTTCTCGGAGATGTCGATAGGCAGTCGGGTCGATTCGAGGAGACCTCTAAGCTGGGATTAAGTGACTTAGAAGATATCAAGGATGAGCTAGAGGCGCTTATTAACGAATGGAAGTACGGCATTATCAGAGACACCCCTAAGCACAAGGAAACACTGTGATCTCATCAGAGAAGCTGAATGTATACGCTGATGTCCTCGACGATGCCGAGGATATGATCCAAGACATTAAGGAAGACTTTTATGATGCCGATGATTGCTTTGAAGACAACGAAGTTGAAGACCACGATGCTTACATGGATAATGCCAAGAAGGGCCTCCGTGAACTCATTGCACGGCTCAATGCAGTATTAGTAGATGCTGAGACTGTACCGTGAATTACAAAGACATTTCTAAGCATCAAATGCGGATTAAGGACTGGGATGTAGATCTGGAGCATATCAAGGACTTGTTCATTCAGGTTATGACGCGTCACGCGTCCAAGGCCAAGCTATGGACTAAGGAAGAGCTGGACAATGATATGATGCAGCTCCGATGGAAGATCAGTGACTTCCGGTTCGAGCTAGACAAGCTGCTAAGGGCTACGTTCAAATGAACGTCAATTACGACTTCTTTGAGCGGCAGCACAAGCAGGATGGCGGTACCGCAGATCAGCAGCGGCATTACGAACTTGGCTGGGAGGCCTGTGATTGGGTCTATAAGCATGATCCCCGCGGTAAGCTACTACGGGATCTACAGGATCTCCTAGAGGATATTGACGCATGGCTTCCTGGAGAGCTACCGGTTCGTATCCGCAAATGCATAAAGGAGTTGGAGATATTCAATGAGAACCCGTGATATCAGTAGGCTAAACGATTTAGCTACGGCAGTAGACATCAATAACGAGGACCTCCAGGCATGTATGCATATAGTGCTGCATGGTGGTAAAGAGACTAAAGAGACTTGGGTCATAGGGGCACTGCAAGATGCTAAGAAGCTACGTGCCGATGTCGACGAATTCATCGCTAAAGCAAATAAGGTACTAAGACATGACTGATGAAGACGACAAACACGAATTGGTGATGCAGGGGCTACGAGGCATATCAAATGACGATAACTGCTATGCCGCTGACCGTGATGCGGCGGATAGAGCCATTGATTACATCAAGTCTCTCCTTAGAGAGATAGGCGAGAAAGATAAGACGATCCTAGCGCTTAGAGATGATCTGGTCAGAGTATACCAGCCATTGCCGCACCATAGACCGGTGGTATTTCCGGAGTCGAGAGGTACTACTCATGGTCAGTTGATGCAGATGCAGCACGAGGCTGAGACTATGCACGATAATCCGCCACACGATCAGCCAATGGGATGACATGCTGCCAAATTCAAAAGAAGAATGTATTGTGTGGGAACAAGATGTATTAGAGGAAGCTAGGCGGATGGGTTTGGAACTAACTATCCAGCTTAGCAATACCCGAGATAAATTATCCAAAGCCATGAAGCTTATTGATAACTTAGTGTATGACGCAAAAGTTAGACAGATTGGGATCAGAGAAGATGAGTTGGTTCGTTTGGGCTTCAACATAGTCAGAGGAGAGGTGAGGCTGTGGTAGAACACATCATCTTGGACCATCCCAAGGGACAGGTCTTCATTACTGTAGGCAGTAACGAACCGAAGCTAGTTAGTCACGTTGTCAAGAAGATCGAAGAACTGTTCGGCGTCAAGAAGTCAACGTCCTTCGAAGATCTCTTTAAGGACTTCGATGGACTCTTTGGTAAGAAGAAATGAACGATCGAATCGCAGAACTAGAGGCACAAGTAAAGACTCTTCAGGGCTTCAAGGACTTTGTCCACGGGAGTCTCGATGATTTCGGTGTTCCACCGGACCCCGATCCAGAAGGTACTAGGTCCCATGGTTGCCGTATAGAGGGACGCCTCAATTGGCTCTATGATACCATCTCATGTTTGGAATTCACAGTTAGGAATGGTAATCCATAAGTTCATCTTGACCCATCATTCCCGGTATGTTAGTTAATGGCAAGGAGATAAAGCCATGGCCGCACCAGCCCCACTAAGACGCCCCAATGACGATATCGAGAACATCGTTGAATTCGTGGAACTCTACATGGATGCCTGTACCAAGAAGGATGCCCGCCAGATCTCTAGGGCTAAGAAAGACTTGGTGGTAGCCCTCCAGGTGTTCAAGAGTTCGATCATTGACGATGTCCTGGACTACATAAAGAAATAAACGAGGTACTATGAAGCTTGAGTTAGACACCGAGTGGTGTCTGGACTGCGATACTGATTCCGTCCAACTCATTAAGAAGGTCGTCATTGGCGCTGCTCAAAAGGGCAAGCCGGTCAAGGAAGAGAATATCGGGAAGATCAGATTGGAGAATTATGGGTTCTACGGCAACCTGGAGCAGGCTCTAACGGCATATCTCCAGAAGAAGGTAGGCAGTGTTCAAGGGGAAGCTACAGCGGCTCAGATCATCGATATGTGGGCGAAGTGCTGTGAAGTCATCAAAGAAGCCTGTAAGAACTTACCGTTACGAGGAATAGTTAAGTGAAGCCAGAGGGAACTTGCCTAGAACGCTGGCTCAATGTCTGTGACACCCTTGAAGGTTTCGGTTGGAGAGCGGTAGACTTTGATGGCACTCTAGTAAACAATAGTCATTCTAAGCCCCGGGATCCCTATGAGATACATGGTGAGCCTATTGCGGCCATGGTGGATACGGTTAAGGAATGGATTGCCCATGGAGTCAAGGTGTGTCTGTTTACTGCGCGTATAGGTCCAACTGATGACGTCCGTGATGTAGCCAGAGTCCGTACTAAGCTCCAAGGCTGGTGCTTAGAGCATTTGGGGATAGTAATTCCTATTACATGCATCAAGAGTCATCATATCGAAGCCATTTATGACGACAGAGCCTTCCGAGTAACCCGTAACCAAGGAATCATAGAGTGATGGACTACTGGAGCCATGACGACGATGACTACTCATTTATGGACGCCAGAGACGATGAGTTAGATACCCTAAGAGCTAAGATCGAGACCGACCTCCGAGACAATGATACGGAGTTCGCCGAGCTGTGTCAGTTTGTCGCGATGTGCCGTCGCTTTGGCTATGCCGAGATCGCGGATAAAGAAGATGTAGCCATCGCAGACTGGATTAATGAAGAACTAGCCATGTATCTCGAAGTACAAGAAGAACAGCGAGACCCATATGGCTATAGGGGTTTGCGCCGATCGGATTTCGTATGAAGAAGATGTTCAACTACTGTTGTCTCAAATTCTTGATCTTGCTTGCTTATATCAAGGATACCTACAGAGACGACAATGGACCTGAACCTCGCAAATAGTTGGCCATGGTTGGCAGGCGGCGTTGCCGCTATTGCTGGGGGATGGGGATTAATACGGAGTGTCCTGGAATGGTTGAGTACTCTGTTTGTTGGTCGTATCAAGAATGAAGGTGATGTTGTAGCGGTGTGCTGGTTCGTCTGGAATAAATGTTTTAGAGTGCCAGTTGGTGCTCTTAATGCGACGTGGACCGTGTTTAACCGTGATGGCTCAACTCGTGAGTACGGGGCCTATGAGTCACCGGGAACCGACATACTGTTGGTATTCTACGGTATAATACCATTAATCATCACTGACTCCTCACGGACAAGTCCGGGTGGTAAGTTAACCATTAGCTATATCCGTGGAACTATTAATCCAGCCAAGTTCTTGAAGGATATTCAGAGGGCATATAAGAAACGGACTATTAAAGGCAGGTTCAGAGTCGGCTATGTCCATGGTTTCGCCAGCACTGCCGGTAGTAACTCCAACAGCAGCAGACCCACTGAGGCGGCGCCTGTTCAACATAATACTGGGGCGGATTTGTATCCCGGTTATCGACCAATAACACATAGCGCAGAAGAACTGACATCCTCCACTGGAGTAGCATCTATTGATGAGTTAAGTCTTGACGATGATATCCTAGAGGCTATTAAAGAAATCGAGCAATGGCTGACACTCAAGGATTGGTATAAAGAGAAAGGTATTCCATGGCGTCGCGGCTGGCTATTGACTGGTAAACCGGGGACTGGCAAAAGTACGTTAGTCAAGTCCTTAGCTAAGACTATGGACGTGCCTGTGATGTACTTCGATTTATCGACTTTCCTTAATAGTTGCTTCATGAGTGCTTGGAAAGAGCAGTCAGCTAATACGCCATTCATTGCATTGTTTGAAGACATCGACGCGGTATTCAATAAACGGGATAACCTCAACAAGACTGTTAATGGTGGCTTGACCTTCGATTGCTTCCTCAATGCCATTGCTGGTGCTGATACCACAGACGGCATATTCACTGTTATCACAACAAACGACATCACTAAGATCGACCCAGCTTTAGCTGTAGTCGATGAACACGGTGGTACTTCTCGCCCGGGGCGCATTGACCGCATCCTGGACCTGAAGACCCTTAGTAGTGCGAGTCGCACGAAGATCGCTAAACGGATATTGAAGGATCACAGCCAATCCTTCATCGATACTGTAGTCAGTAGCTGTGACGGATTCACAGCAGCGCAATTCACTGAAGTCTGTGTCCGCAGAGCCCTTAAAGAGAAATGGAACAAATGACTGAATTCAAAGTAGGCACCGAGGTTGCCGTTAGTTCTAACATTTATCACAAGCCGTATATGCATTGCCGTATTTTAGATACAGCAGTTACCCCGCATGGCACGTATTTCTTAACTAGAGTCACGGAAACCTTCGGCAGTAGTCAGGCTGTCGGTGATATAGTGTCTGTACCGCTCTGTGATTGTACCGTTATTGACAAGCAGCCTGCACACGAACCACAAACCGTAAGAGAGACCATGAACGAAATCGAAGTTGCTATCATTACTGATGTACTCAAGTACCGCAATGATCATCCTGGTGCCTCAGTGGAACAATGCGCTGCTGATCTCGGCCTATGCCCGGAAACTGTTACAGCGGTTATTGAGTCACCGAATCGCCTGGCGTCAGGTGTTACGGTACTAGCAGACAAGGTTGCCCCAGCTATTACTGACGCCTTAATGACCGAAGCCCCAGAGGGCAGCACCAAGCCTATTCCGACGCTAGCCGGCTCTGTACGAGAGGGCGCAGTGCATCTACCGATTCTTGATGATATCAAGACCGTTGGCCGAGAGGCCTCAGCTGAGGCCTGTACCACTAAGAAGGATGAGCCGTACAATCACAGCATGGGCGTTAAGCTGGTAAGCGCCGGAGCCAGTGGTGAAGATGTCCTTCTCGAAGCTGAGACTGTGAGTGAGCTGATTTACATTATTGCTGGTGCCCTACAGAAGCTGATAAACGAGTATGATTACGGCACCGAGGAGGCCAGAGTAGAGGCTGAGGACTTCATCAGTGGTCACTTCAGACAGCTGAAGTTCCTCTGCATGGAAGCCGAGCAGCTCCATGGCATCCTAGAGGATGAGTATCTCCAACAGGAGTATCAGGAGTAATGCGGCTCAAAGCTTCGGAGAAAGACATTAACTGGGACGATATCCCAGATGAATACAATTGGGTAGCATTCGATGGTAGTGGTGGATGCTTCGGGTATAGCACAGAGCCTTATATGACGTACAGTGGCTGGCACTGTCGTGGCCCAGCTGGTACATGTTTCGGGCATCTACCCAAACTGACTGCACTTAGTCGAATCGGTGGAAGTGACGCTGTGTTCGAAAGACCAATGCAGAAGGTAGCCAAAATGGCTAGTTTCTGTATCAAGTGGGGAGTAAGCAAGGGTATTATAGATGGCTCGATTACCGTAGATGGCAAACTCTATAGCGCCCGTGCCGAGAAGGTAGCCAGTGGTAATAAGTGGATAGCTTACGTGTACCCGGCGTGTGGTGTTGGCTATGAGCCGGCATACGGTGGCGATCCACATGAGGCGTTCGCTGTACTGACTAAGCATTTCACTGAAGCAATGGAGCAGTACAACAAAGGTAGTAACACCCTGGACCTACAGAAGTTGTATGATTGGTTCTGTGATGACGGTGAACAGCCCAGTGTTGAAATGTGTATTCGACGCCTTGAAGAGATGCGTCGTGCTGAGATTGTTCTAAGAGGCTTCATCCATGATTACGAGAAGAACCACACCTTCCTCAACCAGGACCAGTTCCCGGATACCGTAGAATGAAGACACCTGAACACCCACTATTTGAGAAGTATCCCCAGCTATTCCGTGAGAAAGACCTACCGGCGTCGCAGACCTGTATGTGCTGGGGCATTACTTGCGGCTCCGGATGGGGTAAGATCCTCGAAGATCTCTGTGCTAAACTGCATAAGCTCTTTACTGATGCCGGTTTAGAAGGCGACAATTACCCCTCTGTTGGTCAAGTCAAAGAGAAGTTCGGCACTCTCAGGTTCTACATGAATCAGATGCCGGAGTCAGTTAGCGAGAAGGCCTACGAGTTTATTAGCGAAGCCGAAAATCTCTCGGCTATTACCTGCGATATCTGTGGTGCCCCCGGTAAGACGAGGAATCGTAGCTGGGTAGTGGTACTCTGTGATGACCACGCTAGACCCAAGGTCATAGATGGAACTAGTTGGGATACCATCTGGCGCTTCGGTGAGGCACACGAGAAGGGCTGGGATGATTGGCTCCTTAAGGCTAGGATGCAATTTAATGGTGATTACCCAGCCACTTACGATGAAAAGGCTGAACCACCAACGGTTCAATTCATGGACACTACGATTCAAGTTAAGAAAGAGGATCAACGAAATATTGCTTTGTTGCTCAATATCGGTGTTATGGCCATACTCGAAGCTGACAAACCAAAGGAAACCCATGTCTGACCTACCGCATTCGGTTGTACACGTTGTACACATCGAAGATCTTGATTCGCTATTCCCCGAGGGTGATTTCGATGAGTTCCTCGATTATCTCAGCTATGTCTGGGAAGTCACTGAGGACATCGATGATGAGTACGGCGACTGCGCGCTGTTCGTAAGCAAGGATTGGCTTATGCGCAGAGCCTGTGATTTCGGTGTTACTGAAGATACGCTCCAATCACTTGAGGCGCATCTCTTCCCGGAATTCTTTATTCAGATTGATCTCCCATCGATTGCTCCGGAATACGTAGAGGAATAAATGCGGGTACCGAATATCCAACAGTGCTATTACGTACCATTCAGTGAGCTGAAATGCTTCTTTGAAGGCGATCAGGCCAGCCAGTTCCTGGACTCAGTATCAGATGGTGGTGAGATAACATGGGGCAACTGTAATAGATCGCTTGCCTCAATTGAGAAATTCATGGTAGAGCTTACTGCTGCTACGGATCCACTTGGAGCCAACATACAGATTGCCCGTATTACGGAGTTGAATGACTTCCTAGAAGAATTGCGGCTAAAAGAAGCTTACATTGACTTCGAAAACTAACCTAAGGACTATATGAAGAAGACCGTAACCCTGTGGCGCCCTGTCCTCCGTTGGGAGGATCTCTATGAGATCTCGAACAAGGGATCGATTCGTCGCCGTGCCATTTCAAGCCAGGACCACCGCAATGTGGTCTATCATTTCCCGGAGCGTATCATTCGTGGTCGTGTCAATGCCAATGGCACTGTATCAGTGCGTCTAACCGATGGCGTTAATATCCAGCAGCACCAAGTACATAAGCTACTCATGGATGCCTTCCCCAGCATCTCGGAGTGGGACGCTCTGGAGATCGCTGAGTATCGCTATGATACCGCAGTGAGGATGATCCAGCGTGACTTCCGATTCAGTGGCATTGCAGCGAAGGTACGTAAGTGAAAGTCACTGTCGTACCAGTTAAGATTAAGAAAGAAACGAAGCCTAAGGAGAAGAAGACTGAGTGGGTGGTTTTCTACGGTAAATTTGATTCAGAGGAGGGGCTTCTTGTCGATAACTCGGTGTATACCGTTAAGCCCACAAGTGAAATGATTAAGAGCGACATGCTCGAAGACTGGGAAGTCCTACAAGTCCTAGAGGTGACAGAATGAAAGTTGAGTCTGTACCGTTCAAGATTAAGAAGACTGATTTTACTAAGAAGGGTCCAGTTATTCGGTGGACATCAATTTGGGGTAAGATGGATGAAGATGGCAGTCTCAGTGTAGATACTACCGAGTATACCAAGAAGCCGACGAATGCCGAGCTTCAAGAGACTGCCGAAGATGACGGACTCGATGGCTGGGAACTCTTAACCGTACTACAGGTAACCAAATGAAAGCCAAACTCCTACCCATTCCCGAGATGCCTAAGCCCAAGCCGAAAACCGGCACGGGTTACTTGGCGGTGTTTGCTCAAATTGATCCCGAAGAGGATCCCGATTACAACGAGGGTATCAATTCCGAGAATACCTATTACGACCACAAGCCAACAGCCGAAGAGCTTAAAGAGGAAATTAATGGCGCTGATGCCGGCTGGGAGCTTATTGCATTGATGGAGGTTAAGCTGTGAAGATCAAAAATCTTCCTATTCCAAGTGAAGGCAAGACTAAGCCTAAGAAGCCAATAACCTACTGGGTTGTAACACAGGCCTTCAATGAAGACGATGATTTCGACACCACCGTAGATTGGTATACTGTTAAGCCAACTGCTGACCGACTCGCCGAGGATACGGATCCAGGTTGGGTCGTTGTTTCCATTGTCGAAGTAACGCTGTAACACCAATCTCCGGGGTGCTTCGGTGCCCCGGAGGCTGTTATGAAACCGCCAAACCTAACCGTTGAAGCAGTAGTTGAGATGGCCCGTAGGCATGGACCTCTTGAGGTTAATCCGCTGAAGTACCGTAAATGGAGAGGCACCGATGCTTGCTTCCAAGCAGCCAGAGAAGGATTGCTGAAGAAAGAGCGTATTAACTGCGGGAGATTCCGTTTCTACTACATCGAGAAAACATGACTAAAACCAAAAATGGACGTGTCTACAAAGCTGAACTACTAGGCATTCTCATTGAGCATTTCAAGAACCTTGACGGTGAAGAACTAGCTGAAGCAGCAGGCTGTGCCTTAGACAAAGAGATCACTGACTTAGGTAACCACTTCTTCATGATCGAGGATATATGCCCGTATTAGATCAGATAGAGCAAGCTGAAGCCAGAGCAGATAGGCAGTACAACGAGATGCTGCAACAGAACGGTAAACTACTCTGTGGCTGTGGCCGCATTTTTGATCCCGATGATGAAGGTGGCACACTAACCGCTGACCCCTATGCTATGCCGGCCTGTGGGTACTGTCTAGAACAGTGGTGGTTGGAATATGGAGGACAAACGTGAGTACACGTATCAAAGACGGCATAACCATGAGTAAAAACGAACTGACTGCTGACTTAGGTGAGATGCTGAGACAAGGCGACTACGATACTGTTGTGGCAGCCGCTAATTTGATCATGCAGCGCAAAGTCTCTTTGCTCAAAGATTTCAAGAACAACGAGAGATTCCTGGTGCATGACTATGCCTAATCACCGTAACAAGGAAATCGACGGTCCCGAGCGTCTCAGTGTCGATGAGGTCTGCCAGCGTATTGCCGACACCTTAGCAGACGTATATTCCGGTATGGATATAGCGAGCATAGCCAACGGCATCCTGGACAAGAAAGTCACTTACGATGAAGACGGTATGTTTACCCTGAGGTAACTATGAACAAAATACGTAAAGCTGTGACACTCATTGAAGTTATGATTATCATATCGATTATTGCTCTTATTGCCGCTATCACCATTCCAAGCTTTTTGCAGGTCCGCAGCTGGACGCAGCCCGGTCAGTATCGCATGTGGCATAACCACAGAGTATACGTTGTTACGGAGGATTATAAGACTTCTCCACAGACGTATATAGTGCGTACTGAGGATAACAAAGAAATCCATGTCAATTCAGATGAGTTAAGCCCAGACACAGCCGTGGAGAAGCAATAAGTGGCTAGAAGCCTTACCAGGGATCAGCTGTGCTTGACTATCGCCACTGAGATTGCTCAATGGAACAACGAGAGCCTCGAAACACTGGCGTGCCGCGTATTAGTGGATCACGTTAGACACATCGGGGACGGTATTTTCAAAGTCGGTGATATCGATGATATGAGGTTGAAACCAAAGGAGAGTCCGTGAAGTTCGCTAAAAAGTTTCTAATAGAGCTATTAGAAGACCATGATCCTAGTATTGTAGTGGAGGACACTATAGAGGATAAGAGTCGATGGACAGTTTGTCACAGACTTATATTCCGTCATGACGGTAAACTATACGGCACCCATTATTCAGTAGGTGCAACGGAGTACCAAGATGTAAGTCCGTTTGAGAACGAGTCCGATGAGATAGAATGTTCAGAGATGATGGCTGTTCCGTCAGTCGCCTATGTGATTAAGCAATGAACGGCGACGACGTCGAAGAGATGTTGTCATTTAGCGATAAGACGTTGTATCCCAACAAAAAAGAGCGTGAGCAAGTTAAGTCGAAGCGTACTCTGCGCTTAGAGTTGCAAGAAGCCAAAGATGGGTTTATTACAGCAGCCCTTGAGTTATGGGATTCTCAGAACGACATTAACGGCCTATATGACCACTTCGAAATTCAATGTCAGTTCAAGAAGACCGGCCACATCTATGGTATAGCATTGGAGGCTTTACGAAAGTCATCATAGCCGGCATGAGGGACTACCATAACTACCAGAGCCTCTTAGAAGCTGTGGCGGAGAGTAAGTTCGACATTACTGAAGTAGTATCCGGTGGAGCATCCGGAGTCGATGCCCTCGGTGAGCGCTATGCCCACGAGAACGGTATCCCGCTTAAGGTGTTCCCAGCGGACTGGGCCAAACATGGTAACGCGGCCGGTCCCCTACGAAACAAAGAAATGGCCATCTACGCTGACGCCCTCATTGCTCTCTGGGATGGTCAGTCCAAGGGTACCCGCAGTATGGTTGGTTACGCTAATATGCGCAAGTTGAAGTTATACATCAAACCCATAGCCCCGAATAAAACCGCATGAAAAAACTAGACTTCAATGATGTCTTAGAATTCCTCGATGGTGCTGAGCATTACTTAGTTAATGGCACCTTAGTTGATATAAGTGTCCTTAACCACGACTCTGTCTACGCCGCTCCGCGTATAATTATCTTTGGTCCAGTACATGTTTCATTGGAGGAAGAGGATATCAAAAACATCCAAGTCAATCCAGGTAGACCAGGTATTAACTTGGTTTACGGTACCCAGACCCTATCCATTATACCACTTAGGGGTAAGACCTATGAAGATTACGTTTCAAAAAGCCCAAGAATTTCTCAAAGGCGCTGACACCTATGAGGTCAATGGCGAGCCTCATAGTCTCGGGTTCAATGATCCCTGGTGTAATCTCTATATCAGCAGCAGCGGTATCGAGGGATACTACCTCGCTGAGAAGGACACTAAATCGATCTCAGTTGATCCCAGTGGCGCCCTGATCTTTTTGACGAACAGACGCTACGAACCGATAGTTGTAATAAAGTCTTTTGCACTAAGGACATATGGAAACAATACCCTTTGATACTATGATCGATTTCCTCAAGGATGTCGATGCTGTGTTCCTTAATTTGCAGCCAGCTGGATTCCAGGTAAGGCGAGATTCCAAAGATAAATGGGAACTACGAGTCACAACTCGCAGGGACTCATGGGACTTCACCGCAGAACATAACAAAGACGTCACAGTCATTGGCGGCGGTGGTTTCAGACTCAGTGATGAGGATGGCCACAGCGCCGACATCATGTGCCTAACACTGAAGCCGTACAAGTGAAGATCACGTTTAAAGAGGCCATACGGTTTTTGCAGCGCTACAGCTTCGTATGGTCCTCCATTGATGGGCTCATGGAGTTGAAGTGCTACGACAGTGAAAACAGGCGACCAGCCTATCTTAGGCTCTATGATCCCCATACTGATTACGATCAGTTTATTATGGAAGACGATAACAAGACCGTTTATGTCAAGCATGGCCGAATCTTGGAATTCGTACAACGCGATCCAGCTTATAATCCCGTATTGATGAAGTCGGTAGAGATCATCCCACTCAAAGAAGTAATGTATGAAAATCACGTTTAAAGAGGCTTTCGATTTCCTGCGCTATGCCGATGACTACCGAGTCTTCGGCCAACAGGCGCTTCTAGATCTGTGGGATGGTGAAGAAACCTATATCCATTGTGATCACGAAGAACATGTCAAGGACTTCCACATGACAGAGAAGAACGTCGTTTCAGTGGAAGTTAATAGGGGAGGTTTAGTAGAGTTCACTCTCGACAATGGCGACGTCATCAAGATAGAAGCTCTACACATCAAGGAATACCGGTGAGGTTCTGGAACTGGCTAGTAAACCGATTTCGGTGCAAGCACCCCTATACCCGTGAAGTAAATGTCGTAACTATATATGCCGCCGGCAGTAAGCGCGTATTTGTTACGTATCAATGCCTTCACTGCGCAGCCTACATCAACAAGGAATACCCGTGAAAACCATCAGCTTCAAACAGGCCTGTGATTTCCTGAGTCAATTTCAGTGGATCAATGTGAACGGTTACCCAGCTAAGGTAAAGGAACAAAGTGATACCTTCATCAGTTTTGGGTACGACGACGAAGATGGGAGTCACGATGATATCAAGGAAGAGGAGAACAAGGAAGTCGAAGTAACCGAAGACGGTCTAGTATTCCTCAGGAAGTGGTGGGGTTACCCGGCCTACGTCAAGGATCCGGAGTGGTTCGAGAAGATCGATCGCATCGTAGTCTGTGGCTTAGTCGATGTTAAGTATTGTGTGGTACCATGAAGACCATAACGTTTGATGAAGCATTGCATATCATAAAAGACGTTACCGATTGCTCCGTCGAAGGCATCAATGGTAAAATTCATAGACTCACAGATGTGCGTGATAAGGAGTTTTTAGTAATTGATGTACCACTTCCCAGTGTTGGCGAGTGCCTATTTGTTCGACGAGAAACTAATAAGGAAGTTACAGTACGAGATAACGGTGATATTGTTTTTAGGTCCGAGATAATGCAGGATCCCCTAGTTCTCGAATATGAAGTAGAGATATCTCCGCTTAAGAAAGCCAGTTACACTGCCTAAAGTCATGAATTGCAAGGTGCTATTGATTAGTGCTCCTGGGACATTAAGGTACAGCCATGGAAGAAGTCCCAGGAGCACTGGATCTCCTCACGACAGAGGAGCTAGTGGATGAGCTGATCAAGAGACACAAAGGTCTCCACAGGAGCTTAATCATCAGTAGCTGCACCCCCAAAGAGGGCACCACTGGCAAGATGGAGATGCGCAGCATCGTAGTGGCCAATGATAACCAAACCATTATCAACATGTTGAGAGGCGTAACTGAGTCCTTGACGCAGAAGCCCAAATAGTGTTCGCGCAAACAATGTCTCCATTCCGTTTAGCTGTTTACAATTCAGCACATAAACTCCTTGGCTACTGGTTCTTACGTGAATCAGAGCCCGGTAGTTATGCCTTAACTACAAGGGATCCTCTCCATAGGAACTTCATCCTGAAGACGGCTGAGACCCCTGAAGACCTCATTAAGATGTTCTTCAAGAGCTACACCGGATACCTCGGTAGGTTAGTAGCTCAAGTCGAAAAGGATATTGCACAACTCCCATCCCAAGAGTATGATAAGCCAGGATTTAGGAAAGGCTGGTTAGTGAAGGCCCGACGGGACTTAGTGTCTCGGAGAGCGGAACTAATCTGTTCTAGCCGGCAGAAGTACGCGGAAGCCGTGACGGTGCTTCGCAGCAGAAACTGGCCTCCTGTGGCGCCATTGAAACTACCATGGGACCGAGTCGATGTCAGTAGAGCAACCTTTATCACCGGAATTAGAGCAGGCAGTCCTGGAATTGTACAGTCAGGACATGTCGATGAACGCCGTAACCAAGGCCATGGGCATCAAGTACCCAGTGGTGCGCAGCATCCTGTTGGAGCACAACGTCCCAATACGGGGCAAGGCGGTCATGAGTCCCAAGGGGTCAAGACACCCCTCTTCGAAGTTATCCGAGGACCAACGAAACCAACTCCTGTTGGATCTCCAGTTGGGCCAAACAAGCCATAACAAACTGGCACAGCACTATGGAATCTCCCGTGAACGAGTTCGACAAATTGCGAAAGAGCACAGTTGTCCATCGGGACGAGATATCGCTGAGTTCCGGAGAGAGCAGCGAGAAGATGCTCGGCAGACCCGTGTCATGGAACGGAAAATATTGGCACGCCGGAGATATGAACACAGGTACCTTATCTGGCGCGATCTCTGGGCATCTGGGAAGAGTATTGCCGATATCGCTGCGGCGATGGGTACTACCGTCGGTACCGTAGGTGTAAGAATAGCTGAGATCAGGAAGAAGTTTCCGGAGTGGTTCCCTTATAGACTGCCTCGCCTAAACCGGGAAGATAGTTCGCAGTCCACTTAGGACTGCCGAGCCCTTATTTTTTAGGTATGACATGAGCAAGACCGACGGACTTATTTGGCCCACCAGCGATAATGGCTGGAAGAAGATCCCTACTGGCCCCGGCTATGTGTCTACGGTCTCCGCAAACCTTTCTCCTGTTTCGCTGCGCTGCGTAAAAGGCGCTGGAGCCGTAGCGGGAGCCCCGGGACCGATCGTCGATTTTACTAGCCCGGATCAATTGGAGACAGCTAACCCCCCAAGAGATGGCAAACCAGTCGTCTTATGGGCTGGGGTCCATCCTACTGACCTAACTACAGCTCTAGTGGTATGGTCATGCCCAGTCGTTGTACTTGACCCAACGAAGTTCAATGTGACAGGAAATGTCAGTGTTAACGGCAGAGTGATGTCCGTTAAGCTCAACGACTCCGTTGACATCGACGGCGGTAACCCCCAGAACATCACTATTCACAGTGGGGCCGTAGGTGGGTATGGGACCATCACTGACAATGGTAGCCCTCCTAGTGGCGTTGTAGCACCGGATACAGCCAACGATACCACTGATGATGCCACCGATAAGAAATCTCCTACGGATGGCGAGGAGATCCCAGCTTTCTTCGTTAATGACGACACCACCTTAAATGTCATCTGTGTGTACCAATTCGAGATGCTCCAGGTCAAGCACTGCGGTGGTGCCAAGAACCACAAAGCCTGGGGTGTCTGCTGGTGCCTCTGGGGCTCTACGACCCCAATGGATCTGTTTCCTTTTGGGACTTTCAGAGATGTTGACGTCACTAATCTCGTACCGGGGACTATCAAGCACTACGCCGGGGCCGTCACAGGCTTTGCTGACCGCAGTACAGTTATCCCAGTCAGTGTAGTAGGCACAGCTGGCCCAGCGGTTACGGTGCAGGCCTGCTTAGAAAGCGGTACTGCACTACAAGACGGGGAATTCGTTGGCTTCGACGACTACGAATGCGATACCGCCTGTAGCCACAACGATGTCACTAAGGTCCAGCGCGATGAAGCAATCCCCTTTGTCGATGAAGACATCATCAAGCCCGCCTTAAGAACTCTTCCTCTGAAGTTCTTCACTACAGCGGCTGCCTTTACAACGGCTACTGTACCCATCATTACGACGTCAACGTTTCAGCCGTTTACTCCGACTACACTGGCTCACAGTACTGTACCGCTATTTACGTCATCGATGTTGGCAACGTTAATGACATGGAACAATCCTCCGCCGATACCGCAGGGGACAACGACGATCCTGTCTAACGTCGATACCGGTAACATCCCCATTAAGGTCATCGGCTCTTCACTGACCCCGATCCACACTACTGTACTGTCAACAGTTGATTTAGTCGTGTGTCTCCCTGGGGGTAGTAGTACTACACTGCACTTGTTCGCATTGGGTTCAGCGGGGTCCGTCACTGTCATAACGTCAATTGAGACGGAGATGGCTAACTCTCCGGCATCACTGGAAGACATAACATATTTCGTACCAACAACTACTGGCTTTACACTACAATCAGTTATTGAAACGCTTCCCAGCGGATTGACGCAATTAGATGTCGTCCTTAGGACCGGCGATACCAATCTCGTCTTGGGGACCCCAATTGGTTCCCCTGTACCGTTTAGTGTTGGTACCGGCAGTACTACAACAGCCTTCGTACCTGATCCAAGCGGAACACTGCACTTAGCAGCCATCGTTGATACTGACTCCCCTACAGACGATATGATTCAGGTCCTAACGGTGACCAATAGTGGCAAGCTCCATAAAACAAACACGACAGTGACGGCCCCGGGGACATGCGACAAGTCAGCTACGACAGTAGTAACCTCAGATGGCGGTTTGTATGAGGCATCAACTGAAATCGTTATGTTGAAGCCTATAATTGTCCAAAAGGACAGTGGAAACGAACAGGCATGCCCGTGCTTCACAACAACAGATGGCACCCCAGAAGCTAAGCCCGGAGACATCAGTGATGGGTTCAGTAGTAGCTCAGATGCCTATAATCCCTGCACCATTAAGGTCCGTAGGTTACAACACCGTAGGTGCCTAACGAGTTCATAATGGGTTTCTATACTCTCCCATATAAGGTCGATGATAGCTGCTGTCTTACCTGCCCAACGGTACAGAGCTGCACCTGTGATGAGACCAGCTGTTTGATCTGTTCTACGGATACGTCATGTTTAACAGCTAGTACTCAACCAGATGCTTTTATAACTACTTTCGGCTTATCGGTCCCATTCTTTAGTGTAGCTACATCCCCTCATACCTGGCATTGGCTCCTCCATTTGACCGATAACTGTGATGTTACCGTTGATCTTAACTGTAACCCATTTGACAGCTTTGCCTATGAAGTCATTGTGTCAGTAGTTGGGGTATCTGGTAGCTGTCCAGTGGGTGGTAGGACTACGTGGTTAAAAGGCTTCGGAGAAAGCGACAATATCATCTGCTGTACCGGTGGGGTCATAACTGGTACCGCCTCTGGACTGTCATTGGTAACAGCAGACTGCTTCCCCGATGTCCCCTGTGTCGGTGGTACGCTGCCGTTTGATGTAGACGTCACCTTCGGATAAGGAAACTTAGATATGAGCCCATTCCTCAGCGCTGTACAAGCGATGATCGACTTATGCACGACGTATCACAGTCAGCAGAAACACAGAGCGCTGTACGTCAGGTACAACATCTTCAGGGTAGCTGCTACACTGGCTCAGGAATGGCCACGGATCTGTAAGGTATTGCCACCACGAGACTTCAGTGATACAGAGATACCGATGGGGATAAACAGCTCTGTTACGCTATGTGCCAATGGAACAGTACTATACAATTATAAGAGGAACTGGGTAGATATGCCCTCTGAGGTTGCTGCTGCTTTGAAGGCTAGTGCTCAGCTCGACAGAGCCTGTCTTGACATATTAGATGCTGCCGGTATATCTGTGCCTGAGCCAATCGTGGATACGCCAGCACCTACTACGGTTCAAAAGGTATTTAGCTTAGCTGACGCCATGGTGCAGTGGGCCAAGTCCGGCTTCAAGATCGCTCCCGAAGAGCAGTACAAGGACAGGAAGGCTATCTGCTTGGCCTGTGATCAATGGGACGGCGAAGGCTACTTCGGAGCTGGGGCCTGTAAGTCCTGCGGCTGCTCAGGGGCTAAGCTTTACTTGGCATCATCGAAATGCCCTAAGGAGAAATGGTGAACATCACCGCCTCAGCTATCCTATCGTTCTTCCGTCCCGTTGATGGTAACAAGCCCAGCCTCATTGAGTCTGCACTGTGGCAATATTTCAATGCTGAGTTTCCCGAGGCACAGGGTGACTTATATAGCTATATCGAGAATGCTCAGTGCTCTTGCAAAGCCAAGCTTATTAGATTACTGAACCTGAATCCAGACAAAGCCAAGGTCTGCATCGACATCATATATAGCGGTACCGATAAAGCTAAGCCGACGTTTGTCCTTAGTCAGGACATGGCAGTCGATCAGACAGAACTGATATCTGTAGCTGGGACTGTCCTAACCATTCCTGCTGATATTGACAGCTACAGAAACTGTGTTATGAAGCTTCACAGTGAGCGCAAGGTCTACCAAGGCATATTCATCAAAGATCTGCCTGATAAGAGATGGCAGCTGTTCTTTTACTAACGCGGGGTAGAGAAGTTGGTCATCTCGCCAGCCTCATAAGCTGGAGGTCGCTGGTTCGAATCCAGCCCCCGCGACCACATGATTACCGGTCACCCTTCTTCTATTGAGGAACAATGAAAGAACTAAGCAAAGAAAACGAGATCATCGATCTACTGTATAAGATCAGGGACCTTATTGGTGACACCCTAGATAAGGAAGCCCCCGATGTTAAACAGTTCGATATCACGGTATCAAGTGTAGATCCAGGGAAGCCACGTACCTGTCGAATGGTCTTCTATGCCTGAGTCACTCATGACTCCATATCCAGGCTCGCCTCTTGGCTTAGGGCTTGGTGACACAGTTGATACTCCAACCCCAGAGATGCAGCGTAGCGTCGAAGAAGGCATTGAGAGACAGCTCAGGCTTAGGGATGACCTACATGCCATAGCACAGAAGCGTATAGCTCTAAGCCTTAAGGACATTACTTGTGCTTGCGGCAGCAAACAGGTCCAGCTCATGTCTTGGATAGACAAGGTTGTGTACCGCTGCCGTGAGTGTCGGCTAACCTTTGATTACAAGGAACCAAATGGACCCACCTAATGGCGTACCGCCGAGACCGAAGAATTTCCATTATCCCGGAGAACCTTTGAATAAGTCCAAATTCGAAGACGCCGTCAACTTTCTCAATTCACTTGTTGAGACATGGGGTCCAGATGACTTCGCTGAAGCCACTCGCCTGATGTCAGAGTACCACACTAAGGAACCGAAGATGCTGCATCCCTCCGCTTATCCCGATAAATCTGCTTGTCTCGGTAGAGCACCAGTACCCATGGGCATAGATCTTCTTAAGATCAAGGAAACGCTCGTAGAATTAGCTAAGACACGGCGAAGCATGCACTGCGATCTAGAGCGTATCCGTACCGACTTGTCTGTTCTTATTAATGGCGGTGCGCAGCCAGAGGATCAGAAGTGCAAAGATGTCATGGAAGATATCGATTGGGCCAGTATGGGTATTTGGAATCTCTTAGAGCTTCTCACTACCCAGACACAAGAAGACCACACTGAGCTAGTCCAGATCAGTGGTCACTTAAATCTTAATGGCCTAGGTAAGCCCAGTGCTTGATTACGGCCCCCATACCGCTGTTGACCAAACTGACGCCATTACCCAGAAACCCTTTGGGCCGCGTCTCGTTGGGATGCACTACGTCCAACAGGTTAGACCCCACTTAACGGATCCCTATAAGCTCGCTGAGACAGCTGAGCGGATCCTATTACAGATGATTGCCGTCAATCAGCAGCATGACCCCATGGCTAGGCTGACTGAAACTGATCTCATAGAGCGTGGTGTTAGTCGAGCTATGAAGATAGCTAAGGCATTGCATGCCGAGTTCAAGATTCTCGAAGATGAAGTCGAGAAGGAAGCTGAGGTGGAGATGCATCGGGAGATAGTGAAGTGTCAGCAGCATCAAAGACATATTACTGAGTTACTCAGCACTCCTATAACGGGACAGAAGCCGGACTTAACATGAGATGCAAGAGTTACCGCTCCTGGGGCGATGCCTTAGCCAGGAATCTTAGGGCCGTAGAAGTCATTGGTGACCTACCAAAGGACTTCGTATTGAGTACAGCTCCAGGAGCGGTTAACAGACCAGATGTCGTATATAAGACCTATCTAATGAATTACGAGACCAACGAGCTGACTCTCATGAAGGAAGATAATGAGTAAGACTACCGCCACTATGCCGTCTATCCTCGGTACCAGCATAGCAGTCCAATCGACTGAATATGTCTTTGACTACATCTTGACCCGTTGCAGGGAACTATGGCCCAGTGCTATAGCCGTCAACGACAACAATGAGTACTTCTACGGCACCCAGCCTGTCCCGGAACCAGGCGCCTATGGCTATGACATCTATAGAGACGCTGAGGAGTATGTAGGGCGCACCATTGACTGCGGTGAGCCCATTCCATATGTGAACGTCAGACTAGACGATACCGCTACTATGATCCATGTACTAGGTGATCCAGCTATGGTGATGTTCATCAACAGACTTGCGCTGTGGAAGCGCACCTAAAGTGTTTATGGTTACTCCGGAGCAGTACTCCTTGAACATCGATAGGATTCTCAAGCTGGAGCGTGAGAACATGCAGCTCCGTGCCATGATCTCAACTAGGGACAGCGAGATCATGGACCTTAATAAGCAGATCGACGAATTACAGAGTTACGTTAACAATGCGGTTGATCCACTATGACTGATCCCTTCAAACTGCTGCAACCCGATAAAGCCCCGCAGGCTATTATCAGACAGGCCCAACATGAACAAAGCAGTGGCAGTCTGGGTATGTGGCGTAATTGCCATATCGCTTTACCTGATATACACATTATTGATGTAGACCAAGTCATTAAGCCCCCAGTAGCAGACGACGGCAAAGAACTGACTTTTGAGCGGCGCCAGGAACTGATGAAGGGCAAGAAGACGTTCTTCGAACTACAGGGTGAGCAATGGGCAGCCAGGCTCAGTGGTGAGACTTACAACGATAAGTTCACTGAGATTCAGCCCGAGGTGGTTGGTAAGTCAGCTGAGGCCGCTAAGCCTAAGGCATCGACGTATGCCCCGCCTAGAGAAGCTAAGATAGAGCTGAATAGCACTAACACCGATACGTCGGTACTGGAGACCAAATGACCTATCCACATTACCCAAACATTACTAGAGAGCAGCTCGTCGAGTCTGTTTACCCCATCTGGCATCATGCTAAGTTTAGCCTCGATAACCCCAATAGCGGCATTATCTCCGCTAGTACCTACAACATCCGTAGGCTCATGGAGAGATTCTTTGAGGATCCCGGTTGGGTCAAATATGTAGCTACTGATGATCAAGTACGTGCTGTTATATCCGGCGGTAAGAAGATCTTGGGCTTTGACGTTGTTATCAGCGACCAGCAGCTATCTGTTATGTGGAAGTCCAGTAACCCAGAGATTCCTTGTACGTTCTTTACTTTTGGAGTGGGAGAAGAGATATGAATTACGTTTCAGAACAACAGATAATTGAGTGCATGAGGGATGTAGATAAACTCAAGAAGATCGTAGCTGAACACCAGAGGATCATCGATTCGCAATGGACTGCTCTACAGCAGGCCGGTATGCGCACCACGGTCTTTGGCCCCGGTGATGACGACTATGGCCGTGGGAGTGCGGAACGGCATGCATTTAAGTGCTTAGGTGAACCGTGGAGGAAATAACCAATGGAGAGCTACTAGCGAAATGAGCCCATTATCGGGTGTTCTTGAGCTATTTGACTTAGTCTTTCCCCGTGTTAAGAAGCTCGTTATGACGACGTCCATTGATACCTATTGTGGCATTGACTTTCACCCCTTTAATCCAGTACCAAGCATGGTGGTCATCGAAGACATCGCCCATGCCCTTTCCAATCTGTGTCGCTTCAGTGGCCATTGCCGGGAGTTTTATTCTGTAGCTCAGCACTCCGTATTGGTGTCTAGTATTCTGCCTCAAGAGCACAAGATGCCTGGGCTACTGCATGATGGCAGCGAGGCGTACCTCCAAGACATCTGTAGCCCTATTAAGAAGTCACCCGAGTTCAAAATGTATCGGGAACTAGAGGCCAATGTTGAGGCTGTCATAGCCCAGAAGTTTGGTTATCAGTTTCCGCTACATCCCAGTGTTAAAGAGGCCGACTTAATCCTATTGGCTACTGAAATGCGCGATCTGATGCCGTATCCATTAGCCAAGCCAGCACCACCTCTTAAAGAGATCATTATTCCCATGAGCCCCAAAGAAGCTAAGGCAGCTTTCTTACAGGCTTACTATGATATTCGTCACAAAGAGAATGAGGACTTCAGGGGATGAACGTATTTCCCATTAGTATTCCCGTTCTACGGACCTATCAAGACTTCCACAGGGCCTGTGAGGAGCATGGACTTAGCTACGCCAAAAACAGCCTGAGGACCTGGGTCGAATGTGGGCAACCAGATACCTGGGGGTTTGGTCTCAGCTGGAGAGCCCTCTGTGCTGTTGCATCCTTAGGTGTTGAAGGAAAGCCAATTAGTGACTTTACCGGGTGCTATCTCGATACGAAGTACGGCAGTGAGCTGTATTGGTTCATGGCAGAAGGACCCGGAGATAATGTCTAAAGAAGAATGTGCTATCAAGCAAGAGGTAGGCCTAGATCGCTGGTCAGGGAGGCACCCCATTATGAGACGGCGTTCTAAGTCCTGGGTGAAACGATATACCAGGCGCATCATACGCCGCCTATCGCGACTCTGTTTAACTAAGGAACAAGATGCTTCCTAAGAAATCGCTTGCTGATACCCAAAGTTCTAGTAGAAAGGCGCACTATGCAGTGGATCGCTGATAAGCCATGTATCGCCCATCTCAGAGATGGCTCATGGGCTAAGATCGATCTGTTCTACCCAGAATCAGAGCGGCCATTGTTGGGGCTTATCCTCAAGGGCTGCCCATCGGAGAAAGACGGCTATCGGTTCCACTTAGCTGATAATCCGTATTACTCCTGGCTCCCTGATGGTCGTGTCGTCAGCTGTAATGAGCATCACTACGACATCATGGAGACCAGCGCTCTGCCCTGTGAGTACGTAGCTGATGCCATGGAAGCGCTAAGACTTCAGAACAGGATACTGACTAAGAAAGAAGCTGTAACTCGTGCTTATTGCGTGGAGTTACGTGGAGCTATAACTAATCTAATGAGACAAGATATTAAGTATCTAGAGCCAGAAGAAATACAGGCATACGAGAAGCTACGAGACAGGCCACTATGAAACCCGAAGCCGAACCCATTGACGAAGATGAAGACCTCACACTAGGCGACATACTGGACAAGGAAGTCGTTGAGCCCGGCATCAAGTGGGTGCTCTATACCTACTTAGATGGGAACAGAGAGATCAAGCCGTTAAAGGGCCGTCTGGAGCACTTGCAAGTTAAGAAAGCTGTGATATACGACCGTCATAGTGAGGCATCCCGTGATCTTAAGAAGAGTGTAAAGTGAAGACGTGTAATAAGTGTGAGTTAGAAAAAGGCGATGAGTGCTTCGGCGTTGACCGTCGCAATACAGATGGTCTTAGCTATACTTGTAAGGCGTGCGTTACAGAACGTAGGCATAAAGACAAGGAGAGGTTTAAAAAGAACCGGAGACGTACTTATCTTAATAACAAGCAAATAGTAAGTGAAAGACAGAAGAAGTTCCGTTTAGAACATCCGGATTTAGTTTCAGATTGGGCTAAGAAGTCTTACATGAAGAACAGAGAGAAAAGGCTAGCGCGTCAGAAGAAATATGCGTCGCTAAACAGAAACAGAATAAATAAGAACTGTAATCGGCGTAGAACGGAAAATAGAGAGGAGTATTTGCGGCGTATACGCGAGAATTGCAGTGGCGGCAAGCCAGCGCATCTTCGTTCTATTCTTCGCTCAAGATTCTATAGAGCGGTACGGCGCGGTTTTAAAAGAGGTTCAGCAGTCAGAGATCTAGGCTGTACAATTCCAGAGTTTAAAGCCTATATAGAGAAGCAGTTCAAGGACGGCATGAGCTGGGATAACTATGGCAAAGAAGGTTGGCATTTGGATCATATTCGCCCATTAGCCTCCTTCGACTTGACTAACAGAGAAGACGTTGTACAAGCCTTACATTACACGAACTACCAACCACTAAGTGCCTCTGATAACCTTAAGAAGAACAGTCGGTGGAACGGTGTTTTAGTAAGAAATAACGCCACAGCGCTGGCTTTAAGCGCATAAAGAAAGGGTCAAAATGAGATTCGATGAGGTTAGTGGGTACATCAGAGAAGCTAGTGCTACACTATCAGATATTCAGTATCACTTAGGCCGTGCGTATCCACGTAATATGCAGCACCCGGATGTAGAGAGACGTGGCGCACTAGCACTTGATGATAGTAGTTTAGTTGCGCTTCTCTTTATTCTACGTACGGTTAGAAAGGCTATTTACGATGTTGCTAATGAGCCATACCCAACTGAACCTGGCGTAGTAACTCTAAGTGATAGAGTAGTACCAAGCGTGCCTGTGGAGAGTGTGCGTCGGGATGACTACACCCATCAGATACCGTCAGTAGCAGTTGTTAACGGGGAAGTACAGTACCCTGTTGGCGTAGCAGTAAAAGAACTACCAAAGAATAAGGAAATCTAACATGTGGGATGCATATCTTAAACTGATGCCGAAAGCCATTCTGAGGACTATCGACGCCTATGGTGCTGAGTCTCTCTTTGACGGCCCCGCGGTCTATAATCCCCGTTCGATGCGGTGGCAGCCCGGTCGTGACGGTGTTACTCAAGTAGCTCTTGGGCTCACCAGTGCTAAGCCCGATGGTAAGGACTTCAACTATGCCACAGCTTATTGGATCCGTCCCGATATCGATCTTGGGTTCGTTAATGACATTCAAGACACGATGAAGCAGTACAACGATATCATGAACATCCCCCAGGGTATCACTTCAGATGGCGGCACTACTGTAGCACCGACCCCGATGCTGAAGCACAACAAAGTACCGGGTCAGCCTGACACCTTTGACCCCACTGGTGTTGTCCCAGGACGCCCTGATGTCGTTGAGCACTTCAAGGAGCCCAAGCATATCCCATTTGAGCCACCGACAGCTGCACGGGGCCAGCAGCCTGTAGCGCTCCATCAGCCAGCTCCTATTGGGGCTAATCAAGATGCGGCTCGCGCTGCGCTGAAGACTGAAGCAGACGCCCTACGGGCACAGGCTCAGAAGCTCTTAGAAGCCGCAGCTAAGATGGATAAGACGTGAAAGTCGAGATCAACGAAGCCGGTACGCGGTACACACTCCTAGAGAGTGAATGGTATCCAGCGTATGGCATTACGGTGCCAGCTGGGTACACCACAGACTTCGCTAGTACTCCTAAGTTCATTTGGAGTCTATACCCGCCAACTGGCTGGTATGAGCGCGCAGCACTGCTCCATGATTACCTCTACGACAGGCATCACAGTTATCAAGATCTCTGTGATCGCAAGGAAGCCGATAGACGTCTCCGTGAGCAGATGAAGTTCGATGGCGTAGGCTTTAGAACTCGCTGGACCTTCTGGTTTTTTGTCAGACTGTTCGGTGGATATGTCTGGAATAAGAACGAATGATTTACAGCATGATATTCGGTATCGTTTGTGTGACCCTACTACTGTGTATAGGTATACTAGGCATGTTTTCAGATCGCAAAACGTGGAACAACGGGATATGCAAGAAGAACGGCTTGCCATGGATTCTCCGAGATGTCGGGATGGCTGGCGATAGGCTCTATCGTGCCGGTGACGAGACCTGTTGGATCAGCTCACCCTTTGTCGGTAATAACAAATGACTACTCCCGAACTTGTCAGTGTCGTAAGCAGCGTAACTTCTGTACTGCTCAATCTTGTCCTGTTGTGGCAGCTCCGGCTGTACATCGGCAAAGAGCTGTCTAAGGGGGCTAAGAAGGTCGAGGAGAAGCTCTGATGGACAAAGAAGTCAAGGATCGTCTAGCTAATATGACCGCTACTGAGCTACACGATAAGATCGCTGATATGTTGATCCTCTTCGCTAATGTCAGATCATCGCAATCAGCGAGTAAATGGGGCCGTCAAGGTGCCCTTCCTACGGCCAAGGAAATCGCCTTGCTAGTTGGATGCTGGATCCATGCAAAGGACAAAGAATGACACTATCTATCATTGCTATAATCATAAGTCTTATAGCGATTGCAAACACGTTTTGGACTGTACGAAAAGCACGTCAAGATCGCCGGGATGCTACTAAATGAGCCTCCACGTTGTTAAGTCTGAGTACAACGGTCATCAGGAGTATCACCTCAGATATCCCGGCATGACTAAAGAGGCTGCTCAACGCTTAGCCGACAGGATCAATGGCGGCGCCCTAGAGCTGGCTGACGACATCCTACGGAGCCAGAAGCACCACGGTGAGCTATGTTACAAGATCTTCGAAGCAGCTCTCAAGAAGAAGCTGGTCTACAACATCGGTGCCTGCGGTAATGGTGGCATCCCAGCCTTTGATGCTATCGTAGCCAAGTGCCTTGAAGCTATTGAAGCACTATGAGTGATACAACAGCACAGACCCCTGATCCCAGGTATACGGTGTATCTCCAGCTCCACAAAGAGGGTGACGCCTATGTCACCAGGATCTCAGCTAAAGACCTGGAGGAGAAGCTGTTGCGCCGCGAGATCCAGAGGATGCTGGACAACCTTAGATGAGCACCATACACCTTAAGCCCAACGGCGAATTCTGCGGTGGTACTCTACTACAGCGTAAGCCCAAGGAACAGTCTAGGACAATGGTAGCTGTGTTCGTCAATGGCCAAGAGGTCAAGCAAATCATTCCTATTTATGCTAGATGCATTGTCTGTGGTACTGAAGTACTGATGAACCCCGTTAGACCAGATGTACAGATAGACGTCCCCTACGAGATAATCCGTGAGACGATTCCGAACGACACGCCCCTGCTTTCCAACTGAAGCCGCTATGGGTGAAGTGGTGTTGCCGCTCCTCCATGAGTGCGGCTTCACTCACCTGTATCCAGAACTCCAGGGCACCGATTTAGTGGGCGTCAGGGACATAGACGACATGGTGATCGCCTTCGAGCTGAAGCTCAAGATGAACACCAAAGTGATCTGCCAAGCTGAGCGTCACAAGAGATACGCCAATGGGGTAGCTGTCATAATCAATCAGTGCAATACCCCGGAACAGTATTGGCTCCGCAATATCTGCAAGGAACACGGTGTCGGGGTCTACGTAGTAGAACGTTCGTACACGAACCCCGATGGTACCCCTCAGACCTTTGACGGTCCGGTATCGTATCAGATCACTGAGTGCGAAGCCCCAGTGATGCACCATGCTAAGACCGATTGGTATACCAAGCACATGTCAGCCAGAGCTGAGACTCATACGACGCCAGGCCACAAGGGGCCGACGAGCGTAACTCCATTTAGAGCAACTGCTTATCGCTTAATAGACTATGTAGTGGCTCATCCGGGTTGCACCGTCAAAGAAGCCGTAGCAGCTATTCCCCATCACTATGCCTCTCCATATACTGCTCAGTACCGATTAAAGGCCATTACGCTATCCGGAGGCATCCCTGGACTTAGCGTAGGATATGATAACGTTCTCAGTTATGAAGAACCCCGTAAAGGAACCAATGAAGCCGTCCAAGTTGTCCCGTGAACTCCGTCAGTACCTCGAAGCCGAAAAGGCTTTAGAGAAGATCAGGGACCGAGAAGAGCATGACTCACTTGATGAGTACAACCAATGTAAGTACGTCGACGCCCTATATGAGCGTCTCAGTGAAGCCGATAAGAAGGCGCTGGACAGTGGTGCCAATGAAGTTTGAGACTGTATTCAATACCGCAGCTGTAATGGCCTGTTTGGGGATCATAGCGTACATGATCTATTGGGGATGGCAGATCTACTGCCGTATGTAGAAGCTTGACAACTCTTAGTAGAGTCAGTATAAGTGCCGCATGAAGACATGCAGTAGATGTAAGATAAGCAAGGATGAGAGCGAGTTTCGTAAGGCTTCCTCATCTAAAGATGGATTGGCCTCACATTGTAAGGTTTGTGCATGTGCGTATGATCGCGAGTACCACATGAAGAACTTAGAGAAAATAAAAATTGAAAGAAAAGAATTTAGAATAGCCAACAAGGAGAGAATTTCAATTAAAAGAAAGGAACACCGTTTAGCAAATAGGGAAAGATTAAACGCACAGCGGATGGCCTTTTACTATCGGAATAAGGATAAAGTAAAAGCTCAGAAACAGCGGTATAGTGCAGCAAATGCAGCAGCTATTAGTGTAAAGAATAAAGAATGGCGAAATAAGAATCGGGAAGAGTTGAGACAGAAGCAATTAGAAAAACGCAGAAATGATCCTATAGTTCGACTTAGGCATAACTTACGTAATAGACTTAGATCAGCAGTCCGAGGCAACTACAAGTCTGGATCGGCCGTCCAAGACCTCGGCTGCTCAATAGAGGAGTTTAAAGCTCATATAGAAAAGCAGTTCGTCGAGGGGATGCACTGGGGCAACTATGGCATCGGTGATGGTAAGTGGGTTTTGGATCATATTATCCCATTGGCAGCATTCGACTTACCGCAACGCGAACAATTCTTAAAAGCAATGCATTACACCAACTATCAACCGCTCTGGTGGCGGCACAACTTGATGAAGGCTGATAAAGTTAATGGAGTTAGGTGCAAAGCCGCAATCGATTGTGCTGTAGCCTAAGCCCCGTAAGCTGGAGGCATGCCAGCACCTGTAGTCAATGTAAAATCGAGTGGCGTACAACGCCCCAGTACAGCACCAGCCAATGGGCCAGCGGATGAGTTCGGTTCCCAAACAACGATCAATCCGGCTGGTATCGTTAGCCAGATTAGAAACAACACCACCATTATCCAGAAGGTACTGGGGGACGGTAGAGTCACTGTTCCAGTCCTTTCTAGCACCCCTAGTGGTCTAGCCCCGGGTCAGTTGTATCTCCAGGACATAGCCGGTACTGTTTACTTGGTATATGTTGATAACGCCAGTACCCCGATCCAGGTAACCAATGGATCACCGGCCCCAACGGTCCCAACTGTTTATCCATTAACTATAGCAGTCCCAGAACTACTAGACTCGCTTCTGGTAGACACGGCTGGTTGCGCTTATTGGTTCGTGTCGGTAAGCGACATAACAACTGGGCGCCGAGCGATCTACCAGATAGCAGTAACAAACAACGGAACGACTGGTGCTGATGCGACTTCAACATCTATATGCGTTACTGGTGGGTCATCTATCGGTACTCCAGATGTGGGGTCGCAGATAACGTGGACAACTACATTTACCGGGGCTGGTGCATCGCAGTACATGAACTTATTCATCACTTCTAGCGTAGCTGGTCTACAAGCCGCTATCGTCCGTAGTCCTCTTATAAGTACCTAACATGGACAGCACCCTCAGCTTTAGTATTCGTCTTAAGCTACTAGGATCAAACGCAAACCTCAGTTTCGCGTTCCCTTTAGTCAATAATGACGAAAGTCCAACCGCATCTACCGCTGCCGGTCGCATGGGGTTCTATGCAGACCGCACTGGTGGCTTAGAAAACATCACAGCTACGATCTTGGGAACAGACGTCCTACAAGTGTTTGCAGGCTCTGTTAAAGTTTTAGGAAGCCCGGTCTGGACTGCGGCTACGTTCTCTCCTAGTCTCTACCAATTAATCAGTGCCAAAGGCATTGCGAATGGCTACGCCGGCTTAGACAGTGGCGGCAAAGTACCCTTGGCACAGTTACCGGCTTCAGTAGCCAATCAGCTGTTCTACGTCAGCGGTTGGAACGCCAATAGCAACTCCCCAACGATTGTGTCTGGGGCAGGTACACTGGGGCAGGTTTACCAAGTCACTACTGCTGGTGTAACGAACATCGATGGCAATACCGAGTGGTATCCCGGCGATCTCATCTGGTTCAACGGCTCACAGTGGAAACGTATATTGGGTAACCCGATATTCGTTACGCCACCAGCAGCTGTTACATTGGTCAGCGCTGTTGCTACGACAGTAGACAGCTTCGGTGATGATAGTGCTGTGATGTACCAATGGGACCTAGTTATCAACAATGGTGCCGGCGCAGTACAGTGCTACAAAGTCATGGCAGCCCGTACTGGTGTGTCAACGTTCTCAGTTAACTCAGCAGTAACTGCTGGTAACGCCGCTGGAGACGTGTCAGTCATAGCTGTAGCACTGAGTGCTGGTAACATCGTTCTTCAAGTAACCATGGGTACTACGGGCTACTCAGCTACCGTAAGACGCTGGAAGTCGTTAGTTTAAGCTATAACATCAATTAACTTAAGGAATCTCCTATGGCCGGTTTACCATTCTTATTCACTGTTGGCACTACTCAATACGACTTCCGTGAAGTGCTTACTGCGCTTCCGTTCGCCGGTGATCCTAACCGCGTCGTTGTGACCTTCGACAACGGTCAAGGTTCTCTAAATCTTGACGCCGCAACGTTTAATGCATTGCGCCTCGCTGCATTGAACTCGACTGGTAATCCCCCGACTGGTAGTGCCGGTGGTGACCTGACTGGCTCATATCCAGATCCGACTATTGCCACGGTTATGGGTACGTCCCCGACTGCGGCTGGTCTAGCTCTCTTAGGTGCTGCTGATGCCGCCGCCCAACGTGTTTCCATTGGACTTGATACTGCTGGTGGTGATCTCAGTGGTACTTTACCAGCTCCGACTGTTGCTAAAGTAGCTGGCGTTACCCCTGGTGTAACTGGTCTCGTAATTCTGGCAACTGCATCAGCCGCTGCGGCTCGTGCAGCTATTGGCATTACTCCAGCCAATGCGCCGACGATCATACCGCTAACTGATGCTGCTACTATCGCCGTTGATGCTTCCCTTGGTAGTCTCGGTCGTGTTACTCTTGCTGGTGATCGCACTCTAGGCAATCCAACGAACCCAACCGATGGCCAGTATATCACCTTCGAGTTTACCCAGGGCTCCGGTGGTACGCATACCCTAGCATTCGATACGAAGTACGCTGCAACTACAACCCTAGCACTACCGACACTATCGACCTCCGCTGGTGATGTTGATTACGTTGCATTCCGGTATAACTTAGCCAAGGACAAGTGGTACATCCAGCTCAGTAACCTCGGCGGTGCATAATGGCCTCTGTAACTAGTCCTTTCATTTTGTATACCGGCACAACGGCGTACGATCTTAGAAAGGTATCAAGTTGGTCACAGACAAATCCGCAAACGGAACCAGCTACGGTGCAGGTACGTTTTATAGATATGCCTGAACGTACCGTTCCTTTTGATATGGCTACGTTTGAAACGGCTATGCAGGCGGCTTTAGACGCTCAAGTTTAACGAAGCAGCAGTTGTTGATCCAGACCCTTTAACCTATAGGCTGTTAGTATGCCAGTTACGTCGCCGTTCATCCTGTATGTGGGCAACACGGCATATGATTTACGGAAGATCTCCTCAGTAATCCCAGGTGATGACACTGAACACGTCATTGCCCGGTTTATCGATGATCCTCGTGTCACAGTTCAGTTCGATACCGCTACGTTCTTCCCGGTTTGGCAGACTTCGTTAATCGCCAGCCAAGGAGCTTCGCCTACTGGTCCAGCTGGTGGTGACCTTAGTGGTACGTATCCGAATCCTACGGTTGTCAGGATCCAGGGTCGTCCAGTATCAGCAGCTGCCCCAACGTCAGGTTCGACGTTCATCTGGGATGGCAGTACTTGGCAGATCTCGTACCCAGTACAGTACTTTGCTAGCTCAGCTGCTGCCGTAGCCTCCGCTCCGTTCATCAATGGAACAACCATTGTTATCAGCCCCGGAAGTCCGACGTCGGAAGCCGGTACTTATCAAGTTACTTCAAATGGTGGTGTCAGCTTCCCATCGGATTACACCCTTATCAGCTCAGCTGTTATTACAGCGAGTGATGTCGGTATTACCGATAGCGCAGGCTGGTATGCTGGTGCTACAAACGTTGAAGATGCCCTAGCCCAGGTTGGTGCCGGTCAAGAGGGCCAGCTAACTGGCACACTTATTGTTGGCGCGAACACTTTAGACAGCGTGGCTATAGCTCAATATGGCGCTGTAGAGTGGCAGCTTGAATTGGTCAAGGGTACAACGAGGTACTACGACTTAGTAAGCGCCGTTACTGATGGAACTACGGCAAACTTCACGGAATCCAATATTGCTCTCATCCCAGGAAGCGGGACATTTGACTTTACGATATCAGTCAGTATAAGTGGTGCTAACATGATATTGGTCGTTACACCATTGACGACTGGTTGGGCATATCGCGTCCGGAGGCGCCTGCTCAATGCGTAACGCGTAGCATTCCCTCCATAACACCATGCGTGGAAAGTGAAACCATGAGTGATTCGAAGCCCCATATCCTTAACCTTACTAATGCAGGCGCTCTGACGCTGTACAGCATTTTACGTGACGTAAAGTGGTACACCGACAGTCTAGACCTCATTAACGCCGGCGTCATCTCGCAGATGATCGTCAAGAAGCTCCCGGAGATCCGTAATCAAGAAGCGATGTCGAAGATCCAGAACTTCGAGACCTGGCGAGATAAGACATTCCGTTTCAAGATCAATGAGTCGATGCGCGAGACCTGTAAGAAGACCGTTACGCATCACCTCAAGGACGGTGCATTCGTTGCCGAGCCAGCTGTTCTGAACCTTATCTACGAGCTAGGCCTCGGTAAGGCTCCGGATATCAGCGATCTCGAAGATGATGAGCCTGTAGCAGCAGCCGCAGCGGGTTAAACCGTTGCTGTTCAGCCCTAACCTGGTTAAATAGAAAGCACATATGTCAGCTCAATCCTTTCTTGCCAAGTTAGGGCTGCGAACAGCAACCCTTGGTAGTCTAGCTAGTCTCGCCCTTGCCTTCCCCCTAGCTGAGGGAAGCATGGATCCAGCGGCGCATACTGATGCTACCCGCATCGGTGTGTTTGCTGCTCGTGGTGGTACCCCCGAAGTTGGCGTTGTAGTCAGTGGTACTCAGTCTCTCTCAGTTCGTCAGACCGGTGTAGTGGTTACCGGCACAATCAATGCTTCAAGTACAGTTACCTCAACTGGCGCAGTTTTAACTCCCGTAGCAGCTAACCCCGGTGGTGCAACCACGATTTGGGTCGATAGCGCCGGCAATATTCTCAAGTTCGGTGCCAACCCAATGATTTCCGTTGGTGGCGCCGGTGCAGTACAGTTTAGCAATGGTTCCGGTGTTGACGGCGACGCCGCGACATTCTTCTGGGACAACACCCTGAAGGCTTTAGCGCTTGGCAGTAACACTCCAGCCGCTCGCCTTGACATACTTGGCTTAGACCTCAGCGCAGCTGCTGATGGTGCTGTTGGTGCAATTAACGTCCATTCCGGCGGTCTATCTAAGAACGATACGAACACCCGTCAGTTCTACGGTACTAGACTACGCCCGACCTTTAATACTGGTGCCAGCAACGCTAATACCACGTATGACATTTTGAATGTCGATTCAGTTAACGGCACCACCACTGGTCTGACCGTCAATCTTGTCAGCCTCAACTACGGTGGTACCAACGTATTCAAGGTTGTCAGCGATGGCTCAACTGTCATTACTGGTGTTCCCTATGTGTGGCCAACTGTCCAGGGTGCTGCCAACAGCATCATGCAGAACAATGGTTCAGGCACCCTTGTCTGGAATGCTGTATCAGGTGATGCCACGCTTAATGGCTCCGGTGTACTAACTCTGGCTTCTACGATAACTGCCGGCGGTCCAACTGGCTCTGGTACTGTCGTCCCCGTTATCACCTATGATGCCAAGGGCCGTTTAACTGCTGTCACTACTGCCGCTATCACAGCTGCTGGCATCGGTGCCATTGGTGGTTCAATTGCCGCCAATCAGATCGCTTATGGTCTAGGCGCCAATACGATTCAAGGTAGTGCGACGTTCCTCAATGTAGCCGGCCAAGTCACCCTCGGTACTGCTACTCCAGATGCTACTGCTAGCTTTACTCTCGTTGGACCAAGCCTAACGACTCAAGCTACGAACTCAATTGGTTCGGCTGTTATCGGCAGCACACTGTCGAAAAACGATACCAATACCCGTACGTTCTACGATACGCTGTATAAGCCAACCATTAACGCTGGCGGGTCCAACACCAATACGACCTTCAACGTCTTAGCAGTTGATACAGTTAACGCGGGTGTTACCGGGGTCACTACTAACTTACTGAATCTGGCGTATGGTGGTACTACTGTAGCCACAATTACTTCCGTGGGTTCACTCACTGCCCAAAACATCAAGACTGAGCCCAACGGCAAAGTACGTCTAGGAAATGTTGATTTAGGCTACTCTAACCAAGTCAATACCGTAGTCATAGCTGTTGGTAACGCTAACCAGGCTAGTGATACCGGCTCTATTATTCTTGGTATGAATAGCGTTAATAGCTCTGTTTTGATGCCAAACGCTATTTTAATGGGTGACTCTATCAACGCCACATCGTCTGGTAGTTACCATTTCTACCATTTCGCGATGGGTCAATACATCAATATCACCAATTTCGATAAGACCATTACTCTTGGTTTCGGCGCAGCTACTGCTGGTGCCAGCAGACTAGCCCCAGTTGGTTCGAACAGTATTAACTTCGGCGTCAACTCCTCTGTCCCAACTCTTTGGATTGGAGCAGCCTCTGGAGTGGGAACTTTTGGACAAGTCGGTTTGGGCACTGTTACTGCTGATGCTACAGCGCGCTTCACTGTTCGTGGTACCGACTTAAGTACCGCAGTTGATCAATCAGTAGCTACTATTGCCGCCGGTTCTACACTTACTAAGAACGATACGAATACCCGTGTATTCTATGGCACTCAATATAAGCCAACCTTTAACACTGGGGCTAGCAACGCTAATACGACATATAACGTTCTAGCAATCGACTCGGTTAACACATCAGTAACTGGTTTAACCGTCAATCTGCTAAACCTGAATTATGGTGGTGTTAACGTCGGTAAGATCGATTCAACTGGCTTGGCTACCTTTAACGGTGGTATCAACAGCTCAGGTGTTGTAACCCTATCCCGCAACGGTTCTGGTACCGGCGATTACACCCTCGGTGTAACCGGCACAACCATCAACAACGCCACTTCAAGCCAAGTTAGAATCGGTAGTGCTATCGCTAGCGGTAATACCGCTACCAATGGTGGTACCTACCTTGGAATCAATAGTGCCGCTTCCGGAGCCGGCTCTGCTGCTGATTTGATTCACGCTCAAGCTGCTGGTGTTTCAGCATTCCGTGTACTAAGCAATACGACGGTGCGTATCAATAGCACTGTAGATGATGCCACAGGAGTAGCACAACTTTCAGTGGCGAACGTTGTTACTGCTGCCAGTGCTGCGTGTCTGTTTGTAGATAACGGTAACGATACTGGGGCAGCTAGTACCGCAATTCTTGTACGTTCGAAAGGAAATACTGGGGCAAGCCGAGTATTCTGTGTCCGAAATCTAGATCACGCCGCACAATTCTCTTTCACGATTGGTAGCCTTGGTGCTATGGCTTGGGGTTCTGGAGATGCTGCACGCGATGTAGGTCTTAGCCGCAGCACCTCTGTGGCAAACGCTCTAGTCGTAGATGGTGGTGGTAGCCCAGGAAACTTCCTGATCTCCGGTCGTCTCGGTGTTAACACGGGATCACTCAGCTCCACCAACGCTGTTATCTCAGTAACGCCATACAACATTACTACAGATGCTGACAGCGCTACATCTGTGATGACATTCTCTGGCACTGTGCTCAGTAAGAACGATGCCAATACTCGGCAGTTCTATGGCTTCCGTTTCTTACCAACATTCAACACAGGTGCATCCAACACAGGTACGACCTACAACGTCATCAACGTTGATACGGTCAATACCTCCATCACCGGCCTAACCGTCAATCTACTGAGCCTAAGCTCCGGTGGCACGAACGTCTTCTTGGTAGATTCCACTGGTGTTACGACTCTTCCCCGTGATGGTGCGGGTGCAGGCAACTATACTCTCGGTTTGACTGGGCGTCCTAATCAGAGTGCTTCCTCTAGCCTCTTCCGACTCGGCAACGGCATCAGTGGTGGTAACAACGCTACCAATGGCGGTACCTACATCGGTATCAGCACACCAGGCTCTCTAGGCGGTTCAGCTGCTGACTTCATCAACTTCCAGAAGAATGGTACTTCAGTCTTTAATATTACCGTCAATGGCCTAACGGGTATCGGAAGCGCCGCCTCAGCTTCGACAGCGCTTCTGTTGCCCATTAGCACGACGACTATCAGCAGTCTTCGTATCCCTCACGGTGCAGCTCCAACCTCTCCGATTAATGGCGATATCTGGACTACATCAACCGCTATGTTCGTCCAGATCGGTGGTTCCACAGTACAACTTGGATCAGGCACTATTGGCGGCTCGATTGCAGCTAACCAAGTCGCCTTCGGTCTGGGCTCCAACACGATTCAGGGCAGTGCAAACCTCACTTACGACGGCACTACCCTGACGTCTGCTAGTCAGATCGTTAGCACCAAAGCCGGCGCAGCATCTGTCCCAGCAGTAACTCTCACAGGCGCTTGGTTCACTGGCGGGAGCGCTACAACCACGAAGCCCCAGCTACTCGTCGAGCCCACTGGTGCAACCTCAACCGGTTGGAGTACCAGCGGTACCGGCTTAGGCGTTAACGCCGCTTCAGGCTTTACTGGTAACTTGGTGGACCTACAGCTCAATGGTGTCAGTAAATTCAACGTTGCTTCTACTGGCGCCCTAACTGTTGTTAGCACATCAGTCAGTATCGGCACTGTCTCATATGTCTGGCCATCAAGCCAAGGCGCAGCTAGTACAGTCCTAACTAATGATGGTGCCGGTAACCTATCATGGGTAGCTGGTGGCGGTGGCGGTACCCCAGGTGGCTCAACGACTCAGCTCCAGTACAACAACGCCGGAGCTTTCGGCGGCATCGCTGGCTTTACCTATACCCCAGCTGGCTCGAACACCTTCGATCTCAACATGTCGCGCACCTATACTGGTCTTGCCAGTGGTAGCAACAAGTATGGCACGCTGAATTCGACTCTAAGCGTTACCCCGACGACCACAGCATCTGGCGGTACCGGTTATGCTCTTCGTGGCGCTCTCAGCATTGACGATGTCACCGGCTTGGCCAGCACGAACGGTTCGCTATTCGCCATCGAAGCGAGCATCACTGATGCGTCAATCGTGGGCGGTACATGGAATGGTACTATTGGTGCTTTCCGCGCTGTAACCGACATATCAACTGACAACAATACCGCTGGTGCATTCTCCGCAGTTGGTGGCGCCCACAATACGACTGGTATAAACGTAGCAGCAACCAAGTCCTACACTGGGTCGGCTACAAGTTACGTCGGTATCGTTTCTACGGTTCAGTTGACAACCACAGGCACTGTTACAAGTGCTTACGGTGTCCGTATGGGTGGTATCACCGCCAGCTCCGGTGCTATCACCACAGCCTATGGCGTTTACATCGAGACTGTCACTGGTACCGGTATCACCACTGGTTATGGTCTCTACCAAGTCGATACAGGTGCGCTGAACTTCTTCGGCGGTGTAGTAGCAGTAGCTGGTGCTACCCCAATAACTTCGACCGCCTTAATCACCCCAGCATCGACTACGGCTCGTAGCAGCTTGCGTATTCCGCATGGTACGGCTCCGACATCACCGGTTAACGGCGATATCTGGACTGATACGACTGGGCTGTTCGTACGAGTCAATAACGCGACAGTGAAGATGGGTACCGTTGGTGGTACGTTCAGCCAGAATCAGATAACCTTTGGTTCCGCGACTGCTAATCAGATCTCTGGATCTTCGAAGCTGACCTGGGATGATACCAGCGCTATGTTCCATATCACAGCCAGTAACTTCACGGCTTCGTCTGGTATTGCTAGAATCAACGGCGACTTCTCCGGCTCAGCCGGTAACCACTACATGAGTGGTTTGACGATTACTCTGGATAACGCCCAGACCGGTGGTTCGAACAACTCCATAGACGGCGTCCTAACGAACATCTCCTGCACCGGTAACGGAACCACCAACAACACCGTTAACGGTTTCCGTACCATCGTCAGCCTCCCCACTGGGCAGAATACTAGCCAGGCAACACTCTTTACTGGATCGATGACGACCTCGGGTGGCAGCACGTACACGTCGGTCTACGGAAGCAATCTGAGCGCCTCGATCGATGGTGCAGTAACAAACTTCATCGGTTACGAGATAGCTGCCGCAATAAACAGCACCATATCGACAGCTGTAGTCGGGTATAGCGAGACCACTTCTACCAGCGGTGGTGTTATAACCATACCGACTCTGCGTGGTTTCTCCTCTACCGCTACGGTCAGCTCTGGCGATATCGCCAATGACTTCATGAGCTTCTATGCAGCCCCACAGCTGCTAGGCGTCTCTACGAACGTCTATGGCGCCTATCTGGCTCCGAACGTCAACGGCTCTGGCGTCGCCACTAACCTCTACGGTATCTACATCGCCCCACAGAACACTGGGGCGGTTACTAACATGTATGGCATCTATCAGGCTGGTGCCAATGTTAACAACCAGTTCGAAGGTCCAGTCATCTCGAATCTGTCCCCGTCGGCATCACAAAATGCTGTGGTCCTGACTGGTACTTGGTTTACTGGCGGTGATGACACCACGACTAAGCCACTAGTCTTGATTGAGCCATCGGGCACAACTTCGAATAACTGGAGCACCGCTGGGACTGCCTTTGGTATTAACGCCAATGTTGCCTTCGTTGGTAACCTAGTTGACCTCAAGGTTAACGCTGCTTCCTACTTCAAGGTCGATAATCTTGGTACAGCAGTCATCAGCGGTCTTGCCGATCTAAGGGTAGGCGATGTCTCATCGTCTTGGACTGATAGCGGTTCACAGGTTATTCAGGACAATTCCTGGAATATCATCAATACCAACTCGTCAACGATCTCAACGTTTACGCTGGATATGATGCCAAACCCGATCGATGGTAAGATAACTACCATCGTCACCGCTGGGGATGTAACTACCTTTACCTTGAATGGTAATGGGCACACAGTTAATAACGCCCCAGGCGCTCTTGTAGCCAATACCAGCGTGTCATTCATCTACTTCGGCGGTATCTGGTATCGCCTCTACTAAGGATCTATATGGCAGACGTCTTCATTCCATTTACAAAGACCATAGCTCAATACGAGATTCGCGTTCCGAACTTCGTGGCGTATAACAACCTTGACGTACCCGTTACAGATCCACTTAATAAATATAGCTTCGTTATCAATCGCGTAGCTGAGCCACAAGACGCTGATCATAATCAGGTTGGTTCTAGGATTCCGCTACAGTCCCACACCATGAAGATTGCTGACATAGCCGAGCAGGAGTTTACCGCTGCCGGAGTCACTGCTACTGGTCTTCAGGTTCTAGCACTTGTCAGTGCGGTTATAGACGCCCATAAGGGTGACGGTCTAACGACGGATAATATCGACGTACCCAATATAAATGCTAACGTCGTAGGTTCCTAAACGTTATGCCTGATGTCTTCATCGATAATACCAAGAGTGCTGTACAATACGCTATAGTTGTACCGAAGCTTGAGATCTTTAATGACCTCAACGTACCCATAACTGACTTGCCACACAAGTTTACGTTGGTCATTCATCGCATAGCCGAGCCACAGAATAGCGCGCATGTTCCAGTTGGCTCCCGTATTACGCTTCAGAGTCGTACCATGCGTGGCGGCGACGCTGCCGCTGAGTTCTTCACTGTAGGTAACATTACTTTAACTGGGGCACAAGTACTGGCTTTCGTACAAGCAGTAGTTGACAAACACAAGCCCGATGGTTTAACTGCTGATGTCATCGCGGCCAGCGCGAAGCAGTAAATCATTGGCGAGTAGCTCAGTTGGTAGAGCAGCGCACTGTTAATGCGCTTGTCCTTGGTTCGACTCCAAGCTTGCCAGCCAAACCAAGCCATTCTTAACCGGATGGCTTGTACTGTTTTATAGAACTACTAATCTAATAGTATGACACCAGAGGATTTATCTACGAAATTCGAGAGATTACTGGTATCGCAGGCCACGCTATGTTCAACAGTCTCCGAACTAATGGGAACACTTAATACAGTTGCTACACAGCAGTTGCACCTCATTAAGAAGATGAATGAGCACAGTGATGTTCTGATGCGGCATGAGCGCGCATTGGGTCGCTGCACTAGCTGTACGAACTATCAAGGTAAAGACCCCAACGAAGAGACCGATGAAATACCGGCATACGATCCCAGAGGTACAGGGCCATTGGTCGCCCTGAAGCAGCCTTCCAAGGAGTGATTGTTCCAGTTTATCCATAGCTTAAAATAGCAGCATGGATCCCTGTGGTATCTATTACTGTGAAAAGAGGCACGCCTTGGAAATCGAGCTAGAAGCCAATAAGAACGATGTCGTAGACCTCCTCAAGGAAGTCTATGCCCTTCGCAGTGAGAACTCGGTTATTAGACCGAAGCTCTTCGAACTCCAACATAAGCTTGCCCAACTTGAACACGATAATGCCATGCTCAGACTCGAACTAACAAAGTATCCCCCATGCTCCAAGTAGGCTTCTATAAACACGGACTAGACTTCTTCGACAGAGCCATTCGGCTATGGACCTGGAGTAAGTATTCGCATTGCGAGCTGCGGTTCAGTGATGGCTGGAGCTATTCGTCGTTCCCCGATATTGGGACATCTTTCTTTAAGCATAGCTGTGAAGATCCCTGGCATTGGGACTACATAGACGTCTTAGAGAATAAGCCCCTAGAACAGAAAGTACGAGCCTTCTGCGATGCTGAAGCCGGTCTTAAGTATGACTGGAAAGGTATTGTTTTATCGCAGGTTCTTGGCCTAAATCGTAGTGCCCCAAATGAGTGGTTCTGCTCCGAAGTATGTACCGCAGCCTTGCAGCAGATTGGCTTGTTCAGTAGAGTTGTGCCACACAAAGTAAGCCCTAAGGGGTTATATCAGTTGGTATCAAAGCGTTAGAGATAGCTTTGCTTCATCAGTTGCTTTCCAGTAAACTACTAGGAGAGGCAACCATGAAAACCATCGTACTCGAAATCAACGAAACTGAACTGGGCTGCGAGCACAATACGACGTCGTTACGGATAGATGGTCAGAAATGTGAGATCTATTGCCGTAGCTGTGGTGACATCGTACAGACCTTCATTGAGTCACGCTGCGAGAACAATCCGCACTACGAACATGGTTAAGCCCCAGGGGGCTGGACTGATAAGTCCAGTGGGGTAATATACTAGCATAATGCTAGATGAGTTAGTCACTATAGTGGAAGCCATTAAAGGCTATTCACCGGTTGCCCTCTTACTTATCCTTATCGTGGTGGTCATCTTTAGATGGTTCGCCAGTAAAGACAAGGAAACTGAAGCCCAGGCTGAGAAACACTTAGCCCAGCAGATCGATACTGCTGTGTCGAATACCGTTGCACTTCAAGCAGTTGTGAGTAAAAGTGTAGAAGGACAAAAGAACATGATAGGGGTATTGTCTAGTTTATCCGAGGCTAATGACATCCGGTTCGCCCAGGAAGTCTCAGTACTCCAACAGATACATCGCCAACTTGTTACATTGAATGCAGTTACAGCGAGTGCTGTTAGCCCGGCCAACGCCAAGGTGATCATAGAGCAGAACTGGAATTGGTGCCGTGACGAAACCGCTAGAGTCATCACTGGTTCCATAAGGAATAACCACTTCAAAGGTAATGAGGAACGTGTTGCCCGTAGTGTCTACAAAGCCCTCCTCAAAGCTTGCACCGACTCAATGGCTGGGATCACGAAGATCGAGGGTATCAAGTATCCGTATCACCACTTGTTCACGCATCACATCAAACTGATCTGGGAGATGCTCTGGGATTGGTCACTACCGGTATACCATGGTTCCCATGATGCCCAGTTAGATGCTAGCTTAAAAGACCTAACTGAGCGTATCGTAGCGATCTTCGACCAAGTCCTCATTTTGCACATAGAGATCGTAGAAGATATTGACAGTGGTCTATACTACGATGAGACCCAGAGCACCCGCCAAACGGCTATAGCATCCGATCTAACTATTCCAGCTAAGATGGCGCACAAGCTCATAGAGTTCACTCCCGACACTGGTGCCACATCGGGAATACGTCTACGTCTTACTACGGACTACATCAAGCAGCGGCTCATCGGTAACTTCCAAGAAGACCTCGCTAAGCAGGAATTCAAGCCCTACCAGAGGACCAAGAGTTCCGCAGAAATCCGTGTTCAATGACCATCGATTATCTGAAGATCCTCGGTCTAGGGGTGATTGCCTTCCTAGCTTTCACTGTGTATACTCATGGTAAGCAACCCGTAAGCGATATCCGTGGACTCACTCCAGTACATCAGAACCGGCCGAACCTCAACTGGTGGAAGGCTCCAGGCGATTCGGAAGGCACCTTCGAAGCTAAAGACAACGCTGGCAAGCATCTTGCTAGCTTTGCTACTGATCGCAGTGGGGTCCTGTACCCCGAGGACGGACAGTCAAACATCCAACTTACCTATACCCCAAATTACTACGGCGGTAGAACAGTACTCGACCTCGGCGGCTGGGCCGGCTTTGCCCCGGGCTACAAAGAGCATCCAGCCCAAATCGGCCTCAGAGTCAGCCCCGTTAGACTCATCGAATCTGTCGCCCCCGAAATCGTCGTCTCCCACGACCTCATCGGTGTCGGTGCCACCTACTACTTCTCCAGAAACCTCGTCGGCCCCTCGTGGTCCAAAGTGGGATTGGGTTTCGATTACTGTGCTAGCTTTGACGGCACTTTCCGTGGTCCTGTATTTACGGTTGCAACATCAACCTTCTGAAGGAAATACTATGTTTCAGTGGATCAAGAACCAAGCTCTTCGAATCAAGGGCATCTTCGTTAAAGACGCCGCTAAGGCGACTGACCCCATTGAGCATGGTGTCCTAGATAATCCCACGCTATGGGTTGTACTGGGCTTTGCCGGTCTCCTGGTCTGGTTAGGCCATGGCATCCTCACTGAGGCTAACTTTGATAGGTTGTACCACTTAGCTGTGATCTACATCGTTGGTCACATAGTCCTCAAGCTGGCCCAGATGATTATCAATGGACTCATTAAGATGAAGCTCATCGATAAGAGCTTTGACGATAAGGAGCTGGATCCCGAAGAGACCCAAGCCATTAATGCCATCACGATCAGCGACAAGTAGTTGGCTGACTTGACTTAACGTTTGCGCGGACACAATGCCGGCATGCTAGAGTTGCCAGATCGGGCTTGTCTACATTGTGGTAATCCTATTAAATTGATATGTAACAGGGACTTAGATCGTAAGAAGTACTGTTCGCATCGTTGTCGTATGTTGCATAGATACAAGCAAGCCCCTTGGGATATGCGACCTGTAATTGAGAAAAGTCACGGTACTGATAAACGTCCAGTAAAATCCAAGGTCTGTCCTTGCTGTGAAAACGAGTACTTGCCGATAACTGGTAATCAACATTGGTGTCTAACCTGTGTCCCTGATAAGCGAGCCAGAAACGTGCTAGATAGATATGGTATCACTTATCCCGAATTCATGATTCTTCTTGCTAAGCAGGATGGCAAATGCGCTATATGTCAAGGAGAGATAGATCGAGATACAGCTAATATAGATCATGACCATGCGTGCTGTTCGGGCTCTAAAACGTGCGGTAGTTGCACCAGAGGCTTGCTATGCAATAGGTGCAACGTAGGATTACATTATGTCGAAAAGAAGGGCTGGCTCGACAATGCTAGCTCATACCTTAACAGGAGTTAACAGTGCCCTTTGCTAGCCAAGCTCAACGCAGATATTTGTTCGCCAAGGAACCTGAGGTTGCCAAGGAATTCGCTGCTGCTACCCCTAAGGGCAAGAAGCTGCCGGAACACGTTAAAAAGAAAGAAGCCTCAGCCATGCTCAAAGAGATACTCGCCAGGAATACGAAGACCGCTGAGTTAGACTCCCCGGCCAAAGAGCCAGGTGATTCAGCTCTGAAGAGCGGCAAGATCCCCGTTGAAGGTCGGGAGATCGAGGACAAGAAGGCTAAGAAGCCCAAGGGCGAAGATAAGATGAAGCCGCCTGGTCCCACGAAGCCACCTGAGGGCATGAGCACTGATGGTCTCAAGACCGCTAAGGTTCTAGCTAAGGCAGCTGCTGAGATGACCCCAGAACAGCGGGACTACGTGATGTTCGGCAAGAAGCCAACCACGTCGGTTCAGCCAACAACTGCTCCTCCGGCCCCAGCTGCCCCAGTGGCTGCTCCAGCTCCTAAGGCCGTTACCCCGGCACCAGCGCCAGCACCCGCACCAGCCGCAGGTAATAAGTCAGCAAATGACTATGTGCTCTTCGGTGGTAAGAAAGTAGCTGCCGCCCCAGGGCACCTATTGGCCGCAGTACTTATTCGTAATCAAGAGGCCTAAGATGTCCAGTGACGGGACTAAAGTAGCATCGGAGCCAGGAGCGTTTGCAGCGCCTGAGCAGGCCAATGAGGACTATGCCGCAAAGCATCAGGATCCTTCGTTGCAGCGCTATGTAACCAATCATCCCGGTCAAGCCGCTGGCGTAGCTGCTGGTATTGGTACAGCAGGCTTACTAGCTGGCGTGTTACTGAATAAGCTCCGTAACAAAAAGTCTAAGGTCGCCGCTGAACTACAGATGGACAAGATCAAGGAACTCGATCAGAAAGCTACCCCATTGGCTCCCGTAGCCATTGAAGGCATTAAGCGTTTAGCTGCACCGATACCGGCACTCGTTGATGCCTATCGTTTGCTCAAGAAGACTTCTTCGGCTAGAGAGATCCTCGCAGGCGTTCTGCTACTCAATAAGACGGCTGATGTTCCACCTGAGCTTCTTGCTGGTGGTATCGGCGCTCTTGGCGGTGGGGCATTAGGGGCTATAAATGCTCAGCCCGACAGTGAGGGTAAAGTTAATCGTTGGAAGAGTGCATTGCTCTCCGCGCTGTTATCAGGCGGTTTGTCAGCTGGCCTAACACATATGATGAATCGGCGGTAAGCCGTGCGTAAAACAGCTCAACTACTGGCTGCGGTTCTTCTGAGGAACCTTCAGAAGAAGGCCCAAGAGCTGCCTATGGGTGGCATGGGTTTTATGACGAACCAATTGGCGACGCAGACCGATGCAACCAATGGTACCTCCATTTTGGGTAACGTCACAAAGACGCCGACTCAGGTCCAGATCCCTAATGGTGAACTCGGCAACTTAGCCATGAATCCTCCACAGACCACGACTGACTCACTTCGCAAGGCTTATAACAGCAATAAGCCAGCAGCACCAACCCCGAATCCGTATGGTTGATCATGGCAAACTGGTTAAGGCCTCTAGCGCCGGTCACCAATAACATCAAGGATGTTTACTCGGTCCTTCCCCGAAAGGAGCCAGAGGATTTCAGTGGTCGCGTAGCGGATAACGTATTTGCTCAAGAAGAGCTGGAACGTCAGAAAAAAGAAGAGAAGCAAAGCCTGTGGAGCAGAGCACTGAAGAGTGCCCTCACCGGTGGTGCTTTCGGTGCCGGTGTAGCAGCTACTAAAGTCATTCCGATTACTCACCGTCTCTGGAATCCCGAAGCCGCTATCGTAGGTGGCACCCTAGCCGGTGGTGCTAGTTTAGCCTTTACGCTGGCTCGGCATTACCTCAAAGAACGCATTGCCAATGAAGCCCAGAAGACCATTGAACAGTCTGACCCAGCAGTTAAGTACGTAGCTGATAGTCCTAGGACCCGAGAGGAAGCCCATAACTGGCAAGAGGCTCAATGGGCTCCTGGCTCTGGCGCCGAAACCGGTGCTCTCGTTGGTGGCTTAGGCACTCTTGGCGCACTTTGGGCTGCTGGTAAGAACCCGACTGGTGTCGGTTCTACCGTAGCTGGCCTAGCTGGTGCCGGCGGGGGAGCTTTACTTGGCTTAGCGCTGGGGAAGATGTATAAAGCTCGTAAGCAGAAAGACTTCTTGGCACACACCGAACAGGCGCTTCAACATATGCGATCACCCCATGCACAGGAAGCCGTCACCGAGGCGGAAGTCGAACAGGCTCCATTGCTGAAGGCTGCGTTGTCTAAAATCGGCCAGGACTTCGATCCCCGGGAATATGCCATCAAGAACTTCTTGTACAAAGATCTCATGGATAAGCAGCAGACTGCTGGGAATATGGCAGCTGATGTTCAACGGATTAATGAGCGTCACAACGACAGCTACCAAGGGCCAATCACAGCAGAGGAACGCGTTAATCTGACGCACAACCATAACATGTTGGTCAACGCTCAAGGGCAGGCTAATACTCTACGACAGGCCTACGCAGATCTCGACAAGCCTAAGCCCGGCGCAACTGGACCACAACAGGCCGCACAACCACCGATGAGCCCCGTAGCTGTGCCTGAAACGCGGATTGCGGCTACTCCACCTCCAGCAGCACCAATGACTCCTCCGGTGGCTCCATCACCGGCTCCGCCGCCAATCGCTGGTCCAGCTAGTAAGCCTATAGTTGTACCGCATCCAGCTTCGACGTCGCCAGTAACCACGCCGCCCGAAAAGATGCCATGGGCCGGTGAGTCCCTGAGCACTCCATCTCCAGACGGTTCTAAGCTAGCCGTTGACTGTGATCACAGGTATCCCTATGTGTCAACGAATGCTCCACTTCTCAAAGGCATGGGTGGTCCTCCGGAGCGCTATGCCGCCACTTCTCGTGGTGCAGTCCAGGTTAAGGCCCTTCCATACGTGAACTCTATATTCAAGCAATCCTCGGATGCACTGCATAGCATGTTAGAGGACAATGAGTTACGTAGTCTCTGTGATGCCATAGAGAAGCTAGCCCTTGGCAGTGAAGAGGAAGACGTTGCCCAAGGGGCTGATGATCCGGCGCCACCAGGCGAGAAGATGAACGGCAAAGTCGTCACCCCATCACCGTTCCCTGACACCTATAGAAATCCCCCGAAGGCCTCTTTGGACCCCAAAGTCGAGAGCGCCAAGGGTGACATCGGTAATAACCTCAATCAGGATGTACAAAGTCTTTCTGGGCCACCTTCTCAAGCTGCGGGTGTCCAAGTCAATCCCACAGAGAAAGTGGCTGCAAAGAAGAAGAAAGAGGAAACAAAGGACGGTAAGCGTCTCCGTGCCCGCGCTGAAGTTATCTGCCATGACGGCCAAGGGGTCTTAGCCATTAAGAAGGATGGCTATCTCCTGATGCCCGGTGGTGGTATCGATGAAGGCGAAGACGATAGAGCAGCCGTTGTCCGTGAAGCCATTGAGGAAGCTGACCAGAAGCTGATGGATGTCACCACTGATGGTGTCATAGATGCACTCTATGATCCCAAGCATCCCATCGTTCCAGGCTTTGACGGGGAGCGTACAACGTTCTACAGTGCTGTTGACGGCGGCAAGATTGGTGCTAAGCACAAAGACAATGAGCCCTTCAAGTTCATACCGTTCAAGGAAGCCATTGCATTCCTAGCCGACTGCATTGCTGATCCCAAGAACCAGTGGGCCATCCAGGCAAACGTCAAGCGCATGGAACTCATCGCTAGAGCCAGCGGTGTCGATAGCTTCGTCAGTGGCGCCGAAATCATCAAAGAAGCTGACGTCGCCTCACTGCTGCCTAAAAATGAAGTCCTGATGTTCAGCCCCGAGGGCAAGTTAGCTGTTAAGCGGACAGCTCATCGACGCTTCGAACTGCCCAGTGGTATTGAAGGTGCTAGAGCTGTACCCTATGAGAATCCTGTTTCCATCATACCTGAAACAGGTGTGCCTGACCCCGGCGTCCATGGTTACCGCATAGGCCTACAACATGCCGAAGGCGCTGCCCCTGAGGGCTTCGAAGAAGTTGATCCCCAGCATGCACTCAATGAGTTGTATGCCGCCATGGGCAAGCCGGAGAATAAGCTGTACCAGAACCTTGACAGAGCACGAGCCAGGGCTATTCTGCGCTTAGTCAAGAAACGGCAAAATGTACAAGCTCCTCAAGTCGTATAAAGGGCAGTTCGGTCCTATACATATCATCGAAGACGATGAAAGCCGACGCCTCAGTATAAACAATCAAGTACAGGGCCGGGCCTTTATGAGTCCTAGTGCGGCTGTAGTTGATGTCACACTTCGTGGCCCCGGGCCAGTAGCTGAGTCAGCATACACCTATGGTTGGCTCCTTGCGGGGGTCCATAAGCCATTTGGTAGCGGAGTCATGATTGGGCTCGGTTCCGGTATCGGTGCGGTACAGTTGCTGTACAACTTCCCTAAGATTGATTTGACGATCATTGAAATTGATCCCGTTATGATTGAAGCCGCTTTAGCGTGGTTTCCGTTGTTGCAGCACTACATCGACAAGGGTCGCTTAAACATCATCTGTGGAGACGCCAACCGTGAACTACTCACTTTGGAGGGCAACTTCGACTATGGATTCTGTGATGCCTATACCGGTGCAAACTACGACTGCGTCAGTGATTACTTCAACTTACTGGCCCTTAAATGTTCAGCACTGTTTCTGAATATTATCGATACGTCGCAGGGCGCAGTGATCCTGAAGACACTGCGGTACTTCCAGAGCATTGGTTGCCCCATGAAGTATGTCATGAAGGCTCAGCTCCCGCAGTCCATGAATTACGATGCGTTCCAAGGCAACTGGATTATGACGTCGGCCCAATTAAGCCTGCCGGACCTCGACTCGTTTATACCCCATTCGGCATTAACGGGCTTAGCTGCGGATTACGGTAGAACAATTTGGAACAACATGATCAGCCAACCCATTGCTATCAATCGGTCTATTGCTATTTAGCATTTATTTAGTAAGGTTCCGGTATGAGTGAAGGCATAACTTATTTGGCGTCGATTCCTACGTTACCCAAGCATCTTCAGGCCGAGCGAATCAAGCACGATAATGGCCGCATAGTAATTGATAGAAACTCAACTATTGCCGTAGAGAAAGAATCTATGACCACTGAGAAGCCTCTACAAATGGCTGCTACCGGTGATGTCATTACTGCCCCTCCTATTGAGGAACGCCCCGAAGTGACATATGCTTCTCGGCCAGGAGCGTCTGATCCCCTGATGGTGCGTCCCGATGTCGAAGTCGGTGAACACGGCGTTGGGTCACCTCCGATGACTCGCAGTGTAGCTGAGATCAATGCCAACCAACCCATTGTCGGTGCAGTAGCAGTTAAGCCACAACCAGTTGCTGCTAAACCAGTTATGCCACCTAGACCGGCTCCGGCCCCAGCTGCTCCGGCTCCAGTAGTACCGGTTGTAGTAGTGAAGCCTAAAATGCGTGTCAAGCTCAGCAATTCGGGAATGGGTAAAGTAACGGTATCCGTACAAAATGTGGCTATCGGTGATGGCTGTGTTATCCTGGCGTATCCCAGCGATGCCGAAAACATCGTTGAACCACCACTGTGCAACGAAGACAATCCGATTCGCGTTGATTTCAACGATAAGCGGTACAACTGCTGCTTCGCCGGCCAGACCGCTGAGCTAGAAGGGCTCTACCTCGTGATCCTGATCAGGATCGATGATGATAAGTGAAGTTGCTTACCGTAGTTAAACGGCGACAATAAAGAAACAGAAGGGTACCTTATGGCTACATCTCATGTCAGGGATACCTGGGTCAAGCTGTCCGGCGGTGAATACGTGCTGATGCAGTGCGACATCCAAGGACTGACATCACACGGTAGTAAGTTCATTTGGGTGGCTCCCGATAGTGGTAAAAACGAATTAGATACCTGGACCCATGAGACGCTTCATACGGCTCTGCCCAATGCTTCTGAGGAGCAAGTCGAGCGCATAGCCGGTGATATAGCTGAGGTCTTGTGGAAAGTCGGATATCGTAGACAATTTAAGAACCCTAAAAAGCGCGCAGCCGCTAAGTCCCGCAAACCTAAGAAGAAGAAATAATGGCCGCATTCCCTGGCGTTGGTCCGACATTGAGTCCTGGTTCAGGTACTGGCTACGGAGTCATACCGTTTAGCGCGACTGGTGCTTATGGCAGCGGTGCAACGAATAAGCCTATTCTCAGCCCGTGGATGGACTACTCCACTCCAACGGTCCCCGATAGCCATGATCTCGTTCTTTGGTGGGCTCAGTATCTCTGGCTGATGGACGGCAATTACCGCAGTGCCATGGAGCGCGTTGCCGCGCACTTCATGACCATGCTGGAGTTCCCCGATCTAGAGCCCGATGAGGAAAACGCTTGGAAGGACTTCTTCAACGAACACATGGATTACCGCACAGACCTCCTGGCCTGTGCCCATGATTACCTGTGCTTCGGCAACTTATTTGTAACGATCAACCTGCCGTTCCGCAGATACATGATCTGTCAGAAGTGCCAGTTCGACCAACCGATTTCAGAAGTTGAATATAACTTAACTACCACCGATCGTGAGCCGTATCTGGTGTGGAACCGTATCCGTAGCTGTCCCAAGTGTGGCGATCAAAAGCCATACATGGTCCACGATAGACGCGATACCGACTTAAGTAAGGTCAAGCTGAACCGCTATAACCCCATGGAAATGGATATAGCACAGAACCGCTTCAGTCTGAAGAAAGATATCTTCTGGAACATCCCAGAAGATGATCGCAGAGACATCAACAATCGTGCCCGTATCCATATCGATGACACCCCCTTAGAGATTCTCCAAGCCGTTGCAGTCAGTGGTAAAGTCAAGTTCAACCCCGACTTGATCCTGCATATTGAAGAGCCCTGCATCGCTGGTGTCCGTACCCGTGGTTGGGGCATCCCCAGGACTATCGCTACGTGGCGTACCGGTTGGATGCAGCAGATGTCTAACAAGATGGATCAAGCCATCATCTCAGATTACACTCTGGGGATGCGTATGATTTCACCGGCTCCGACAGCTGGTGGTACCGACCCCATGCAAGTCAAGGGCATGCAGGACTTCGTCGCTAATCTCGATGGTATCATTGCACAGCACCGCCTGAACCCCGCTAGTTACCACGCTGTCCCATATGCGTTGAACTACCAGTTCTTAGGTGGCGAAGGCAAGGATCTGATGCCACCGGACAAGCTCAAGTTCCGGCAGCAGGAGTACTTGAACCAGATCGGCGTTCCCCTGGAATATCACCAGATGAGTCTTTCGACGCAGGCTGCGCCTAACGCGCTGCGGTTGTTTGAGGCCTATTGGCAGCAGGTACCGGCGTTCTACAACAAGGTCCTGAACTGGATCGTGACCATCATGTCGAAGACTTACAATCTCGACAGCAGCAAGGTCCAGATGCAGAAGACCACTGTAGTTGACGATAGTAACTACAAGGCTCTGTTGCTCCAGCTCATGGGCGGCAACCAGCTCAGTGCTCAGACTGCTCTTGAGCCTCTTGGCATCGATGCTCACACCGAAGTCAAGAAGGTCATGAAGCACCAGGAGTACGTCGCTCGGATTCAACAGGAGTACGACGAGAAGGCGGAGAAGCGTCAGGAGATGGCCTCGTTCAAGAAGAACGTCCAGCAGCCTGACGCCAATCAAGTGATGCAGCAACAGCAGGCAGCGGCACAAGGTGGTCAACCTACACCACCTGGAATGCCTCAGGGCGGCATGCCCATGGGTGGTGCTCCAGGCGCTGGGTCGTCACCGCAGTCTCTCCAGGAGATCGGTGATCAAGCCATGCAGATCGCGCAGTCATTGGTGACAATGCCGGAATACGATAGAAAGGCGCAGCTCAAGCAGCTCCGCGAAGGCAATAAGCAGTTGCATGCCCTTGTCACACAAGACCTTGAGGATCTCCGGAGCCAAGCAGGATCACAGGGTAAGGCCATGATTCTGTCACCACAGGGTGCTGGTCAGGGCTAAGTATCGCGTTGATATAGCTTTAAGAACCCGTAAATTAGAACCAATAAGGAATATCATATGCCAGATGCAGTAACAGATGCCAGCAATACCGGAGGCGCTATTGCAAACGCCGGTAAAGCCATTGGCGAAGCAGGCAGCAATGCGGCTGGTGCAGTCGGTAAGTTCATTGAGACGCACCCCTATATCTCAGCTGGTGGTGCCGGTGCAGCCGGTCTCCTAGCTGGCGTACTGATTCATAACGCCTCCAAGAAGCGTCAGTAATGTCCATTGAGAGCCTTGCTCAGGCATACCGCAAGGTAGCTGCGGAGAGTCCACTTTTGGGCTATAGACCAGATGGGTCGTTTAGTGCCGCTAAGCCAGTTGGTGCTGCTCTAGCGACAGTAGCCAGGAATCCCCGCGTAGGTCGCGGCCCTGCGGCGGCAGCAATAGGCACAGCAGCTGTTCCGTTGTTGACGAATCTCGGTGTGATCTACAATAACTACAAAGATGCCAACAAGCCTCTTCCTGGAGCTGTTACTCCAGAGGAACTAGCCGCAAACAGGGCTAAGATCGATATTGCACGGGCTAAACCTCCGATGCCCAGTAGCGTTGAGAAGCCACAGGTTGACGCCGTTGTAGCTCCTGTGAAGCCACAGCCATGGGCAGAAAAGAATCTTGGTGTCAGTACTGGCTCAAATGTCGGTGACGCCGTAGTTGGTGGTGGTGCCGCATTAGCCGGTTTAGCTGCTGCTTATCACTTACTAAAGAAAAAGCAGCCCGAAGAGTGAATTGTTAGTTAGGGGTTAATCACTAGGATATAGGCATGGCCGATCCGGCAGTCCAAGGTCGTGTAACACTATCTACGGATACGTTCACTCCTACTCGTAATCTCCTCAATGTCGGTTGGCGCGAGAAATACCGCGACGCCCTTAAGAAGATCTGTAGCGCTCCTAAGCTTAGCCCAGATCTGGCAGTTATACTGAAGACCAGCCAAGAGCTTGATATCCGCGATACTAATCCCGTAGCTCAGCATCCAGCAGTTGCCAAGGCTTACGAGGAACCACAGCATCCCGAACCCGGCGATCCCTTTAAGGCGCAGGGTCAGTTTCATCCCAATCAAGATATTCCGAGACAGCAGGCACTGGGGTCACTGGCTACTACAACTGCTAGCACGCTGTTCAAAGCCCCGTGGCTCCGCAACACACTGAATTGGGGCGGTCCCGTAGCTTCTGGTCTATATGCCGGTGCAACGAATCCACCTGAGGTCGCACAACGGGACACCGCTGGGATAGCTGCGCATCTCAAGAATGTACAACTTCAACAGCAAGCCGCAGCAGCTCATGAAGCAGCGCGTAGCGGCAAGCCCGAAGACGTTCAGGCATATATCAAAGCCGAGCGGGATTACCGCAATGATCTCCGGAACCAAGCCGCCACTGAGTATAGTACGCATCTAAGTCCAAGTGTTGACAGCAGAAGTGCTGGTCTAACAAACGCACTGTGGAACGCCGAAACCGGTGCTCAAGTTGCGGCATCGCTGCCACCCGCTGAAGCTACGGCTAAGGGCGCTTTACTGCGTCGTGCCATGCTGCCCTATGGCATCTCATCCGCTGTTGGTGCCGGTGCCCAAGCATTAGCTGGTCGTAGTCCCGGCGAGATCGGTGAGACTTTTATACGTAGTGCATTGCCGGAAACAGCGGCACAACTGGCATATCGCAGAGTTGCCCCATCACTAGTAGGTGCTCGCTTTGCTGCGCTGCGTGGAGCAGGGCCAGCGGCCTTAGCTGCCTCTATACCTACGGCAGCGTTTAATATAAACGATTACGCCAACAACATGGATGAGTCCGAGCGAAAGGCTATGCTGCGTCAAGAATCCGAAGAGGCCATGGATCGCGGTGTCGCCGGTAAGATATATCAGCCCCTGAGAGCGGCCGGCAAATTCATTACTGGTGACTTAACTGGCGCCGCTAACATGACGATTGCTCAGCAGCCGGAATCCATGGAAGCCGCGAAGATGGACGCCGCTAATCGTAACAAATACGTGAGACCGCCAATCGAAGCCGGTGATAATCCCAGGGATCCAACCTTCAGTGATCCCCGTAACAGAATGTACACCCCCAATGATACCAAGCGCTGGATGTCGAATGTCTTAGATGACATGCCTACTGTACCATCGAAGTACGTTTCTCAGCTGATGTCTGGCGCGTTCCAGAATCCTCGCACCGTAGCGCATGTCAGCAACATCGACGGGGCCATGGCTAGAGTACTCCATGATGCCAAGCGCGAAGGGGTCACTATTCCACCGGAGAGGATGCCTGAGTTAAAGCGTCGGATCCAGTTAGCGGAACTCCAGAAGCCCGAGAACCAAGAGGCCCTTAAGGCTCTTGAAGCCAACATTCAAAAGCTGACTGGCACGCAACTTACAGAGAAGGGCGCCAATGATCTTGGGGCTCTTGTAGCTAATATCGGCCCAGCCGGGGCTCAGACAGCCATTGAGCAAGGTATGTCCGGTAGACTAGATGGCGGTATCTGGATGCAGAAAGATCTCGGTTGGTTCGAACCAAAGGGTCGATTCGCTCCACGGGATACCAGTCAGAACGATAAAATGCGGTCGCAAATGTCCGAGGAAGCCAAGGCCAGAGCCATTTATCGTGCAGCACATCCCGATGGTGTCCGCAGGGTAGGGTAATAGGATATAACTATGTCAGTAAATGAGATATACGAGAAATTCTGTGATACCATGAAGGTAGCACAGGATGCACCGATTCAGCCGCCCAATTTCATGGGTGATCTCTCTAAGAACATCTTAGAGACCGCTAAGTCATGGATGCCCGGCGCACAGGCCCCAGCTGCTCCACAGGCTCCACAGGCTCCAGCGACGCCTAAGGTCGTTGAACCAGTTGCTCCAGTAGCAGTACCCAAAGCGAACCTCAGTGCTCCCCAGGCCCCAGCTGCTCCAAGCGTGGATGCCGCTAATATCGCTAAGTCAGTTCCCAAACCGGATGCTGGGGTGCAAGCTGTCCCTGCTCCAGTAAAGACTGAAGGTACTCCAGCAGCTAGTCCAACGGATAAGCCCGAAGTACCGGCAGCGCCAGCTGCGCCTAGCCTCGTAGAGAGTGCCAAGGGAGCCATTGCTACCACTGGGGCTAACTCACTGATTAAGAACGTCATGACTGCCGCCAAGGATAATCCTCAGGGCTTCGGCATCATGGACTGGTTGAAGAACAACTGGGGCGCCATCGCTGTCCCAGCTGGTTTATTGCTATCAGTATTCGGTGGACGTACCGGAGCTATCCTCGGTGGTATCGCTCTTGGTGCCGGTGGCGCTAATCTCTATGGGCGTTACAAGACGCTGATGTCAAAGGAAGCGCAGCCTGCACTTCAGGAAGTCATTGGTAGCAACTTCGACAAAGGAGTCATTGAGAGGCTCCAGCAGCAGAATCCAACGCTGGGCCAAGCCGCCTTAGATCTTCAGGCCGCTATTCACTATGGATTCGCCACTGATGTCATCAAAGGCATTCAAAGTGGCGGCGAAGCTGCTATCAAGGGCTTCAAGATGTCTCCTGACGCAGAGGCTACGATTCTTCAGCGGTACCGTGAAGGCACCCAAGCTGATACCTCGCAGTTGCCCGGCATGACTACATGGGGCAGCACCGCTAAGGACTACGTCGGTAATCTCTATGACAAAGGTAAAGAACAACTACAGGGTATGATGCAGTGAGTCTACGGGATGCCGCACAACTGGCGCAACTGATCTCTTCGCGACGCGGTATCGCTGAAGGCTCCGGTTCACTGTTGGATAAAGCAGAAGACTTGTCGGTACTCGATAGGGTTCAACAGGCCCCTGACACCGAGGATACTAAGCGCACCCTAGGTAACTTACTCAAGGGTGTTATCGGCAGTGCTTTCGGTTTCGGGTTAGCCAAGGGTATTAGCTCAGAGATGGGTCTACCAGATGGAGCAGCGGATAACGTAGCCGAAGCCGGCGCATTACTAGGAGGTCTCGTGGGTTTATCTAAGATCGGTTCAGATGAACGCCTGGCCTTTAGGGCGGCATTCATTAAAGAAGCTATTGCTCAGGGCTACTTCAAGAAGGCCCTCTTCGACTGGGTGACTGACCTCCCTATGGCCGCAGCTAACATTGCTCACAAAGGCAGTGAAGCTACTGGCGCCGCACTAGGCACAATCGCTAATCCCGGTGATGCCGATGAAGACATCACTAAGACAAAAGTCGAGACCGAGTTACTGCGTCAGGAACTAGAACGCCTGAGAGCGAAGCAGCAGAACTCCGCGCTTAAGCAGATACTTGCTAAGCGACGCAGCGTTAGTAATGTTTAGGCATGCCAGAAAGCTCAGTCAATAAAGTCCTGCGGGTGCCACGGGGCGTTCCCACGGCTCGCTATTATCCACCACAGACCGTTGAAGTTCCGGACAACACTGAAGTACCGCTCTTTGGTAAGGATGATAAGCCCGAGAATAAGCTCCAGCAGATCTTCAATGCTAAGATCCGTGTCTTTAACCTCAGTCTAGAACAGGATCTAAAGGACTACACCGACGTCTGGCAAAAGATCACTTTCGGCGAAGGCGCTGTCAGTGAAAGCATCGTTAACTTCCACAATGGCACCTACGTAGCCTTCTTGCGCTGGTCCGAATTTTCGCTTAAGATACCTGACACAAAGAAAGTATGACCGATTTCAACTCCTTTCTAGAAGCGTCTCCATATGTTGCCGGTTCCGCTGCGCTTGTCGGTGGTGGTGCCAGAGCGCTTAAGGGAATCTACGATATGGTTTCCAGAGGAGACCCGGAAGCGGCTCCAGTCAACGTCAGCCATACCACGTTGCCAGTAGCTCATGTGCCGGTCCCCGTTAGTGGTGATGAAGCCGATGAGTTGCGGCGCAAAGGTATTAAGGTCCGTAGAGTATTGAAGCAGGCCTTTGAGTTACCGACATTCAATATCAATCCCGCTGAAGCCATGGGGCTCGGAGCACTCGGTACTGGTGCCGCTATTGGTGGTTGGAAGTTCGGTAATTGGCTCCTCAACAGAAATCGTCAGGCGGCGGTTAACGAAGAGAAGGAGCGCGTCAAGAATCGCATCAAAGGTATTCTCAGTGACGCCCCCGACGAGGAAGACGAAACGCTGCACGCCCACATGAAGGCCGCTGAGGATATGCACTTCTTGAAGGTATCATTTAGTAAAGAAGGCTGGTATCCCGGTAGAGACGTTGTTAACTCCCTCGCTGGTTTGCTAGGGGGCTCATTGGTATTCAGTGGTATGCGGGCCTACAACCAGGCACAGGCCGGTAGTGAGAGCGCCGCTAAGATCAACGCTTTGAAGGCTATGTTGCGAAAGAAGAAGACTGAACCACCCATGGCTGTCGCTGAACCCGTTGAATATGTGGATAACGAACCGCAACTCGCAATGGCGGGGTGATAAATGGCCATGTTCGATGAACCGGCTGCGCCACCGGTAACATTTCGTAAGTTCGATGATATTCCTGGACAACGCCAAGATATCTACGATTACGCCCAAAAGGCGATAACAAACTTCAAGCCCATTGAGAACGCCACGCATCGCTTGGAGTTCAGCAATGTCGGTTACGACAATGAATACGAACCCGGCATATCCGATGAAAAAGACGCCGTACTGCGGCGTAAGTCCCTGCAACGCGCTCTTAAAGCTGACGTCTCCCTGAAGGACGCCACGGGTCGTGTTGTGGATCAGCAGCGCATGACTGTTGCTCATGTGCCGCACCTCAATTCTCAGGGCTTATTTGTACGTAATGGTATTCAATACGCCCTCAGGAATCAGTTACGTCTTCGGCCCGGCATCTATACTAGGGAGCAGCGTAATGGCGGCGTAGAAACGCATTTCAACGCAAAGCCCGGCACCGGCCGTGGCTTTCGTATTGAACTGGAACCACAATCTGGTCTATTCAAGTTCAAGGTCGATCAGTCAACTACGAGGCTTTATCCTGTATTGAAGTCATTGGGTGTCAGTGACGAGTCCATGAAAGCTGCTTGGGGCGAAGAGCTGTTCGATAAGAACTTCCGGGCTCCAAGCGGTCGTGATGACATGGACATGACTAAGCTGGTTCACAAGCTCAGTCACGTCAAAGGCGACGTCCCCCATGGTGACTTAGCTGAGGTGCTTAAAGCAGCACTGCAACGCTCCCAGGTTGATGAAGACACTACCGAGCTGACCCTCGGTGAACGTGTCAAGAACATCACCCCTGATACACTGCTCAAAGCAACGCAGAAGCAGCTCAAGGTAGCCCGTAAAGAAGCTCCCAGTGATAACCGGGACTCACAGGCATTTCAGTCGTTCCACAATCCTCAGAGTCTCATAGCCGAGCGCCTCGGGAGAGATATCACTGGTTCGCTGCGCCAAGCATTCTGGAGAGCTTCGCGCAAGGGCTCACTACAACCGATTCAGCCGGGAATGCTGAACAAGAACATCGGGACGATCTTCGAGGGTAGTGGTTTAGCGCAGACCCCTGAAAACATCAATCCCATGGAAATCCATGACTTACGTCAGGCCATCACCCGTCTCGGTGAAGGTGGGATCCGTAACATCGAGTCCGTTAGTAAAGATGCCCGTAACGTCCAGGCCAGTTATTTAGGTGTAATTGACGCCAGTCGTAATCCTGAATCCAGTAACATCGGCGTTGACCTCAGAGCCACCGACGCTGCTCTCCAGGGCAGCGACGGTCAATTATACACCACCGTCAGAAATCTGAAGACCGGTCAATTGGAGACTGTTTCAGCGCGTAACTTATCGACGAAGACCGTAGCGTTCCCCGGTGAGATGAGCGGTCCCAATAGACGTGTTGCTGTTGTGCGTAACGACAAAGTCACGCACGCCCCCAAGGAAGAGATCGACTACGAGATCGTCAAGCCCGATGATTTGATGTCCCGTGGAACTAGAATCATTCCGTTCCCCGAGGGTGTTAAGGGCCAGCGCCTCCTCATGGGCGCCCGTATGACCCAGCAGGCTGTGCCGCTTCGGGAGTCAGAGGCGCCATTTGTACAGTCTCAGGATTACGATGGTTCATCGCTGCATCGCAACATGGGTGAGTCCATGGGTGCTAGATACGCACCCGAAGAAGGTGTTGTTCTCAAGGTCGATCCTGACTCCATTATCTTGTCAACTCCGCAGGGCAAGAAAAAGGTCGATTTATACAACAACTACTACTTAGGCCGTAAGACTGCGTTGCACAACACACCTGTGGTTCAGGTCGGAATGCCGGTTCGCAAAGGCGACATTCTCGCTAAGTCCAACTTCACCGATGATAAGGGAACTTTCTCCATTGGCAGAAACCTGCGCTCAGCATACATGAGTGACCACGGTAACACCATTGAAGACGCGTTCGTCATATCGGAGTCAGCTGCTAAGAAGCTCGGCGCCGAAGCGATGTATAAGACTGAGCTAAGCAGTTCAGGTTTAAAGTCCACAGATAAAGGTGACTTCACTGCGGTGTACAGCGACAAGTACAAACCGGAACAGTTAGATAAGATCGGTGATGACGGCGTCATCAGAGTCGGTTCAACAGTCAACACCGGTGATCCCTTGGTGCTTGGTATCGGTGACAAGCCAGCATCAGCGATTGGTGCATTGATGACGTCACCGAAATCCAGTATCAGTGATAAGTCCGAAGTATGGGGCCACCATGCCCCAGGAATAGTCACTGATGTCGAGAGAACCAAAGACGGCGTCAAAGTTCTCGTTAAGTCATATGATACCACCTCACTCGGTGATAAGCTGGCTCCGCGTTACGGTAACAAAGGCGTTGTTGCTAAAATCCGCCCAGATGCTGAAATGCCAATCGCCAGTGATGGCAAGCCCCTAGAAGTTATCTTCAATACCAATGGTGTTATCAGTCGCGTCAATCCCTCTACTTTAGCCGAGCAGCTCCTCGGTAAGGTCGTTGAGCGCACCGGTAAGGAACCCTATTCTGTTAAGGCCTTTGATACCCCCGGTGGTATCGCTGACTTCGCGTTAAACGAAGCACAGAAATATGGCATCCCCGAGACTGAGACCGTC
>Ga0247674_1000003_pt1 | contig 64981 bp, 98 predicted proteins | sample CNK15_metaG_FD_183044 | JGI IMG/M metagenome (GOLD analysis project Ga0247674, IMG submission 183044) | Soil microbial communities from Purdue University Martell Research Forest, Indiana, United States - CNK15 | ecosystem: Environmental > Terrestrial > Soil > Temperate forest > Bulk soil...
GTCGATGAGCCGAATCCGCTGTTCCACCGCGTACGACAGATCGGGCTTGAGCATCAGTGCACCGAACCGCGAGGAGGCAGGAAGTTGGTCATGCGGCCCTCCGCGAGATCCCAGTTCATGAACTCAAGCGGTTCGAGCACCCGAGGCTTGCACCCTACCGTGACCGCAGGCATGGCCATCCACGACCCTTCGTACGTCTCGACCAAGAAGCTGATGCAGTCGTAACGCTCGGGGTCGTTGCGTACCGCGTACCCGGCGTCGTGGAAGCCCTTGATCTCCTCCTCGGTAGCGTTGCGCTTGCGCCCCCACGCCTCGACGATGAACACCACGGCGTCCGCACCGGACTTCTTCGCGAGCCTGCGGATGAAGTCGGCGGCCACATCCTTCGACTCGACGCTCGTGAATGGGACCACGACGGGCATGATCGCGGACAGGTCGCGGCTGAGCAGGAACCATGCAGGCGGCAGCTCCTTGCCCTCGGCCAGTTGCGCGCGGACGCTTTTCTCGATGCCCGCGAGCAGGGTCCGCAGATCCTCCGGGATGGGCCTGTTCATGGCTTGCGCCCCAGCTTCGCCTCCAGATCCGCGAGCAGCTTCGCGACCTCGGGCGTGGCCGACTCGACGAAGATCTTCGTCATCGTCAGCCGCGTGTGCCGGCGCAGGCGCTCGATGTCGTTGTAGAGCGGCAGCGGGATCTTGATGCTGACCATCTGCACCGGCACCACGTCCTCCAGCAGCTCAAGGCTCAGGCCGTGCGCGTGGGCCGCAGGCGGGGCTTCTGCTTGCGCAGCTGCGCGAGTGGATACGCCGCCTTCGAGGAATGCGTCCGAAATGACAGGCGGCTTGAGGGGTGGATGTTTACGCGTAGCCATGGAAAACCTCTGCATAGATAGATGCCATTTCAGCTGTCGCCTTGTCATCGGCAGTGCTGCGCGGCAGTTCGTGGACACCGAGACCAACACGTGCGGCTGAACGTACAGCCACGCGGTCCCAAATGACTTGTGTATGTACGTCAAATAGATCCTTCATCTCCGACAGCATGGCTATCGATTCAGCCGCTTCGCGCGTGCAGCTGGCGGGCACTTTGTTCAGCACGGCGAGCACAGGCGTGTCCTTACCTTCAGCCCGCAGTTGGGTAATCAGCTTGCCCATCGTGCCGAGCGACCATGTGTCAAACTGACCAGTGGTCACAGGCATGACTATCACGTCGGCCGCAGACGCAGCCCCACGGGTCTCCAGCCCGTCGTCACCCGGGCAGTCCACAATGACTGCATCCCATAGCTTCGCCTCGGCGACCAGATCCTTGTAGATCTTGCCGGACAGATGGGCACGCGCAATGGAAGGCTCGATGCCCGACTCTGCGCGTGTCTGCACCCATGTATCGGCGCTCTTATTGACAGGATCAGTGTCGATCAGCTTGACGTTGAACCCGCTGCACGCATGTCTAGCCGCTAGGTTCGTCGATATGGTCGACTTGCCAACCCCACCTTTGCCATTCACTACAGCCACAATTACGCCCATGTTTCCCTCCGTCAAGTTATGGGTCGAGCGGTCAGTATAGCACACGATAACTACAGGTGTAACTAGACGTGTATGTACGTCATAGATACGTCTGTATGTATCGATATGTCTGAGTATATATGTGTGTCTTTATTGCAAGCTATAGGGCCGATGTTATGCGGGGAGGGAAGGGCGGCTAGGAGCGTTAGTTGCAATTGAAGAATATATGTCAAACACCGGAGGTTAGGGCAGGGCGTCGGTGCCTCCCCGTGTGGACAAGCCCGCTGCCCCCACCACAAGGGCGGGGACAGCCGCTACGCGGTCCCGGCCTTGACCACACTCGAACCTGACGCGCGCTGCGCGCTTGCCCCAATGAGAGAGAAAGTCAAAGGCAGAAAAGCGTATGAACCAGATCAAGAGGGAAATTCCCGGAAACCCCTTATTCCATATAGAGGTCTATGCAAAAATTTGCTAACACTTCGGCAAAATTTTGCCGAAACTTGCCTAAAAATTAGGCACCAATTCATGTAAACCCTCATGTCGGATTTATGCAAAAACTCGCGTTGATTGCAGCATTGATCGGTGCTTAAATTTCGGCTACGATACGTCCCGAACTCGTCGGAGGACTTATGGCTACCGTGTTCAAGGGCAGTCGCCGCCTGCAGGATCTTGAGACGGGCGAAGTGCTTGACACACAACTCGTTGAGAAAACTGTCGGCGATGTCGGCTTCCACAAGATATGGCTGCATGAAATCCTTGATCTCGTCGACGAGGTGGGCAATGCGAAGATGGTCGTGTTGATGTGGCTGCTGTCGCATGCCGATGCGCAGAACAAGATCTTTGCGACCGGGCGCGAGATTGCCGAAGGGGCGGGCACCAGCCCGCGTACTGTCACGGCGTTGATGGCCAAGTTGCAGGAAGCGAATATCATCACGAAGGTGCGGTATAGCGTGTGGCGGCTGAACCCCGACGTGATCTTCAAGGGCGACCACAACAAGCGCATGGCCGTCCTGATTCGCTACAGGGACGAGACGCAGGCTGACCTGTTCGACGAAGCACCTGCACCTGCAACTAAACCGCATCTGAAGCGTGTAGCCTGATGACTTCCACTCAAGTTTTCCTGCAGTACCTCGCCACGAGCGCCGGCTTCAAGCAGTTCGTAGCCAAGGGGCTGATGTGTGGCGGTGGCCGCACGTCATGGACCTACGCGGAGTGGCTGGCCATACATCGTCCCGACATCACCCCGCCGGAGAAGGCGTCGTGAAGATCGATCCGCGCGAGCGCATCGAGCTGGAGCACGCGCAGCGTATCTGCACGGCGAACGGCTACATCCACTACCGCCGGTTCCCGTCCGGCCGCGACGCGGCGATCTGCAAGCTCATGTACACGTGGGCGATCTACGCGGATCTCACCGCGTGGGGCTACGGCGATCGCTGGTGCTTCAGCAGCTACGCGAAGGCGCTCACGGCGCTCGCTGAGTGGGATGGCGCAGACGACACGGAACCGCAGGGCTGGCACCGGCACCCGGACAGCGGCCGGCGTCGCGAAGATGGCGATCCTGCCCGCGAGACCGTCAACTTCTGAAATCGGAGCGAGCATGACCGAGAAGGTAAGCCTCACGAAGGAGATGCTGGAGCGCATCGACCGCGACTCCGACGTCCTGGCCCAAGCCGCTCAAATCGTTGCGCGCCTGCGGCCCGAACTGATCGAGCTGGCCAAGCGGCGCAGCGAGGCGTTCGAGCACGATGAGGGTTCGGCCAACTTCCTCGTCACCGCGATGCACGACCTGCTTGGCGATCTCGCCGAGCACTTGGCCGAGGGATCGCGCCGTGGCTACGCGTACCTGAACAGCCAGCGCCATTGATGCGTTAGTAACTATTATGTCAAGTCATTTCGACACGTGTAACAAACTGAAGATTCATGTACACTGAGGACTGCAAGCGATTTGGTCTCTCTTGCATTGCCAACCCCGCTCCCCCCGGGGCGGGACCATTGGCCCCCGTGTGGTAAGTTAAGCAGGGCAGCCTCCCAAGGGGCTGCCCTCTTTTTTGCCTTCACCAGTTGCCGCCCGCCGTGTCCGCGTCGCCGAAGGCGCACGGGCCACACAGCTGCGTGGGGTGAACCGTAGGCGTGCAGCCGCAGCACAAACACGGCGTATGCCAGTCCTTGTCGCCGTCCTCGCTCGGCGCGACCTGCTTGCCGGCGTCGCGCTCCTGCTGCATGAACTGGTAGCCTTGCTGACGCTTCTGGATCATCACAGCCTCCCTGTCCGCAGATCGTCCAGCACCGCCTGAACGTCGTCGGCCGGCTCCTGCAGGCGGTCCTCGACAAGCTTGGCGTAGCCGATGATATCGTGCCAGTTGTCGAGGTAGTTCGGGTCGCCGTTCACGATGCGCGCCATCTTGTCCGCAATGACCTCCAGCGCCTGCTTCTGGTCGTCGGCCAGCCGCTCCCACCCGGGGTGCTTCCACATCGATCGCTTGATCGACTGCGCGACGATCGCGTGTTCGCGGAACTTGCCGTAGCGCTCGCCGCGCTGCGCCAGCGTTGCATCGATGTTTCCCATACGTCACCTCCTCAGTGCATCGTGAAATTGCCTTGGGTGGATGCCGGCTTCGACGGCGCGCCCACGAGCTGCAGGTCCGCGTCGAGCTTGCGGTTATCGATCAGCCAGCAGCGCGTCTGGCCAGTGCGATACACGGTGTCCGCGCCGAGCACCTTCTGCGCCGCGCGCTTCACGAGAATGCCGGACTCCTCCAGCTGCTTCTCGATCGTGCGGAACGCGATGCGGTTCTCGGCGCAATACTTGAGCATGGCGCTGCGCGAGATGTACGTGAGGCCCACGTCGTCCTCCTTGCGCACCTCCATCTCGTCGAGCGGCTTCTGCACCACGTTGTCGATGTTCGAGCTGGACTTGGCCGACAGGATCAGCGTGTTGCGCAGCTTCGAGTCCAGGAACTGCGCGAGCAGTTCGGCCGGCGTCGTGCCCGACTCGCGGATCGTCAGGCGCTGGCTCACGAGCAGCTGCACCATCCACTGCAGGTCGTCCTCGAACGGGAAGTCGAGCAGCCCCAGCTCGGCGCAGATCTGCGCGGCCGTGTAGCAGGCGGCGACGGCCGCCGACCAGTAGCGTTCGGCCGATGCGTTCGACGATGACAGCAGGCGATCGATCTTCTCGACGTTCTCGATGAAGCGGTCGCGCACCTTGGCGTAGTGCTTGGCGACGTACTGCGCGAACAGCGGGCCGGCGAGCCCGTGGTGCTCGTTCAGCTCGCGCAGGAACTGGTCGGCCGCCAGCTTCGCCTCCACGCCCGTGTCGACAAGGCGGAAGTCCACGGAGATGAGACGCATCAGGTGCGGGTCGAGATCCTTGCCTGTGGCCATCATCGCGGAGATCGTGTCGGCGTTCGTCGTCATCGCGCCCATGGTGGCCCACGTGTCGAACCGCGAGGACATGATGCCGTCGTGCTGCAGCCGGCGCTTGCCTTCGCCCTGCGTGAAGTTCAGCAGGAACTTGCGCAGATCCTCGTTCTCGCGCTCGGTCACGTCGTCGATCAGGAACGGCAGCGAGTGCACGCAGCCCAGCGCCGAGTACAGCGCGTTGATCGTCGCGCCGTCCTTGTTGCCGTTCACCAGCAGCGACATCGGGTGCCCCCACACGCTGCTCATCGCCTTCAGGCAGGAGGTCTTGCCACGGCCGCTCGCGCCGCTCGCGCAGAACAGCACGCCGTTGTTGCCGGTGTCGTTCATGTGGAACAGGATCGAGCCGAACGAGTGGTAGAGGAACATGCGGTGCCCCTCGTAGCCCGGCCGGTTATAGAACGACATCGCGCGCTTCCAGCCCCCGAGCGTGCCGGTCGGCTTGAGCTTGCCCTTGGTGACGTTCGCGACCGCATCGCTGGGCGAATGCGCCACTACTGTCCCGTCTTGATGCACGACACGATCGCCGAGCACGAACACCTTGTGCTCATCGTGCCACCCGAGGCGTTCGTACAGCTTCTCGCGCCCGGCCTCGCGGGCGAGCTTCTGCAAGTAGGCGGTCATATAGAGCTGCGTCATTTTGGATTGGTCCCCGCCGAGCACGATGCCCTTCGAGAACAGGAGCTTGGCCAGACCCTTCGGGTCAGCCAGCAGGCCGAGCGGCACCGCGAAGTCACGCGGCTCCGGCGGTGCGCCCTTCTTCAGCGGCAGGTACACCCGCCACATGCTGCGCTCATCGATCTCCTGATCGATGCCGTTCTGCGCGCGGATCGCGAGCGGAAACAGATCGTAGGGGCACACGACCTGCTGGCGCGGCCGGCCCTCGTTGTCCTCGGTCTCGATGATGACCGCGCCATCCTTGCGGCGCTTGTAGCCGGCCGGCGGCTCGGGCAGCGTGATCTCGGTTGGCGCGGCCGGCGCGTCGTCGCTGTTCGGCATCTCGTCGTTCTCGATCGCGACGCTGGGGGCCAGGATCTTCGGCGCGGGTACCGCCTCCACGTGGCGGCCGAGCTGGGCCGGCGACGTGAGCTTCGTCCAGTGCGGGCATGCTTCGCACACCGAACTATTCAGGGCGTGAAAATGATCGCATCGGGTCGGACCAGCGTGCCAGTTATTGATCTTCTCGACCATCGCGTTCGTGCTGAAGTCCGCGTGCCGATCGGACACGGACAGGCCCGCGAGCGTGCGCGGTTCGCAGAACTTGACGATGCCCAGCGACGCGCGCCACAGGGGCTCGCTGGCGCGGCTCCCATGCGTGGCGACCATCGCGCCGAGCTGGCCGCACGAAAAGACGATCCGGTCGAAATTCAGCGGATCGTTCGTGGTGCCGATGTTGTCCATGCCCTCCCACACGCCCGTGGCGGGCCTGCTGCCACCGAGGATGAGCGTAGGTGCCACCGATGGCACGCGTGCCCCGTGGTCGGCCGCGTAGTCGGTCACGCGGTGGGAGAAGTCGACGAAGCTGACCACGCCGGCATCGCGGAGCACGCTTACGGGCGCATTACGTCGGACGTTATAGCTGCCCGGCACCCGCAGCACGCGGGCCTGATCGGCCGGGACAGCCATGTCGGTGCGGAACCCCTCGGCCACGCAGATCGCCTTCAGGCGGTCGGCCACCGGCCGCCACTCGGCGACGGGCACCGCGATCGCCAGCGCCCAGTACGCGTGAATGCCGCCGCCTGAGTCGACCAGCATCGGCTGCGGCAGGCCGACCTTCTTGTAGAACGCCTTCAGCTCGCGCACCGCGTCGCGCTTGCTGGGAAACTTCTTCGGGTCAGTCGGGTCGACGTCGAGGTCCAGATAGAAAGACCGCATGAACGCGACGTTGGCTTGCGTGCGCGTGCGGTACTTCTGCTTCTCGGCGTCCCAGTAGCGCGCCTCTTTGTACGTGCCCAATGCAACGTACGCCGGCTTGCCCTCGAAGGTCAGGTGGTTGACGTGCGCGAGTGCGCTGTCGATGGTGGTGTGCGCGCGGTTGAACCAGCCACGCTCGGCGGGCGTGGCGATGAAGATGGTCCCCGAAGGAGCCAATACCTTTTCGAGGAATTCCCGCGTTGTCATGTGAGCCCCGTCAGGGTGGGTCAGGCGGCGATCGGCTTGGGCTGCGGCTTGTGCGTGCGCACCACGCGCTGCATTGCCTTGCATCGTTCTTTCACGGTGCCGGCAAGCGGCAGATCCTTGGCACGCTTAGCCTTGCGAAGGATCGTGATGAGGCGCTTGATCTTGATGATCTTGTCAGCGTCGCGCGGGCGCGCTTCGCCGTACATCCAGCGATAGATCGTCACGTCTGAGACGCTGAGCAGTTCAGCGACGACCTCGACCGGTACGTTGCCGTCGATGATGAGTTCCGCCAGCGTCGGACCCAGGGCGTCGGGGTCGGCGATGCGCGCCTCGGCGATTTGCTTGAGCCGGGCGTCCGTCAAGATGCGAGTCATGGAAGGTCTCCAGTGGTACTAAAGGGCGCGCGTGGGGGCGCGCCCGGCGAATATTACTCGGTCTCGTCGTCCCAATCGTCGAGGAGAGAACTCACGCCGTCGCCAGCGGAGGCGGTTTCCACCACGGTCGGCTCAGGCGTCGGAGCCGGCGCAGCTGCGGCCGTTTCCTTCGGCTTACGCGTTGCCTTCGGCTTGCTCGTCGCGGCCGGCGTCGGAGCCGGTGCTGCCGCTGCCGGCGTTTCCGTGTCACCCCAGTCGGCGTCACCCTCCGACTCGGCTGCAGCCGCCGCTGCAGCTGCCAGACGTTGCGCTTCCGCCGCTGCCGCTGCCGCAGCTTCCGCCGCGCGCTGGGCCGCCGCCTTCGCCTCGGCCTTCTTCGCCGCAGCCTGCGCCTGCTTCGTGGCCTCGGCCGCCGCCGCTGCCGCTGCCTGCTCGCGCGCTGCCGAGTCGGCTGCATCGTCGTCATCGTCGTCGCCACCCGCTGCCGGCGCAGTCGGGATGCCCGTCATGCCGTCCGTGGCCGGAACGCCGTTGAGGATCTTGTCGATCACCTCGGCCTTCTCCTTCAGCACGGCCTTCGTGACTTCCGACTCGGTGTCGTCCAGCCAGCGTGATGCCTTGAACAGCAGCTTCGGGTACGGCGTGTCGTCGAACTTCACGATCGTCTCGACCATGCCGGTGTACGTCACGCCGCGCTGACGCAGGAAGTCCACGTACTGATCCCACGCGTACCAGCCTTGAGCGTTCTGCTTGGCCGCTTCCTTGTCCCACAGGCTCGTCTGCGGCAGCTTCAGCAGCATCGGCGGATGCTTGCCGATCTTGTCGCCGGACGGCACCACGGCAAGCCGCTTGTTGGCCGTGCACAGCGTCGTCGCCTTGTTGTCGTCGGTGATCTTCGAACCCTTGATCGCGTTCGGGCAGCTCGCGCACGTCGGGGCGCACGGCTCCTTGATCGAGGCGTCCGGCTTCTCGCCGTCCAGCGACGAGCAGATCGGTGCCTTGTTCTCGCCGTCCACGTACGGGCCGTAGTAGGCGCGGCTGCGGTTCGCGCGTGCGTTGAGCACGACGAGGTTGATGATACGCACGCCGATGCGCTCGCCGGGGTTTTCCTTGTCGGGGCGTGTCACCAGCTTCTTCTCGCCATTCAGGACCGTGTACCAGTCCTTGCCCGGGAACACGAGCTGGTCGGTGGTGTTGCGCGCTGCGATGTTGGCCAGTTCGCCGAAGGCGGCCTGGATGTGCGCCGGCATTGCTGCGCTGGCGTCGAACGGAATGATGTTAGCCATGATGTGTACCTCGTGGAGTTACGCCGCCAGCTCGGCAGCATTCGGGTTGAAACCAAGCGCCTTGTAAATGCAGCGCAGGTGAAGCGCCTGCGACAGCGCATCGTCGAGCGCGTTGTGATGCGTGCCGTAGCGTTCCAGCTTCGCGTGCTGCGCGCCCGGCAGGTTCTTCACCGTGCGGTAGCAGCGCTCCTTGTGCCACGCCCACGGGATCTGCTTGCCGCACACCTTGTACGCAGCTTCCAGCAGGCCCGCATCAAAGCGCGCGCTGTTGCCCCAAAAGCTCATCGGCCGCGAGCCCCACCAATCGGTGAAGGCATCGAGCGCCAGCGGCAGCGTCACCGCGTCCGGGTGGCTCATCACCATCTGCGCCGCCTCGCCCTGATCGCACCAGAACTTGATCGCGCCTGCGTCCGGCCTCATGCCCAGTTCGAGGCACGATTCCAGATCGATCGGCTGGTAGAACAGATCCATGATCGGTTCGTCGTCGAAGTTGAAAGCAACCGCGCCGATCGACAGGAGCGGGGCGTACGGCTTGGTGCCCATCGTCTCCAGATCGACCATCGCGTTCAATGCGTTTTCCATCGTCAGTCTCCCTTACGTACGCGCATGACGCGCTCCTCGAACTTGTTGAGCCCGGGCGGCAGAGCGTTATCGTTCGCCGCCATGTAGTTCTTCACCTGCTGGACCGCGACCCGCCGTTCGAAGAAAACGAACGGGTGCTCTTGCTTGCGCAGCCACGCCTCCCACGCCACGTCATCGGCGATCGACAGCTTCATCGTCTTGTCCGTGTACGTGGTGCCGTAGACCGTCTTGAAGCCCTGCACCTTCTGCTCGTCGGCCACCTTCAGCAGCAGGTTCTCGATGCGCTCCATGATCCGGTTGTACTGCGCTTCTTCCTCTGCCCACACCTTCGCGCGAGCTGACTTCTTTTCGCGCGTCTGGACGTACCGCTTCACTAGCTGGTCGGGCGTAAGGGCCGCCAGCGAAGCGAGGGCCGCCTCGAACCGTTCTTGCATGGTCATGTTCATTTGGTCTCTCCTTCAGCAACAGATGTAACTAATATGCTCGCAATCCTAACTAAATGCAAACCGGCCGAGTGCGCCGCAGCCCCCGGGTTTACGCTGCGATCCTCACTTGCGCGAGGTCGAGCCCCAGCTCTCGTTTGTACAGATCCAGCATCGATTCCTGCGTGATGCGCCGCCCTTCCACCATTGCGTAGATCTCTTGCTCGAAGCGGTTCGCCGCGATCCGGGCGATCGTCATCTTGCGCTTCTGGCCGGGGCGGTTGATGCGGTCCATCACCTGCATGCTCTGGTCGTTCGAATAGATCGGCGCGTAGAACACCACCATGTCCGCGTCGGTCAGTGTCAAGCCGTGCGCCATCACCTTCGGGTGACACACTGCCTCGGTCAGCGACGCGTCATTGCGGAAGTCATGCCAGATCTTGTCGCGCTTGGTCTGGCTCACGTCGCCGTTCACCACCTCCACGCGCCGGCCGTCACCTCGCAAGTTGTGCCAGATCCGCAGCTCCTCGGCCAGCGCCCGCGCGATGCCCTTGAACGGTACGATAATCAGCACCTTCGAACTCGACTGCTCGATCAGCTCCTGCAGCACGCGCAGGCGCGGCTTGTGGTCGATCGTGATGTACGTGCCGTCCTCGCGCTTCACCGCACCGCAGAGGATCTGGCGCAGCTTGATGATCTTGATGGCCGCGTTCGCAGCCGTGATCTTCTCGCCCTGCGCCTCGGCCACGAGGTGATTTTTCATGGCCAGATAGGTGCGGCCCTGCTCCACCGACAGTTCGGTCGACCGGTTTAGGAACGTGACGGGCGGTAGCTGCAGGCAGTCGGCTTTCTTGAACCGGATCGCAGGCTGCAGCGCGTTGTACGCCAGCTCGTTGCTGCCCGGGCGCGGCACCCACTTGTGCTGACTGACCTGATACATCGTCTCGCGACGCCACTGGCTGAAGAACTTCGGCACCCGCGACTTGTCGACGAGGCGCGCCAGCGCCCATGCGTCGGTCGGTGCGGTCGGGCACGGCGCACCCGAGAGCATCCACAGCTTACGGCCCTGCGTGATCTGTTCCAGGATCTCGTACTGCTCGGTCTGGCCGTTGCGGTAGTCGCTGCACTCGTCGACGATCACCACGTCGATGTCCTTGCGCGCGAGCAGATCCTTCTTCAGCACCTTCAGGCCGGCCGGGTTGATGATGTAGAAGTCCGCCGGCTTCGACAGGCGGTCGCGGCGGCGCTCGGCGTCAGCATGCAGGATCATGCCGGTGCGGTGCATGCACACGGAGAAGATCTCCTGCAGCCACGTGTCCTTCAGCGTCGACAGCGGGGCCACGATCAGCGCGCGCTTGATCTTGCCGAGGCGCATCAAGTAGTCGGCCGCCCACAGCACGCACGCCGTCTTGCTGGTGCCCATCTCGTTGAGCACGAAGCAGCGCGAGTGCAGCGTGAGGAAATCCGCCGTCGCGTACTGGTGGTCGAACACGCTCTCGAAGCGGGCGGGCCGGGGCCAGTCGTAGTAATAGCGGATCGGGCTCGGTGCCTTGATGCCCATGTTGCGCAGCACCTTCACCACCGCGAGGTTATGCGGCACGGCGATGTTGTGCCCGTCATAGTCGAGCAGCTTGTGGTGCGACGGGAAAATGCCCATCAGCTGCGCGAGCGTCTTGGGGCGCACCTTCAGCACCAGACTCTTACTTGGCTTGTGGACGATCATTTGGGTTCACTTGGGAAACAGCAGCAGGAGCACGAGCGTTTGTTCCATCCGTGCCAGCTCATCGTCGTTAGACACAACGAACACGAAGCCGCCGGCCTTCTTCATCTCGGCGATCGTGACTTGCTGACGTGGGGTGGGTTGCTTGCCTGGAGCCTTGGTTTCTACCGCAATGAAATAGCCACCGCCGCAGTTGATGAAATCCAGCGACGGTTCTCCGTATCCGTTCAATACCGGCATGTGCACGTACAGGCCGAACCTGCGCAGCACCGCCTTCACCTTGTCCTTTACTTTCCCTTCGGGGGTGCGCCGACTCATCGCGCGCCGCGACCGTGGTATTCGCAGCTCGTCACCGGGCAATGCTTGCGGCACAGGCCGCTGGGCTTAGCCACGAAGATCCCGCACTTGAACGCCTTCAGGTAGTCGCGCAGCTTCGGCACCAGCGAGTCCCACATCTCCTCCATCTGCGCGCGGGTGAACGTCTCGCGATCCTTCGCCGACTCGTCAAACCCGTACTGCAGCCAGTGGAATGCGCAGTGCACCGTGTTCACTTCCGGATGGCAGTGGAACACCGTCAGCGCAAACACGATCAGCTGCTGCATGTCCTTCTTCCGGTTCTTGCCCGTCTTGTGGTCGTCGACCCACGCCACGTCGCCGTCGATCGTCAGCACGTCGATGATCGCCCGGCACCACACATCCTTCGCGAAGAACTCGGTCGGCTGCAGCTGCTTGTTCAGCGCGTAGCGGCGCTCCACCAGCGTGCGGCCCGCCCGATCGATGAAGCCCTGCGCGTACGCCGCGTACAGGCTCATGTTCGCCGGCAGCGGCACGCCCGCGCCGATGTGCTTCTCCAGCGCCCGGTGCACTTCATCGCCCCACAGCGACGCTTCGTTCTTCGTTTCTTGAAAGTGCTTGAGCACCTTCACTTCTTCGTACTGGCGCGGGCAGGTGTCGAACGCCTGCAGCGCCGAATGACTCCATGCGAGCGGCTTCACTTCATCCCCCCTTTGGGGTTACGCGGAAAGCTCCGATTCTTGTGGGGCGTTTCCACGCGCAAATTCTTCGGATCGGTCTGTGCACCGCCCTTGATGAGCGGCACCTTGTGATCCACATCCTTGCCGTCGTGCGGCTTGACCATGCCCAGCTTCTCGGCCTCACGACGAGCGCGTTCACGAGCGGCGTGTCTCGGGCCATCGCCCCGCGCCTTCGCGGTTGCTTCCTCGCGTTTATAGTTACGTTTGTAATTCGGAGAACTAGGCATGTCAATTCTCGCTGGTGGTTCGGATGTCAAAAACACGCTTAACCATGTACGGCACGAAGTTGTGGTCGACGTACACGGTGCCGTCCTCGGCGCGGAGTACGGCTCGGTGACTCACCTTGTCGTACTCCAGCACCTCGAACGTCGTGCCCTTCACCTTGCCGACGATGAACGTCGTCACGCGTGCTCCGTCGCCGGCAGCACCTTCTCGTCCACCTTCACCACCTTGAACCCGTACTTGTTCAGCATCTCGTCCGTCAAGGCACGATCGAACGGCACGCCCGTATCACCGAGCAGCGTGCCAATCCGTGTGTCCTTGTTGAACTTGATGATCTTGAAACGCAGCCCGGGTGCCTTCGTCGATTCCACGTAGAGCGCCATGACACTCTCCCGAAGTCCAGATCGTTACTTACAGTGCGGCGCGGATGTGCGCGATGAGATGGCGCACTTCGTTCCACGCGTCACCACCGAGCTGCACAGCCAGCTCCTCGATGCGCTGCAAGTACGACTCGGCCGGGTGGGCTTCAGAAGGGGATTCGGGTGATGCGTCCGACGAACCCGAATCCGGCGCGGCCACTAGCGTCAACGGCGACGTAGCAGCCGCTTCGACGTTTCCCTCCGGGGCCGGGGTCGGTTCGTTGGTAGGCTCCGGTGGCGTCGCGTTGGCAATCCAGTCCGGCTCCGGCTCCGTCGAGGCCGGCGCGGCGTCCGTCGCCGGGGTTTCGTTCTGGTTCAGATCGTCCGACATAGTACGAACTCCTAAATATTGGTCGCAAAAAATTTAGCCCGTCACACCTGCACGCCGTGCTTGCGGAGCGCCTTACGAGCGAGATTGACGGCGGCAAAATCAGCCTCCGTCAACGGTGATCCATCGACTCGTTTGCCCTGCTTCATGTGCTCCATTTTCACGTCGTACAGCCGCTTCAGTATAGCTGCAAGCGTTGCGGGATCGTTAGGAATTCCAACTTGTTTTTTACTCATGACTTTCCCTCGTCAGTGCTTCGCAAGACCATAACGCCTGTGCATGCCACCCTCGCTATTCAGCGGCAAGTCAGGTGCCCACACGGGCGGAATCTTCATCTTCGCCATCAGGCGCTCGAACGCCCACGGTGCCTCAAACTCATGTGCAACAAAGACACCTTCGTCGTGCACGCTGTGCACCCACCACACCGGGCGGCCCTTCGCTTCCTGAGCAAACGACAGGCACTGGCCGAGCACGATCAGGCGAGCCAGCGCCTGCACGATGTTCTCGACCATCTTCGCGCCGTAGATCTTCTCGCGCGACTTGCCGTTCCAGAACGTCCACTCCATGTATCCGGTCTCGGGGTCTTTCTCCCGCTTCAGCTCCGGGTACAGGATCTTCAGGCCGCCGGGCAGTACGATGCCGTCCACACACGTCTTAACTACTCCACGGTAATCCACGTTCACGCCAACCTGTCCACGCGCGATGCACGCGAGTGCTTGGTTGCAGCGGTCCCACAGCGCCGTCACGCGCTTGTGCGAGTTGCGGTAAATCTTGCACACCTCCTCGCACAGCTTCATCTCCAGCACCAGCGGCTTGCCGTCCTTGCCCTTCGCCTCGCGGCGCACCGAGACTTGGAACATCAGCGCGCCCTGCCCGAAGCCGAACGCCAGCTTCACGCGCTTGCCCATCTGCCGCTCGTCCGGGTCGAGCGCCTTGTCGATCGGCCGGCCGTAGATCTTCTCGGCCATGATGCAGTAGATGTCCGGCCCCTCGCCACGGTCGTAGCGCCGGTACGCCTCGATCATGTCCTCCTGGCCGGCGAGCCAGTCGAGCACGCGCGCCTCGATGTTGGAGCTGTCGCCCACCACGATCGCGTAGCCCAGCTCAGCCATCAACGCATCGCGCAGCTTGCTGCCGCGCTTGAGCGCCTGCCAGTTGATGCTGTCGCCTGCCGACAGCCGGTGCGTGCCGCTCGCGCCGCTGTACTTCAGGTAGATCGTGGCGAGCCCGCGCCGCGACATGGCGATCAACCGCTCGGCACCCTTCTCCGCGATCGTCGTCTTGTTCTTCAGCCGGGCCTCGACCAGCACCTGCACGCGGAAGTCCGGATGCTCCTGCAGCTTCTGCATCGCCTCGTCCGTCTTGGCGAACGCATACGTCAGCGGCGCGATCGGCTCGCGCTCGGCCGGCGGCTTCTTCAACCACGTCGGACTGATCTTCATCGGCGGGTCGACCCCCAGCGCCTTGAGCGCCGTGGCGAACCGCTCGTTGCTCATCAGGTCGTCCTTCGAGACGCCAGCCTCCAGCATGAGGCGTTGCTTTTCTTCCCGCAAGTCGGCCGCATAGTCACTGAGCATCTGCGCATCCAGCTGCACGTGCGGCTCGGTGAACATGCGGATGATCTGGTCGTTCAGCTGCAGCTCCGACTTGCTGAAGTGCGGGGCCATGCGCATGAACAGCTCGTACGTCAGGTCGACGTCGTTGCAGCTGTAGCGGCCGTACTGCGCGAGCCGTGCCGGCCCGAAGTCCGCGTAGTGCATGCCACGCACCTTCAGCACTTCGTCGCCCTTCTTGCCGATGCCGTACCGCTCGGCCAGCTTGTCGAGCGACAGCCTGCCGTTCGCACCATGGAGCGCCCGCGCCATGCCCAGCGTATCGAGCCAAAGGCGCGGGAAAATTCCGTAGTGGTACGAAGTAATGAGCCCGTCAAAATGGGCGTGGTGGCACAGCACGGCCTTCGATTCCAGCTTCAGCGACTTCAGATGCTTGCCGATCTCCGGCCGGGGCACCCAGTACGTGCGCTCGTTATTCACACGCACGCTCACCAGGATCGCCTCGAAGCGCGGGTCACGGACGTACGCTTCCGTCGTCATCGACGACAGCGTGTAGCCGTCGCCGTAGAACGTCTCGTAGTCCAGCACGACCAGATCCATCATGTCCCCCGGCGGGCAGCTTCCAGCATGCGCTCCAGCAGGTTCTGGTGCGGCTCATACGAGACCCCCAGTGCCTCTCGCAGCATGTCCAGCTCGGAGCGGGCATCGCTCAGCATCTCGCGCACCATCGTGGCCATCTCCGGCAGGTCATGCCAGCTGTGCATGGTGCCCGGCTCCGGCTCGCCCTTCAGGGCGTTCGCGGTGCGTTCGAGCAGCGTCGACAGACGATCGTTGAGTCCGGCGAACTCGTCCTCTGGCAGATCAGATTGTCCCATCAGTCGTCCCCTTCCCACGTCAGCAGATCACCATCCTCGTCGGCCGTGTAGCGGCCGGGCGGGTACGGTTCGCCTTCACGCCGATCCTTCTCCTGCACCCACGGGCCGTTGCAGCAGCCACACGCATCGATGTAGAGACCGTGCTTGCGCGACAGCTCGCTCAGCTCCGACAGAAACGCCAGCAGCTTCTTCTGTTCCATCACGCCCTCCCCAGTGCGACATCGATGCGGTGCATCAACGTGTGCGGCACGTTGACCGTGATCGCGCTGCTTTTCCATCCACGTGCGGCGTTCGGATCGTAGCGCTTCAGGTTCGCCAGCTCATCGAGCAGCGTCTGCAGCTCACGCATGCGCGCGGCGGCGCTGCGCAACACGTCTCCCATTGCGTCATCAGCCATGGTTGAACTCCAGCACGACCACCTTGTCGTCCGGGAAGTAGCGCGCGCCAGACGGCACGAGCCAGCCCACCGTGGTGTGATCGACGTCGACCTTCACGCGTGTTGCATCCGGCAGGCTGGCCAGGAACGTCGCCACCTCCGATGCGTTAGCACGACTAAACGAAAAGTGTTGGCTAGTCATCATGCCCCCGTGCGTTCCCACTCCGCGACCAGCTCCTTGATGACCTCGACGCCGCGCCCGGCCGGCGTCAGGTTCGTCGCGTGCACGCATCCCTTCTCAGGGAACACGAGCAGCACGAACGGCACCCGATCGCCGGTCGAGTCGATCAGCGCGTTGTCGATCGCGCCGATCAGCCCCGGCATGCTATCCAGCAGCCTCGCTACCGCCACCGGCTGCTCCGGCGTCACCAGATCCGTGAGGTTCGGGTTGTCCACTGCGTTTGTCATCGTCGGTCTCCTTTGCTGCGATATACGCGGCGACCACCGCCGCACCCATAGTTCCATACGACAGCCGCTTCTGTTTCTGCCGTAGCGCCTTCACGGCCGCGCAGATGATCTTGTGCTGGCGCTCGGCCTGCGCGTACGTCGAGCAGCGATCGCAGTACACGTCTTTCCTCTTGCCGGAGAACACCATCGTCTCGAACAGGACCGGCGTTGAGCTGAAGAAGGAATGGTCGAGCCCGAGGAAGATCGTCGATACGCGGATGTGCCGCCCGAACTTCGTGGTGGCGATGCGTCGGTTCGGCTGATCGAACATCCTGGCCCATGCGACCAGCTTCTCCGGGTCGAAGCCCCAGCGCGTGCCGTCGCCGACGTCAAAGCGCACGACTTCCTTACCAATCAAAACGAAGTGGTCACTCATCGCGCGGCCCCTGTGCTTGCAGGATCTCGGCGCGCAGCTGCGCGCACATCGCGTAATTGCGGCGGTATTCAGCCCACGCGCGCATCGCTTCACGCGTCGAGCGGTACCAGCGCCAGAGGCAGAGAATCGACATCGCCGCGCCGCTGCAGCTGATGGCCAGCGCGAAGTCACGGCCGGCCCCGGCGTTGCCGGCTGCGAGCCACAGGTTCAGGCCGAGCGCGCCCGCGTTCGCACCGAACACGATCGTTGCGTGCGGGAGGAACTTCGGAGGAAATTTCCCCGGTTCCGGTGGCAAATCAGGAAGGTTCACGCAGCGCTCCGACAGGGCCGAACTCCAGCACGCCGAGGCGCGTGCCGTTGCATACCAGTGTCGCGCGGTCGACCTGTACCCGCTCCTGCTGGAACGTCGTGAAGATGCGGCCGACCGACATATCCATCGTGTCGATCTCGACCACGCACTCGTCCCCATCGAAACGGATCTCGACCCGCGCTTTGGTGCGCAAGTTAGCGCCTACATAGTCACCGAGCTGCACGACCCGCGATTCGACCCTCACGAGCCGATCGCGCATGTCACGCAGCAGCTTATTTGCTTCGTCATCCATACTAATTCTCCGGCGGCCAGAACGGCCGCGCAAGCGATTTATTGCTTCGTTTTCGGGGCGTTGGCGACGCGCCCCTCAAAGTTGGCGATCAGCTCCTTCATCGCCGCCAGCATGTCGCCGCGCCCGGCGCTGCTGATGTAGTTCATGCGGTGGCCATCGCCCTCGCCGAACTTGAACACCAGCAGCGTGAACCCCCATCCTGGGGGCAGCGCGTCATCAATCACCCCAGCAATTGCATTCATGGCCCGGGCGACTTCGGGATCGATCGGTTGGTGGCCGCTCATTCTTCACCCACCTTCGGCAGCTCGATGTTGCCCTCGCGGTAGGCCGACAGCCAGCGTTTGAGGTTGCTCACGGCACCGGAGATCGACACGAACGGCTTGCTCAGGTGCTTGCGCTTCTGCAGCACGTCCATGCCCATGTGGTCGCTCATGCCGATGATGACCTCGGCGTTGTGCTGCTTGGCCACCATCGCGTTGCCGCCCGCGCCCTGCCCGCCCAGCTTCGTGTTCGGCACGAAGATGAAGTCGTAGACGCCGAGGAACGCCTTCTGCACGTCCTGCTCCTGCACCGGGTACAGGCCGATCACCATGATCTTCGGCAGCTTCGGTGCTGGCGTACTGACGGGCGTATCGACAGGCGTATTGCTGGCTGTACTGACGTCGGGCTGAACTACTATCCCGGGGTCAGGCGCGGTCGCGGCGTCCATGATGTGATCGACCAAGCCGCCCTTGATCTCGTCGCGCAGCGCCGTGAGCATGTCGACGGCCATGCGCTTCGCGAACTGGCGAATCAGGCTCTCGAACGACATCGAATCGACGTGCTTCGCGATACGCTGCTGCACTTCGACCTCGCGTGCCGCCGCGAGCTGAAGCTGACGTTCCTGTTCGAGCAGCAACGCAGCGTGTTCCTCCTCGGCGCGCCTTGCTTCTTCGACTGCGGCGCGCTCGGCGTCGAACTTCTCCTGCGCGATCTGTGCCTTGGCCATGCGCATCAGCGGCTCAAGCCACTCCTGCACCTGCATCCACGTGTTGATAACGCGCTTGCGGTCGGCCGGCAGCTCCATCGCGATTGCATTGCGCAATGCGTCCAACCGCTCGATACCACCCTGCTCCATGCGCCGATAGACGCTGCGAGCGAGAATCATTTTCTCCTCGTCAGTCCAGCGCACCAGTTGTCGTGAGGCGCTAGTGTCATTTTCAGTAGGCAGAGTGGGAGATGTGGTCTCGGGAGTCGAGACTGGAGCGGCTGCAGCGGGGGCGGGAGTGTCTGTTGCGGGAGGTGTATCGAAAAGCGATTCGGCACTGGCCTTAGCGCCTTCCTGTTTCGTCTTTGAAGCGCCAATGGCATCCCACATTGGGACAATCCACGGGCGGAATTTGCTGAAGTTGATGCTATCGAGGGGACGGCGACGATCGGCTGGCAATGTTTTCTTTTGTGCTTGGTCAATTGCCTCGATATTCGTTAGCCTCTTGTCCTTGGACAGAATGCGATAGGACTCGGCGGCGATCTTTTGCTTCTCGTCCTCGTTCCAGAATATCCGGCTGTTCACGGGGTTCTCCTGCGGGCGGGAACGGCCCGGCGCTGCGATGCGCTCGCGGGCCATAGTGTAGGGATGTGCCATTTTCATGTCCTCGGATTATCAACGCGCGCTTTGGAAATACCACTCACGCGCGTTAATTCTATCATCAGTTGTAACTAACAAAAGTATGAGAAAAGGGGGCAGTTTCCCTTATTCCGCCGGGAATTGCACGGTCAGCATGGCTTCTTCGATGATCGCTTTCGGCGACATGGAAGTGCCGTTCTCGTCACAGCCGAGCCACAACCCCTTGCCCGCGACCACCATCCAGTCCTCGTTACCGAGTGGGCGCGTGAGTCGGAAGAACTTGCGGCCCTTCGCTTCCCAGTCGAGCAGCCCTTCCTCGTCGACGTACACGACGTCGCCATTGGACAGCGTGACCGCCTCGAACGTCTGCACCTCGTCGTCCGGCCGCGAGATCAGCGGGTAGATCTGCTGGTACTCGTCGGCGTCCAGCTGGACGGCCGAGATCGTGCGGGCGTACGGATCGATAAGGTAGCCGGTTATGGTGCGCATGATTTACTCCGTGTCGAGGTTGACAAGCCAGCTGGCCGGGATCGGGTCGTCGCATTCCACCCACTCGCCGCAGACGTAGAACGTGAGATGCCCGAGCATGAAGGTATCGCCGACCCACGCCGGTACGGCGATTCGGTACGGCGTGCCCTTGATGGGCAGCAGCCTGCGCGGGTCGGTGTGCAGGTTCGTGCGCAGCACGGCAGCTGGCACCATGCGCTCGACAAACACATCGCCGGCATCGTTCGGCGCGCTGAGTGCAAAGATGGCCCGCTGCCGCTTGAACGAGATGAGCGTGGCCGGGCGTTCGGTAACGCGATAGGTAGACATGACGGTCTCCTGTTCATCCATGAACGCCACATTTACCGGCTATGCCGGCCGTAGAACGCGTCCATCTGCGCCTTCACCTCCCTCCCCACGGCGCGCCACGTTTCCATGTTGACGCCCGAGTTGGAGTTTGCAAACGCGCATTGCTCGTCAGTCATCGCGGCGCACTCGTCCGCGTAGCGGGCGATCGCCTCCATGATGAACGCCTGCGCGAGCGCGCCGTAGTTGCTGTAGTTCATCATCTTGCGGACCAGTTCTTCGTTCGTGTTCGGCTTTTGAATCGACATGATGTTCACCTTCTATCAAGTAAAAAAGCAGGGCGTCGTGCTGACCGCCCCTTCCAAACCTCGCACATCAAGGGGAACGAGTGCGAGGGGCCAACCTCATTCGCGCGGCAAGCGCAGCTCACGCAGCCACGTCGGCCCGAGCCGATTGCGGATCGCCTGCAGCGGGCCAGGATATTTCGCCACGAGCCAGCCCTTGTTCAGCTTCGACTTCCAGCAGCGGCCGTTCGCGCGGGCGAAGTCGAGGAGTGCCGCACACTCGTCCGGCTGCAGGTCCGCCAGCGACGCCCAGCGCGGCTTCTCGCCCACGCGGCCGGCGAAGCGCACCGCGATGATCGCGCTCTCCGGGCAGCGCTCCTCGCGCATGATGAACTGCTTCACGCCGGCCTCATCCGACCAGACGGTGTGAATGTGCGTGACGCCACGATCGTGCTTGACCGTGATGATGTAGTTGTTGAACTCCATCTCACACCTCGTCGAACTCGCGCACACGGCGCTTGGCCATGAAACGCGCGGATTTTTTCGAGTCGCACACCGGACGCAGGAACACCGCGTCGATGATGTCCGACAGCTGGCACTTCGCAATGCCGACGACCACCCGCTTCGCCGCATCGCTGCTAACGGCCGCCGTGGTCACAAACTGAATGCCCGTGCTGCTACGCACGCGCACCTTGTACAGGTTCGCCTGCATCTCAATCTCCTTCAAGCAAGTAAGCGTGGTAGCGCCACGCACGCAAACTACTGTCCCGGTCACGCCTGATACACGGTGTCGCCAGACACGTACAGGTAGCACTCGCCGGCTGCATGCGCCAGCTCGGTCAGCTTCTCGCCGAACTTGCCCAGCCCCCGATCCCAGTACCCCGCGCCGTGGTGGTTACGCGTGAGCCAGAAGTCATGCCCGGCCTGCGTGTACGAGTAGTCGTACTCCTCGAACACCACCTTCCAGATTCCCTCGGGCACCGAATCGATGAAGTCCTCGCAGTCCACGCGCATCTTCGCCTGCGTCACGGGATCGATCGGGAATCCCTCCATCCCGTCGTGCTCCTCGTCCGTGCTCGACCACAACGCGCACGTCATGTAGCCCTGAACGAACTCCTCGACCCAGCGCTCGCGCGGCGTGGGCAGCACGCCTGCCTTCGGGTACTCCTCGTACACCATGTCGATCGCCGCCTCGCGATCTGCTGCCCGCATGAAGAACTCGATACTGCCGTCCGGTGCGACGGCGCGCCACAGCGGATCACCGATCCCCCAGTACGCACCACCCTCGTCGTACCCCTGATCGAGCGGGCACACGTGCACGTACAGCTCAACCTTCGCTTCGTGGTCGCCGTGCGTGTTGTGCCGGCCCATCGGCGCGCCGCGCGCGCAGCTCACCTCACTGAGTCTCATGATCTCAGTCCTCCGGGTACGGGTCGCGCTTGCCTGCCAGCACTTCAGCGAGGTAGCGCGAGCGCGCGACGTAGTGATCCTTGATCGACTCGGGCGACACGTCCGGCCCGATGCCGTCCAGCAGCTCGGAGATCTCGGTGCCGATCATGGCTGCGTTCTCGACGACGTACAGTGCACGTGCGATCGGCGCATACTCGGGCGCGCTCGGCTCGTAGCACGCCAGCTTGTCGCGCAGCTTGGCCGCGAGATCCTTCAGTTCGCTGTTGGTATCCATGTCAGTCTCCCAGCGTCATCACGTCACGCGCTGCCCAGTACGCATCTTCCTCGGCCTCGATGCGCTCCTGCTCGGCCTCGTGCTCCAGCACACGTATGCACTCGTCGATCAGCTCGTGCGCCGTCTCCTCGATATAGTCGTCGGCGTCGCTCTCGATGCCCCACAACGCGAAGCGATAGTCGATCTCGACTTCATCGTCGTCCATGTTGTCCGGCAGGTGCGTGACGATCACACCCACGTAGCGCCAGTCGTCGTTACACCACCCACGCAGGAACTCGTAGTCGAGCCGCACTGCCTCGGCCGTGATCTCGCCCGGCGTGAGCGGCTTGTTCGGGTCGCGCCCGGGCACATCGCGCACTTCGGTCTGCACGCGATACACCTTCTCCAAGCCGCCGAACTTCGTGTCGACCACAGGCTCGCCGATACGCACACGCACCTTGCGCGTCTGAGCCAGTCGCTTCACCAGCTCGGCCTTCGCCTCGGGGCCAAGCCCCCAGCAGTCACGCTTGGCGATCCGCGTTGCCTCGGCCACGTCGTAGTAACGCTTTCTACCGTGGTCGGTATTCAACACACGCTCGCCGGGCAGCTTGTCACGGCTCGTCCAGTCGCTCACCGGGCCATGCCCGTCGTCGCGCTCCCACGGCGCTTCGCCGCTGTCATCGTCCTCGATGTTCACGCGAAAGCGATACCCACCCTTCTCAATCACATCACCGTCGTCCAACATGGTCGTTCTCCTCGCGCGATCGCTCGCGCTTCGCCTTCAAGCAAGTAAGCGGACATGCCGAGCCCGCATCGGTTTGCCCGCGCTTAGTCGGACAGCAGTTCCTTCGCAATGTCCTGGATCACCCAGTCCATGTAGATCATCTGGCCCGTGGTCGTGCGCCCCCACACGGTGAGCCCGGCGAAGTCGGTGTCGACCATCTCGCCACGCTCGGCCAGCTTGCCGGCGAGCCAGTCGCTCACGGCCCAGTGCTCGTACGCTTCGATCCTGTCAGGCTCGATCCGATTGCGATCGCACGCACTGCGCCACGCATCGTCCTCGTCGCTGTCGGTGTCGCCGTCCCAGTGCTCGTCGAGGTACGCCTCGACCGCAGCCTTGTCTTTGACGTCGGGCTCGGGCAGCTCGTTCTCGTCGGCGTGGTCCTTGATGTCGTTCTTGGTCAGCGCCACGTAGTCGCCGTTGACCTCGTACATCTCGAACCCTTCCGCTTCGGCCGCACCCTGCCAATCGTCCTTCACGCTGATCGCCATGATCTGCTCGTCGTCGATGCCAAGGTCCGCCAGCTGATCCGAGTTCAGATCGGGCACGATCTTCTGCAGGCCCGAGACCAGCATCGAGACGCAGTAACGCACCTCGTCCTGCACCAGCTTGCTCGCGCGTTCGCTGACTTGCTCGATGCTCAGTTCTTTCTTTTCCATGATGTTTCTCCTTCAAATAAGTGGCTACGGTTTACATCTCGACCATAGCTGCGCGAATGGTCGTCTTGGTGTACGGCGCACCGTCCGGCGTCTGAGTGATCTCCATCTCTGCAAGCGCGTCGAGCATCACCTCGGCCGCGCGATCCTTGCTTCGCGAGTTCCGCACGCAGCTACGCGCCAAGTTGTACAGCCCCTCGTCATTGTTGATCCAGAGGCTGACGTTCCAGTGGTTCCAATTCTTGTGTCCGTTGTATGTCATGATCCTGCTCCTTCAAACAAGTGGTGGGCAAACCGATATTGTCTCAGCTTGTCCGGGTCAAACTTACTGCAGCGCGTCGGGCAGTGCGATCTCCGCGCCCACGACCGACGCCACGTAGCACCGCATCGCTGCAATCAGCAGCGTCGGCCCCTCGAAACGCTGGCGACGCTTGCGTACAGCCCACGAGTCCACGCCGTATCGCATGCCGCCACGCGCCGTCATCTCGTCCCAGCGCGCGATCGTGCCGTCGCCGAGATCATCGCTGGTGATCGCATACCACTTGCCCGTCACCTTGTGGCGACGCGTTGCGATGCCACCCATGGCCACGATCCGGCCGCCCTCGTGCCAGTCGGTCGACGGGCTGAAGCGGTAGTAGACATACGACCCCGGCTCGATCTCGCACTCGATCCATGCGGGCGTCGTCTGTTCTTTGCGGCAGATCTTCACGACCCGATACTCGTGGAGCTGGAGTTCGAGCGCAGCGGCCACGGCCCAGTCGAGCGCAGCCCCTTCGAGCTTGCTCACGTCAGCGAGTGCCATGATCCTTCCCCTCGAACAGGCGCAGTGCAGCCTCGTGCGCTTCATTGTTGATCTGGTCCATGCGCTCCGCGATCATGATCGTATCGAACAGATCGTAGAAGCGGCGCACGCCCACCGGGTCGAGCCCGTGCGGAGCACACAAGATGCCCTTGAGCATCATGAACTCGTCTTTATTGCCCTTGAAGTTGGCGAGCAACAGCTTGGTGCGGTCGATCTTGTTCATTCCGACCTCCCGGTGAACTGGTGCACGTTGCGCGAACCCACGTGGGGCTGGAGCTTGAAGTTGCGGCGGATGCGCCAGCCCGCCGTCGTGTTCGGTGCCTCGTACACGAACTTCTCGTACTGCCCCAGCAGCTCGGCACTGAAGATGCCGATCAATGCCCCGCCCGGTGTCATGATGGTAGCGAGGCAATTCATGCGCATGAGCGCGAACTCGGCGATCTGCTGCAAGCTGTCCCGAGGCAGCATGACGCTGCCCACAGCCGGCAGGTTGTCGACCTGACTGTTCCAGTTGTCGGCGAACGCACAGTCGACCGGCAGACCCAGCCAATCGCGTATCAGCTCGCGGCCGTGCTCGTTCAGGTCGCACAACAGGCGCATGCCGAACGCGCAGCTCTCGCCGGTCAACACGTTGATGCCCAGCTGCGGCATGTCGTTCCAGCTGTTGATCGTGATGCTGTCTTTCATGATGTTTCTCCTTCGCCTTCTAACAAGTTGAATTACATGCCGCGACAGAATGCCTGATGCGCTTCCCAGTCGATCGTCTCGTGGTCGATCCCGGGGATGAACTTCGCCTTCTCGGGCTCCGGCTCGGGCGACATGATGTCATCGCCTTCCACCTTGTCCCAGCCCACGTATCCCACGAACGCCGGGCTCACGGCTGCCTTTTGCAAGACCTCCATGAAGCGTGAAGATGACTTGGTGTACCGGTCGCACCCGTTCGTGTCGCGATAATGCACCTCGCCCGGCACGATCTTCGTGACGATGCCCGTGTACAGATTCGTGGTGTACTTGATGCGCACCACATCGCCCACGTCGATCGTGACGCCGTTCACATCGACTGCCTTGACCATGATCGCTCTCCACGTCAGCCCACCATGTTGACCGAACGCACGACATAGCCGGCCTGCTCGGCGATGCGCGCTGCCTGATCGCGGTTGTTCGCGTCGACCTGCACGCGTGGCGTCACGCCGTCCTTCGGCTCGACTTCCAGCTCGTACAGGTGCGCGGCCGGCCGCTCGCCGAGCCGTATCTTCACTGCGTTTTCCATGATGCCTCACCCTCTAGCAAGTTAAGCGGACGTGTACCGGGGACGTATGTTCGCCCCGGACAAACCGAGCCCGCAATCGGTTTGTCAGGCAAGATCAAGTGGACTCGACCAGCCCGTACTTCGCTGCCAGCTGACACGCCTTCGAATACGACTCGGCGTACTTACCCCCGTCGAGCGTGCTGAACGACACGCCCGATTTGAGTCCATGAAACACGTCACCATCGTCGCCGAACGCGCACGTCGGCCACGCCTTGACCAGGATCACGATGGTGTGCTCGTCGTTACACACGATCACGTCACCATCCTTCACGCTGTCATCCCACTGCGTGCGATCGTATGCCTCGCCGTGATACAGGTGCGGCCACTTGTGTACGTTGACCATCACTCGCTCTCCTTGAAATAGAACGACTGGCCCGACCAGATAATGACGGCGTTCTCCGGGTCTTGCCGAAACTCCACGCGAATGTCGCCGCAGCAGTTCGGGATATAGCCGTCCGATTCGTCGATCTGCATGTCGATCGACGCGGCATACTCGTCCGCGAACTTGCGCTCGTCCATCAGCTCCTCGTCGCCCAGCGCGCGCTGATACACCACCTCGCCGGACGACGGCTCATAGATCACGACGTACATGATCGTCTCCTACAGGCAGTCACGCAGCGTCATGCGCTCGACGCGAAACAGATACGCTTCGCCCGGTTGCGCGAACGACGTCGTGGTGCCCGGCCCGAGCAACGCCCGCACCATGCCACGCGGCACCACCATGTCGCCCGTGTGCCGGAACGAATCGATCAGCGAGTCGGCCGCGTCGCGCTTCGTCTCGTACAGCCCGAAGCTATCGTCAAGACAGCCCGGAATGCCGTTACTTGCGCGCCAGACGGTGCGGTTCAGTGCACGCTCCTGCACCTCGTCGCGCTTGAGCGGCCGGTCATCGGCGATACGCTCCATTGCCTCGTCAAACGTGAGCTTTTTCATGTCAAATCTCCTCGCGATTGCTCGCGCTTACGCCTTCAATTAAGTGGCGGACAAACACATATCCGCATCGGTTTGTCTCAGTCGGTTTCCCAGCACGCGAACCGAACCTCGTAGTGGCCGGCATTGTAGGCGGCCTGAATGGCAACCTGCGCCCGCGAGCGCTCTTGTATCGTGCGGAACTCCAGCAGCTGCGACGTGATCGAAACCACGGGCACCTCGCCGTCATCCCACGTGCTGATGGTCACAAGCATCTGGTACATCACGGCCTCCGATCCTTGCGGTCGGTCGCGAACCACGGCCGTGCCTCGTTGCGCATGCGTTCACGCAGGTGGAAGAACAGGCCCGTGCGGGCCTCGCCTTCCTCGGGTGCGTTCTCGATGAACCACCACAGCGCATGCTCGATCACGAGCGTGTCCGTGTATTCGATCATCGCTTTGAGCGACATTGGTTTCATGATGCACCTCGCGCAATCATCTTCCGGGCGAACTCGACCAGCTTCGCGCGGCAATCTTCCAGCGGCGGCGGTGCGCCATGCTGTCGGAAGTGCGCAGCCATCCATGCGCCGCACTCCTCGTCGACCTCATACGCCCACACGCCCGGCACGCCACACGCGGGGTCTTTCAGCTCGTCAAACACGGCGGCCGACAGCTCGCCGACCTGCGCGAAGTAGTCGTACAGCTCGACCATGCCGCCGCTCCAGTTGGCCAGATCGGGTATCTCGCCGAACCCTTGCGCGATCGCCACAGCGGACACAGCCACTTCCCGAATGTCAGGATGGTGCATGGCCTTTCTCCAGTGCGCTGCAGATCGTGCTCAGCGTGTTGGCAATGCCTTCGGTCACAGCCGGCAGCGCGACGAACAGCACCAGCGCCATGCCCACCGCGAGGAACGCGTACGGAATCAGGTTTCGCATGGCTCACTCCGCTTCGTTGTCGCGTGCTAGGCAGTGATCCAGATACGCGCCGTTGATTGCCCGGGCGATCTGCGCCCGCGTCGCGCCCGCCATCACGCGTGCTTCGAACAGGTAGATCGTGGCGTCGCCGTACTTCTGGTCGCGTTGCCACAGCACCCCTGCTGCCGCTACCGCGATCTCGCTGCGCTGCCACTCGAACCCGGACACGTGGCGTCCGACGAACGCCACCACGTACACCTGCGCATGCAGCTTGCCGCCCGCTACGTCCAGCGGCGGCAGGTGCACAACTTCTCGCTCTTTCATGGTCCTTCTCCTTCTAGCCAGTTAGGCGGACAAACACAGCTCCGCATCGGTATGTCCGGGTCAGTACGCCTCGACCGTGCAGTTCTCGATCTGCATGCCGTTCGGCGACACGCCCGGATCGATCAGCATCTGCACGCATGCTGCCACATCGATCGATCCACCCGGCTTCAGCAGCTCGCGCGCTTCCGCCTTCGGCATGCCCCGGCAGAACTCCTCGTCGCGCATCGCCACGGCCATCGCTGCCTTGTACAGCGCGCGCTTGTCGTGCACCGTCACATCGAACATGACGTTGAATGCTTTCGTTTTCATGGTCCTTCTCCTTCGCCTTCTGGCAAGTGGGCCGGACAAGCCGATACGAGCATCGGTCTGTCCGGCGAGTGAATGTAACTAATCGCTTCGAAGTCCTTAGTTACATCAGCTTCTATTATCGCCCCGGACACTGGGGTTATGTCAAATGGTCCGGGTTGTCAAGGGGCGTGAGCGGCTGCCAGCAGAACCGGCACTTCGTCGGCCAGGGTGAAATACGTCCACGCCATGCCGGCGGCCTGAATGGCCGGGTGTTTATGGCCGTACCGGGCGTCGAAACCCGGCAGGAGGGTGCAGCCGCGAGCGTGCGGCGCGAGGGTGCTGCTGTCGTTCGCGGCCTTCCAGCCGGTCGCGGCCTGCGCGTCGAGTGCATCTTGCTGCGTGTTGAAGGTGATTTTGAACTGCGGGCCGAATTCCACCGCGCGCACGTTGCCAATCACGAGGCAGCGCGAACGCGCTTCGGCGACGAGCTGATCGATCTCGTCGTCGGTGAGGTTCTTCGGGTTCGTCAAGCTGAAGCCATTACTCAGAGAGATGCGCATGGATACCCCCACGGTGCACATCGATGCCTTTCTCAATGGACAACACCCCACCCTGCCGCGCGTCGCGCTGCATTCGCATCGTTCGTTTGGAATAGGTGGGGCTGTCCGCCGTGCTGCTGGTATTTATGACAGGTTCGTTGGCGAATCGCCTCCAATTTGTTGCAATTCGTAACAACGAATAATCATTCTAGCCAGTCATCAAAACGTCGTACATAAGATTTTGCCTCGTGGTTTACGCTCACCGATACTTACCGAATATCGCTACCACATCCTCCCGATTGGTTCGATTGACCATCGTCAAACGTGCCACATTGCGTTTCACCCACCGGGCCGCATCTGCCCGTGACATATCGGTTTCACCAGTAGATTTTACGAGTCCCTTTGCGGCAGCACGGAATACCGTTTCGATCGCGACCGGCTGATTATTGCGAACGATTGGCATTTCCATCCAGTCCGTGACCAGCAGGATGCGCGTGCCGCTGCGCACCACACCGAACCCGGCGTCACCCGGCCGGGACGCTCGGCCGTTGCGGATAGTTACAGGGTACGTGTACGTCTCGATCGTTACTTTGGGTGCCGGGCACGCACGGCAATGCGTGATCTTCCCAGCCTGCAAGTAGTCTCCACGGGCCACGTAGGCTCTCCCGCACGAACAGGCACACTCCCAAAGGCCGTGACCATGTCCATCATTGCCTACAAACCGTGACACTCGCAGCTCGCCGAACGTGGCACCCGTCAGGTCGCGCTTACGCATAGTCACACTCTCTTAGTTACACATTGCGGGGGATTTCGAGACTAGCACGAACGTCGATTTTGGCGAGGGGTTGCGGGCCAGCTTTCGTATCTGGTGCAACTATGGGTGCAAGTAAGGGTTTCCGAGCCTTGCTGGAGGCGGCTCTAATCAAATAAGCAGAAAAAGCTGGTTTTTCGAGAGGGGGGGTCCATTTGAGGGAAATGTCATTTTTTGGAGGCGATGTTTGGCGGGCATAGTTACTGATCGTGAAACTAAGATGAGTAACTAACGATGCGGGATAGAAACGAAAGGGAATGGAACTAACCGCACATCGCCTCCATTCCGTGACGTTTTTGATTTTCGCGTAGGGTCTATTTTTTAACTGCTTTTTTGGTTTACTAGCTTATTGATTAACTATAAAAAGAAAGAAGCCTTGCTGGATAAGGGTTTGCGGCCGGTGATGCAATAAGCTGGGACTAAGCTGAACTATCATTGCGTCGGCCGCTCAGCCATGCTGGATAAGGCTCGCCGCGAATAAGCTGGAATTAGTTACATGCAACTAAGCGGCGAAACGCGTAACTATCCACGTTAGTTACAGTCGCCCGGACAATCGCAGGTCGTATCGGCTTGTCCGCCCCTGTTAGTTACATTCAGCGCGGGCCAGTCCTTTCAGGCGTCTGACCCTAATTGCAGAACGCTTGGGCGCGGGCCGGCCTGTGCGGCGCTGATCGCGCTGCGAGCCCCTAGCAGCCCCGTGGTGGGCTTGGCGGGGCTCGCCCGTACCTGTGAGCCATGCGCGCGGCGCGGCGCCTGCTAGGGGCGAAAAAAAGCCCCGCACGCGGCGGGGCTGAAACGGGGCGGGTTGTAACTATGCGGCTTTGCGCGGCTGATGGACGGCGCGATATTGATTCGCGATGGTCGTGAGCGTCATGGCGGGGAGTTTGTCCGCATCGCCATTGTTCGCGAGCAGGATTTTCGCAATGTGATCCAGCGCCGCATCCACGCCGATCGTCGCGACAATCTGTTCAAAAGCCTGTTCGATCGTCACGTCGCGCGACGGCGTTCCGGCCGGCCGCCCCAGCGGCTTCTCTGTCTTGTGCTCGCCTTTCTTCGCGTTCGGCCGCACCAAGCCCGCATCAATCAGGGTTTGGCGCTTCTCTGCCTTTGCTGCTGCGCGCCGTTCGGCCCGCTTGACGCTTTCCGGATCGGTCGAGCGCGGCAGGTCGCCAAACTTGGCTTTCAACGCTTGCCCGTACACCTGAACGTAATATTCGGCGGACTTGCCGCGCTCGCCTGCCAGCACTTTCAACGCTTCCCGATCTGCGCTCGCCTCCGCGAACGTCGGAATCACGGAATACTGCGATTCGATCATGCTGCGTACCGCGTCGCGTGCGGTTGCCTGTGCATCGATTGCCGCACACAGGCTGCTGTGCCATTCGAGAATCGTCACTTTCTTGTCGTCCACGATCACCACGCGCGAGCCCGGCACCGTAACGGGTGCATTGGTTTGATTACGCTTTGCCATGTCGTTCACCTTTTGATCAGTTGTCCTAGCCGGTTGGTTAGGAGATCCCAGTATCGCGCGGTGCGGGCCGATTGCAGCCGCGCGGCAGAGCACGTAAAGCGGCTCAAAACGCCTGAAATGCGCGGCAAGGCGCTGCACAGGGGCGCAAAGTAATTCTTTTTCTGGCCGGCCGGGGGCCAAGGGGGGCGAAAGGAGGGTGACGGGCATCCCGTCGACCCGTTTCCCATAGAGAATTTCAGCTCAAAAGGTCTTAGTTACACTCCCCGCAACTAACCGTCCGCCGGAAAAATTTCAGCCAGAAAAACCACTTAGTTACATCCAGCCGCCCTGCCCCCTTGGCCAGCAGAAAAGTGGCCGCTCGTGGCCGCTCGTGGCCGGAGCTGGCCGTTCGCTTGACATCGCCCCGCGCTTCTGGCCGCTCCCGGAAACCCTCACCTTTCCCGTGCTGATCCGATTCGCCTTGCAGTTATCGTGCCGGACTGATATAACGCGCGAAGATACTCAGGATTCCGAATGAATCTTCCCGCCACCGCCGAGCCGGTCATGCTCGCTCCGATCAAGCCAGACGACCCCGCAGCCCTCGGGTATCCCCCGATGCTGCCCGTCGAGTTGGCGATGCGCACGGATACCGTCCAGAACATCTGCCGAGCCTATGGAATCGACAAGCCGACGCTTGCCCGGCTCCTCGCCCAGCCCGTGTTCGTGAAGGCGTATCAGGAAGCGATCGAGATGCTGAAGATCGAGGGCATGAGCTTCAAGCTCAAGGCCCGGATGCAGGCCGAGGCGTATCTGGCCACGGCGTTCACCATGGCGCAAAACCCGGCCACCTCCGACGCGGTGCGGCAAAAGATCATCGCCGATACCGTGCGCTGGGCGGGCTACGACAAGAAGGCCGAGGAAGCCGGCCAGGGCAATTCGTTCGCAATCCAGATCAACCTCGGCTAAGGAGCCACCTCATGACGACGATGCGTGCAAAACTTCAGGTCGGTTTCGTTCAGGAAAGCTTCGCGTACCGCGCCCACCCCGACGACCCGCAGGTCAAGCAAATGGAGACGCTGACGATGCACGCGGTCGCCAAGCACCAGCCGTACGGCGACGACGGGCTCGACGAGGACAACACGTACGCCAAGTGGTCGCCGGGCGCGAACCTGTCGATCAACATCGCGAACCCCGCGCTGTGGGGCAAGTTCAACGTGGGCGACAAGTTCTACGTCGACTTCACGCCGGCAGAGTGACCATGGCCGCGAACCTCATCATCGACCTGCTCGTCGCCTTCGTGATCGCGGCCGGCGGCTTCATGTTCGGCTGGTCGGTCGGGCGCTACGAACGCATCACGCGCGCGAGCACGCTGGGAGATGAGCCATGATGCGTGTGCTCGATCACGAAGGCGACACCGACGCCCGGATGGTGGCGATCCTGATGCGCAAGATCGGCGTCGAGAGCCTGATCGTGACGACGGGTGACGACCGCGCGATGGTCGCCGGGATCGCCGGCAAGCGGCTGGTGATGGCCACCTGTCCGGATGGCTCGGGCTCGGTCGAGCTGCAGCTGATCGACGAGGCGATCCTGCCGGCCGAGGGCGAGGTGTTCAATTGAACGACGCGCATTTCGTCCCCTGCCCGCAGCGCCCGCAAAACGACATGCGCCTGCCCGTCCCGCAGCCGAAGTGCCCGCAGTGCGGGATCAAGCTGCATGAGGCGTTGCGCTACGTCTGCACGCGCGTGGGCTCCTGCCCCACCGGCCTCGCGGAGGCGAAACGTCGATGACCGTCATCAGCTACACGCCCCCGCCAACCGTGCGCGACTTCATCAAGCACTACGCGCCGGGGCAGCTGTTCCTCGACTGGATCGTGGGGCCGGTCGGCTCCGGCAAGACCACCGGCAACTTCTTCAAGCTGTGCTACATGGCGCAGCTCCAAGCGCCCTCGCCGATCGACGGCATTCGGCGCTCGAGGTGCGTCGTGGTGCGCTCGACCATGCCGCAGCTGCGCGACACGACGATCAAGAGCTTCGGTTACTGGTTCAAGGACGGGCAGGCCGGCAAGTGGAAGGCGACCACCAGCGACTTCATCCTGCGCTACGGCGACGTCGAGTGCGAGGTGATGTTCCGCCCGCTCGACACCCCCGATGACGTCGACCGCGTGCTGTCGCTCGAAGTGACGTTCGCGATCATCGACGAATTCGTGCAGATTCCGCAGGCGATCGTCGAAGCGCTGTCCGCGCGCTGCGGCCGTTATCCGCCCGAGATCGAGGGTGGCGCGACCAACTGGGGCATGTGGGGCTCGTCGAACCCGGGCATGGAGGCCGACTGGTGGTATCCGATGCTGGAGGACCACGGCGCGCTGCCCGATGGCCAGCAGCCGCCGGAGAACTGGACGTACTTCAAGCAGCCGGGCGGCTTCTCCGACGACGCCGAGAACATCGAGAACCTGCCGGGCAAGCAGGAGTATTACACCAACCTCGCGAAGGGCAAGACGCCGCACTGGATCAAGCAGTTCATCGAGGTCGAGTGGGGCTATTCGATGTCGGGTAAGCCCGTGTTCCCGATGTTCAAGCGCGATTTCCACGTGGCCAAAAAGCCGCTCGTGCCGAACCGCGCGCGGCTGCTCGTCGCCGGCTACGATCCGGGCCTCACCGGCAGCGCCTGGGTGTTCGGGCAGTACGACGAGGCGTACGGCCGCGTGAAGATCTTCCGGGAAATCGTGCTGGAGGGGTATGCGACCGACCGGGCGATCGTCGACAAGGTGAAGCCGCTGCTGTTCACCACGTTCCGGGGCTTCGACTTTCTCGTGGTGCCGGACCCGGCGAGCGTGAACGAGTCGTCCAGCCGGCAGGGCTCGTCGGTCATCAAGGAACTGCGCCATCACTTCCGCGTCAATTACGACACCGACAACGCGATCGAGTCGCGGCTGCAGCCGGCGCAGTATTACATGATGCGGTTGACCCCGGACGGGCCGGCACTGGAGATCGACCCGAGCTGCGTGCACCTGATCCGCGCGCTCACGGGCGGATACAAGTACACGGTGAGCAAGTCCGACATCCAGCGCGACATCCCGGACAAGAACAAGCACTCGCACGTGGCGGACGGCTTCACGTACCTGATGCGGTACTTCCGGCGCGGCGAGGAGCAGGCCGGCCGCCGGGCCGAGCCTCGCCAGATCCGTCCGAGGCGTGTGGGCAATTCATACGCGATGCGATAGACTCATGCGCAAATTGCTTAGGACTCCGACATGAATCCGGTGAACGACAACGACGCAGACGATCTGCCGGTCCCGGGTTCGCCCGAGGCCCCCGCGCCGGGCGCGCCGAAGATCAACCCGGACGGCCTGAAGCGGCTGGGCGACCTGCTCTCCTCCAAGTTCAAGACGTACGAGTCCGACCGCCGGCTCGCGGAGCTGAAGTGGGAGCGCAACGCGCGCCAGTTCCTCGGCATCTACGACCCGGAAATCGAGAAGCAGATCGACCCGAACCGCAGCCGCGCGTATCCGAAGCTCACGCGCGTGAAGTGCGTGTCGATGATCTCGCGCCTGATGAACCTGCTGTTTCCGACCGACGACAAGAACTGGACGGTCGCGGCGTCGGCCGTGCCGGACCTGGACGAGGACGACCTGCAGCAGGTGCTCGACGCCCTGATGCCGCCGCCCGCCCCCGGCGCGGACATGCAGGCACCGGGCATGCCGGCCCCGCCGACACCCCAAGCGCCGAGCGACGACGCGATCGAGCAGGCGATCCGCGACTTCGCGGCCAAGCGCGCCGCGCGCCTCGGGCTGGAGATCGAGGACCAACTGCAGGAGCTGGGCGGCGCACGCTCGATCGACTACGTGGCGCTCTGCCGGCAGGTGCTCGCCTCGGGCGTGAAGTACGGCTGCGGGCTGCTGAAGGGGCCGTTCGTCTCCGAGGAGGAGCGGCGCACGTGGCAGATGAGCCAGCAGGGGCGGCTCGTCGCGCAGACGTCGACGGTGTTCCGGCCGCGCTTCGAGTTCGTGTCGATTTGGGACTATTACCCGGACATGGCCGCCAAGCACCTGAAGCAGATGGACGGCCAGTTCGAGCGCATCGTGATGAGCCACCATCAGGTCAACTGCCTGAAAAAGCGCCCCGACTTCCTCGCCGATCAAGTCGACGCGTTCCTGAAGAACTGGCCGCAGGGCAACTATGTCCGGCGCGCGTTCGAGACCGAGCTGCGAGCGATGGGCGTGCAGGTCAACGTCACCCAGTCCGAGCGCGGCAAGTATGAGGCGATCGTGTGGGAAGGCTTCGTCAAGGGCACCGACCTCGCGAACTGCGGCGTCGACGTGCCCGAGGACAAGCTGCAGGACGACCTGCGCGCCGAGATCTGGATCATGGGCAACTATGTGGTCAAGGCCGAACTCGACCCGTGGTACGAGCTGGACGCGGACCCCGACGAGGTGCCGCGCTACCACCACTTCATCTTCGAGGAAGATGAGAGCTTCATCCTCGGCAACGGTCTGCCGGCGGTGGTGCGCGACTCGCAGCTGGGCCTGTGCGCTGCGGTGCGCATGGCGCTCGACAACGGCGCGGTGACGCGCAACTTCGAGGTGAACACCGCGCTCCTGAGCATGAATCAGGACATGACCGCGATCGACCCCGACAAGATGTGGTACCGCGAGGATGAGAACCCGGCCACCGCGCAGATCCCCGCGATCCGCGCGATCGAGCTGCCGATGCACATCGAGGAGATGATGGCGCTCGGCCGCATGTTCCAGGAAAACGCCGACACCGAGACGTTCGTGAACGCAGCCACGGGTGGCGACATGCAGAAAGGCCCGAGCGAGCCGTTCCGCACGGCGGCCGGCGCGTCGATGCTGCGCGGTGACGCGGCGCTGCCGTTCAAGGACGTGGTGCGCAACTTCGACATCTTCACCGAGTCGGTGATTACGGCGCTGATCGCGTTCAACCGCAACTTCAACCCGAACCCGGACATTCAGGGCGATTTTCAGGCGGTGGCGCGCGGCGCGACGAGCCTGATCGCGAAGGAAGTGCTCGGCCTGCAGCTGGACAACCTCGCGCAAACGCTGACGGACGAGGAAAAGCGCTACGTGAACTTCCGCAAGCTGGCCCGCGCGCGGGTGCGCGTGCGCGACCTGGACTCGGACGACATCATTTACGACGACGCCACGTGCGACCAGATCGACCAGCAACAGCAGCAGCAACAGCAGCAGCTGCAGGATCTGCAGACGCAGCAGCTGCAGGCGCAGGTCCGGCAGGTGCTCGCGGGCGCGCTCAAGGATATCGCGCAGGCCGGCAAGAACGTGGCGGCGGCCGATGCGACCACCGCGAACGTGATTCTCAGCGCGCTGGAGAAAGGGCTGGAGCCGGACCAGCTCGATCCGAAACTCATGACGGGAGCAGGAAATGGCGGGAGTACCGGAAGCGCTGGAGGCGCGGCAGCGGGAAGCGGGGTTGGTCAACCAGCTCAAGAGCTGCCGGGAGGAGCCGCTGATGCAGTCCCTCCGGCAGCTCTTGCAGCTGCGGCTCTCCCGACAGGATCTCCTGCTGCGGCGATGCCAGCAGCCTGAGTTCGCGGCAGCGCAGGCGAAGGCGCAGGTGCTGGAGCAGATGCTAAGCGAGCTTTTTAGTTAGTAATCCTTGACATTCATAACGACTACGGATAGAAAGCGACCATGAGCGACACGACCCCGACCCCCTCGAAGCCGGAAGATGACGAGTTTGCATCGGCGTTCGCCGAAGCAAGCGGAGCCCCGGCGACCCCGACAGCTGCCGCCGCGCCGGACGCAAACGCGAGCACCGAGGCGTCCCCATCTGCGACGGACGCGCCCGCGACTCCCGACCCGGCGGCGGCTGTGCCCCCGGAGGGCACCGCCCCAAAGCCTTCGGAAAGCGGCGACCAGCCGGCCGCCGCTGCCGCGCCTGCGGAAGCGAGTTCTGGTACTGCGGACCAACCTGCCGCGAGCACGGCCCCGGCCGCGACGGTAACGACGACGGCGACTGAAGGTACGCGCACGGTCGACTACGCGGCGCAGCTGGCCGCGCTCAACGCGCAGATCGAGGAGCTGAAGCGCTCAGCGGCAGCACCGGCCGCCACGCCGGCTCCCGCTGAAGCACCGCCGCCCCCGCTGTACAGCGACGACGAAACGGGCACGCTCAAGAAGTACCGCGAGGAGTGGCCGGACGTGGCCGCAGGCGAAGCGCTCGCGCGGCGCGGCGAGTATCAGCAGATCATCGGCTACATCTTCGATACGCTGCGCCCGCAGTTCGAGGCGCTGCAGTCGTTCCGCGAAACGCAGTCGACGCGCTCGCAATACCGCGATCTGGTCGAGCTGGTGCCGGATTACGACGACGTGCGCGACCAGACGCTGGCGTGGATCGAGTCGCAGCCGGACTACTTGAAGTCGGCGTACCAAGCGGTCGCGAACTCGGGCTCGCCGCAGCAAGTCGCGGATCTGATCGGGCGCTTCAAGAAGGAAACGGGCTATGTCGCCGCCGCGCCGGCCGTGACCGCGCCGGTTGCCGCAACGCCGGCAGCGCCGGCAGCTGCTCCCGCCGCGCCTGCTGCGCCGGCCGCGCCGCGCGCCGTTGCTCCTGCTGCAGCTGCTGCCGCCGCGCGCCTGAAGCCGGTCGAGTCGACGCGCAGCACGCCGACTGCGCAGCCGGACCCGAACGACTTCGAAGCGGCGTTCAAGGAATTTTCTGCTCTCTAGGAGTGAGTCATGGCATCGACGATCACGGACACCGCCATCAATCAGGCGATCCTGAGCAACGAGCAGAAGAAGTTGCTCACGAAGGTGAACGACAGCACGGCTACGATCCAGGACGTCGGGGCCAGCCTGCTGTCGCTGGACGAGAAGGCAACGCTCGCCGAGCTGGTCGCCGCCACGGCGACTCGCCGCAGCATCAACACGCGCGAGACCAGCCTGCCGTTCAAAGACGTTTGCTTGAAGATTGCGAACGTGTAAGCACTGATTTATAGTTTCACCTGATTCGCACTGCGACACACCCAAGCAAGCGGGATGTGGCGGCACTGCAAAGGTTAGGAATCCAAACCTTTTTGCATCCTGATTTCATAGGAGCCGCCACATCATGACCAATCTTGTCCACTACGGCGATATCTCGCCCCGGGTTGCCGCATACGCAGTCTCGCAATTGCTCAAGCGCGGCCTGCCGTTTCTCGTGATCGAGAAGTTCGGCCAGACCTACCCGATCCCGAACAACGCGACGAAGGTCGCAAAGTTCCGTCGTTACTTCCTCGCTGGCGCGACCGGCGGTGCGGGTGACGGCAACCCGGCAAGCCCGTTCAACACGCCGCTGGCCGTTACGCCGCTGGTCGAAGGTGTGACGCCGGCAGGCAAGACGCTGGCGAACCAAGACTACACGGTCACGCTCGTCCAGTACGGCGACTACCTGACGATCACCGACGTCGTGCTCGACACGGCCGAAGATCAGGTGCTCGCGCAAGCGACCGAAGCGCTGGGCGAATCGGCTGCGCAGACGATCGAGACGATCCGCTTCAACGTGCTGAAGGCCGGCCTGAACGTGTTCTACGCGAACGGCACGGCGCGCAGCTCGGTGAACGCCGCGATCACGCTGGCGATGCAGCGCAAGGTCACGACCGCGCTGAACCGCCAGAACGCCCGCAAGCTCACCTCGGTCGTGAAGTCGACCCCGGACTTCCGGACGGAGCCGATCGAAGCCGCGTACATCGCGCTGGTGCACCCGGACCTGGAGTCCGACATCCGCAACATGAGCGGGTACGTGAACACCAAGCAGTACGGCACCGTCACCCCGTTCGAGAACGAGATCGGCTCGGTCGAGCAGGTCCGCTACCTGTCGTCGACGGTGTTCGCGCCGTGGGCGGACGCAGGCGGTGCTGCCGGTTCGATGCGCTCGACCACGGGCACGAACGCGGACGTCTATCCGGTCCTGTTCCTGGGCCGCGATGCGTACGGCATTGTGCCTCTGAAGGGCAAGGACTCGCTGGTCCCGATGGTGGTCAACCCGAAGCCTGCAGCAGGAGATCCGCTGGCGCAGCGCGGTACGGTCGGCTGGAAGGCCATGACGACGGCTGTCATTCTGAATGACGCCTGGATGGCCCGCCTCGAAGTTGCCGCGACGGCTTAACGGGCGTCGGTACATCTGTACTGACGTATATACGCCCGGCGCGCCGGGCGCTCCGCTTCACAATTTCGGAGTCCTATCATGACCAACCAAGTTGTTACGCAAACCCCCTCGGTGGCCCCGAACAACTCGGCGGGCATCGTCAACTATTCGTCGGGCGGCTTCTCCACCGACGCGGGCACGGCGGTCGCCTTCTCGCTGAGCATCGGCTTCAAGCCGCGCAAGTTCCGCCTCATCAACCTGACCGGCGGGGGCAACGGCCCGATCGAGTACGAGTGGCTCGACCAGATGGCGGCGGCCAACTCGCTGACCAAGACGCCGGGCGCGACGAACACGTTCACGGTCGCGCAGAACACGAGTTCGCTCATCACCGTCACCGACGGTGGCGTGACGCTTGCAGCCGGCGTGATGGCGGCCAGCAGCGCGTTCGTGTGGGAAGCGTTCGCTTAAAGCCTTAGCGCTTTGACCGGGCGTTTCGTGGGGGATGCCCGGTCTTTTTTGCCCCACTACAACAAGGATGAATCATGAGCGCGAACGAACTCGACGACGGCTTCCCCGACAACATCACCGGTGGCGGCACCGACCTCTTGCCGGCGCGGCCGGCGAAGCGTGAAAAGGCTGCCGCGAAGAAGGCAGAAGCGACCGAGGAGCGCGTTCGCATCATGCTGGAGGACAACGACCAGATCGGTCCTGCCGGCCAATTCATCCAGGTCAACGGTCGCAGCTTCCAGCTGCAGGCCGGTGTCGAGGCTGACGTGCCGCGCTGCGTGCTCGATGTGCTCGATCACGCGGTGATGGGCGTGCCGATCAAGAACGCAAGCGATCAGGTGATCGGCTTCCGCGAGCGTCTGCGCTTCCCCTACCGTGTCATCACGGAACACCGCAAGGCGTAAGCCATGAACCTCGGCGATCAACTCGATGAACTGCGCGACAACATCCTGCGAGACACCAGCGATCTGATCGGTGGTCCGCAGGACGACCTGTGGTCGGATGCAACGTTGCTGCGGTACATCGAGGACGCCGAGCGGCGCTTCGCGCGCCAGACCCTCATCATTCGCGACGCGACCACCCCGGCTTGTACGCAGGTCGTGTTGCAAACCGGCGTGTCGATGTATCCGCTGCACCCGAGCGTGCTCGCGGTCATCAGCGCGAATTACACGCCGGCCGGCGGCCAGCAGTACGACTTGTACCGCTCCGGCCACGCACTCGTCGCGCAGACCGTGCCGCTCGAAGCGCTGCAGTTCGACCCGACGAATCCGTACAGCTCGGCGCTGCCGCCGGGCGCGCCGCTCGCCTACTTCACTGACGAGACGCTGGTGTACGCGCAGCAGTCGCGCGTGACGCTCACCGTCTACCCTGCCCCGTCCGACACGCAGAACGGTACGATCGTGCCGATGCGCGTGATCCGCCTGCCGATGTGCGGCTACGGCCAGAAAGACCTGGGCCGCGAGTCCGAGATCCCGAAGGATTACCAGCTCGACGTGCTGGAGTGGGCCGCGTACCGCGCGCAGCGCAACTGGGACGGCGACGGCGGTGCTCCGACGAGCGCGGCGCAGCACAAGCAGGCGTTCGACGATGCCGTGACGCAGGCCGAGAAGGAAACGAAGCGCAAGATGTTCGCGAACACCGCGATCCGCTACGGTGCGAATGGATTCTCGTGGACACGCTAAGGGGGCGGCATGGCCGAAAACCAGACCCAGCAGCGTGACCCGGATGTCGTCACATACAGCGCCTTTTCCGGCCTGCGTAACGACATCGCGCCCGAGCGCTTTTCGCCGTCAGACCTGACGATCGGCAACAACGTCGATCTCGACAAGAGCGGGTATCTCGCGCGGCGCGCGGGCTACACCCGCCAGTGGTCGGGAGCGGCGCACTCGCTCTGGTCCGATCCGACCGGCACGCTGTGCTTCTTCGTCACGAATGGACAGCTCACGCAGCTGAACGCCGATTACACGACGCGCGGGCTGGCGACGGTCGCCAATCTGCCGATGAGCTTCATGCGTGTGAACGATCGCGTGTATTTCAGCAACGGCCTGAACACGGGCGTGATCGAGAATGGCGCGGTGCGTAGCTGGGGGCTCCCGGTGCCGTCGCTCCCGAACATCGTGACCACGGTCGGCCAGATGCCGGCGGGCACGTACCTGTTCACGTGCACGTACATGCGTGGCGACGGCCAGGAATCCGGTGCGCCGCTCGCGGGCTCGTTCACGGTGCCGGACGGCAGCGGCGTGATCTTCACGTTCACCGCGCCCACCGACCCGGCCGTCGCGTTCACGCAGATCTACCTGTCGACGCCGAACGGCGAAGTCATGTACTGGGTCGGGATGCTCCCGGCCGGCACCACGTCGTTCACGTACACGGACAGCACGGGTCCGATGGATCTGCCGCTGAACACCCAGTTCCTCGGGCCGGCCCCGGCCGGGCAGCTCGTTGCTTACTATCGCGGCATGACGTTCGTCGCGGCGGGCGACACGCTCTACCCATCCGAGCCGTTCGCTCACGAGCTGTTCGATCTGCGCAAGTACATCTCGCTCGATGGCCGGATCACGATGATCGCGCCGCTCACCGACCGCGAGATGTACGAGACCGGCAAGAACAGCGGCCTTTTCATCGGCACCGATCGCTCGTGCGGAGTGCTGGTGGGCTCCGGCCCGGGTGAGTTTCAGTACGTGCCGAAGGCGAATTACGGTGCGGTGGAAGGTGCGCTGACGTTCGTCGACGGATCGGTGTTCGGAGATGACTCGCAGGGCATGCGCGAGCTGCCGATGTGGCTGACGACCCAAGGAATTTGCGTCGGGCTGCCCGAGATGGTCGTGCGCAACCTGACGCGCACCAAGTACCAGTTTGCTGTCACCGGTCGCGGAGCAGCACTGTTTATGCCCGGCCCTAACCGGCTTATTTTTTCGGACAATCTCTAAGGAGAACGAATCATGACGATGCGGCTCTCGACCGGTCTGCGCAACTACCTCGCCAAGCAAGGCGGGATTGCGGAAGCGCTGAACAACGGCATCATTGAAATCTACTCGGGTGCGCAGCCGGCTACGCCGGACGCCGCGCCCACGGGCACCCTGCTCTGCACGATCTCGTCGGGCTCGGGTGCGGTGACGTCGGAAGTCGTCGCCACCGGCACGCTGACTCTCACGGGTGGCGCGGCCGGCTCGGTCAACACGCTGACCGTCAACGGCATCGACATCCTCGGCGGGGCCGTCAACTTCGATGCGACGCTGGGCCAGACGGCGGCCGACATCGCGGCGCAGATCAACCGCTTCACCGGTAACGTCGACTACACCGCGACGGCCAGCGGCGCGGTCGTGACGATCAGCGCGCTCCCGGGCACGGGCACGAGCCCGAACGGCTTCGTGGTTGCGGCCACGTCGACGACGATCACCACCAGCACGGTCAACATGGCAGGTGGCGTGGCTGCGGTGAACGGCCTGAAGTTCGATAACGTCTCGGCCGGCGCGCTGCCGAAGCTCAGCTCGCAGGTGTGGTCGGGCGTCAACGGAGCCACGGGCACCGCCGGCTGGTTCCGCCAGTACGGTTCGGTCGCCGACTCGAAGGCGCTCGACTCGGTGGGCGTTGCGCTGCGCATGGATGGCGCGATCGGTACGAGCGGTGCGGAGATGAACCTGAACAGCACGGCGTTCGTCTCGGGCGCGACCACCACGATCGCGTCGTGGTCGATGACGGTGCCGGGTCAGTAAGGAGCTGATCCGTGGCCAACCTCACGCTTAACGTAAGCGGGGTCTCGTCACAAGGCGTCGCCGGCTCGCTCATCATGCCGGTGTTCGCGATGGCGCTCCCGGTGCCCACGCTGTCGATCAGCGGCCAGGGTGCGATTCCGCTCGTCAACGTGGGGTTGCCCGCGCCGCAGCTCGCGGCGACAGGTGCGCAAGGGGCGATTGCGAGCGTCGCGCTCACGCTGCCGATGCCGATCCTGCAGACGCCGGGGGTCTCGCTGGCGTTGCCGATGCCGCGCCTCGCCGCGAGCGCGATCGTCGGGCCGGTTGCCACGGTGGCGCTCACGCTGCCTTCGCCGGTCCTCGCGATCAACGCGCCGAACGCGGCGCGGCTGACGCTGCCCACGCCGCAGCTCGCGGCTTCGGGTTCGACGGGGGCCGTGGCGAGCGTCGCGCTGGCGCTGCCGAGTGCCCAGCTGGTGAGCGCGGGGGACGTGCCGTACACGGCGAGCGTCGCGCTGGCGCTTCCGGTGCCCACGATCGAGATCGACGCGAAGGCGGCCGGCCTCGCCGCGTCGACGATGTACCTCGGGCGGCTGGCGCTCGCCGCGCAAGGTGTGACGGGCACGATCGGCTCGGTGGCCGTGGTGCTGCCGGTGGTGCATATCAGCGCCTCGGGCTATCAGGCGACGGTCGGCAGCGTTGCGCTGCGGTTGCCGGCGTTGCAGCTCATGACGATCGGTGGCAATGCCAGCTCCGGGACGGGCACCGGCACGAGCGCCGCGAACACGGTCGTGATGCACTCGGAGTCGCAGGCGCTGTCGACCTACTCCAACTTCCCCTTCAATTCGTACGCTGCCTTCAACGGCGTGTTCCTCGCGGCGGACGGCAACGGGATCTTCGCGCTGACCGGCGACACCGACGATGGCACGCTGATTCAGGCGAACGCGCGCGTGGGCATCACCGACTTCAACACGTCGCACCTGAAGCGCGTCGATCGAATCTACGTCGGCTACCAGACGACCGGCGATCTGGTGCTGAAGATCTTCACGGACGGCGGGGTCGAGCGTGATTACGCGTTGCGCTCGAACCAGTTCCCGGGTCTGCACAGCAACGCCGCGCGCCTCGGCAAGGGGCTCATCAGCCGATACTGGCAATTCGAGATCGCGAACGTGAACGGCGCGAACTTCACGCTCAACGAGCTGGAGCTGAAACCGATCGTCCTGAGCCGCCGCGTAGGTGGCCCGGATGCGTGAGGTCGGCGAGATCCGCAAGACGCTGGGCGAAGATCCGGCCGGCTCGGCTCCGTACATCGGCACCGCGCGCACGCTCCTCGGTGTGCTGAAGAACCAGATGGCGCTGGGCGGCCTGTCGCAGGGAACTCGCACCGTCCGGCTGCCGAACGGCGTGACGATTACCGTCGAGTCGCGGTTTGGCCAGGACGCGGTGCGCATCGTGCCGCCGCCGGGCGTCTCGGTGCATGTTGACGTCCAGCTGCCGCCCGGCGCTGCGCCGATTGCTCCTGAGCCGCTGGAGTCCAGCGTCTCGTACCCGTGGTCGCCCTCGCACGTGTGTGTCGGTGGCGCATTCAACAACACGGTCGGGCTCACCGGGATTTACTGGCCGACTGAGAAAGTCGCGCCGATCGACGTGGGCGCGTCGTTCGGGAACTCGGACATCGGCCAGTACCTGACATCGGTGACGGCGGACGGGCATTTTGCCGTGGGCTGGCAAGGCAACAACGGCGTCAGCTACACGCGCAGTGGCGGGCTGCGGGATATTCCGATTCCGGGCGTCGACAACGACCCGAACGGCAGTGGCAACTCTACGGCAGCGTCCGTCTCCTACGATGGGGGCAAGGTTGGCATCGCGGCCGTATCGCGCACCGGGGCGTTCTCGCTCGGCTACGTGTGGTTCCCGAAAACCGGTGCTGTTCAAGCGCTGCAGCAAATTTCGGTGGCGACGCAGTTTGCCTCTGAAACGGTCGTCATGTCGGGGAACGGCAAATTCGCGGCCGGGCGTGGCCCCCATGGTGCGATCGAGGCGGCGGTGATCGTCGACGTGACGACCGGCGCGACGGTCAAGGTGATCGACAACGCGAAAATCCTCGCGCTCGATTACGCTGGCACGACCGCCGTGGGCTGCATCAACTGGGGCCAGTCGAACTCGCAGGCGATGATCTGGACGCCGCAAACGACGATCTCGCTGGGGCAAGGCCAAGCCGAGGGCATCAGCGCGGACGGCACCGTGGTGTGCGGGACGCTCGGCTACCAGTGGACGAGCAACGGCTTCATCTGGACGAAGAAAGGCGTCATCGGGCTCGGCGCGCTGACCGCCGCGCACTGTGTGTCGCCCTGCGGCACCACGATCGGGGGCGCGAACGCGTCGGCTCCGGTGGTGTGGGACATCCACGGCAAGCCGACCGTGCTTGCCCTCCCCGCCGGGTCGTATATCTATCGCCCGGATATGCACGGTGTGCTGGGGCTCGCGCAGCGCGCGCCGCTCGCGTGGCTGGGCCAGGGTGACACGACGCTGACGTTCTCCGGCTGACCCCTACCACAATTCCGGCTGTTTTCATCCCTGTGAATTAGACAGGATTCCTAACTAGATATAGACTTCGCGTAGTCACCCACGGGGCCATGCGATGTCCATTACCACTTACGTCGTCGATCAGGTATTCGGGGACAACGCCTCCGGTGAGCTGCCCCCACCGCCGCAATCGACCGGTGCTGCGAACATCGTCAACGAAGGCTTCAGCACCGCGCAGCAGTACGCGCAGAACGCGTTCAACACCGCGAGCAGCTTTCTGAGCCAGATTGCCGGCGCGACGACGAAGCTGCAGACGCTGCCACCTGTCGACGGCACGTTGCCTCCGGTCAGTGACTTCGTGTCCGCGTTCGTGCCGCCGACGCAGCCGGTGCCGCCCACTGGACTGACGATGAACCTGCCGGCCGCGCCCGGCGCGCCGTCGCTCACGCCCGTGCAGGGTGTCACGGTGGGGCAGGCCCCGCAGTTCACGGCGCAGCCGGCCGCGATCGATCTGTCGTTCGGGCCGCCCGCCCCGCTCTCGGCCACGGTGCCGACCGCGCCGACGCTGCCGGCCGTGAACGTTCCGACGTCACCCGCGATCGTGCTGCCGGATGTGCCGACGTTGCTCGGCATCAATGTGCCGGGTGAGCCGCTGCTCAACCTGCCGACGTTCACCGCTGTGCAGCCGGGCTCGCCGCTTGCTCCTGACTACATCTTCTCGTTCAACGAAAACGCGTTCACCGAGCAGCTGCTGACCGATCTGAAAACGCAGCTCGACGCGTGGGTCAACGGCGCGTCGACGGGGCTCGCGCCGGCCGTCGAGCAGGCGATTTGGGACCGCGATCGCGCGCGTGAGATGGTTGCGAGCCAGCGCAAGATCAGCGAATCGATGCGCATGTTTGCGCAGCGTGGCTTCACGAAGCCGCCGGGCGCGCTGAACCTCGACATCCAGCAAGGGCTGCAGGATTCGATGGGCGTGCTGTCGTCCGCCTCGCGCGACATCATGATTAAGCAGGCTGACCTGGAGCAGTCGAACCGGCGCTTTGCGTTCGAGACGGCGTGGAAGGTCGAGGAAGGGCTGATCCAGTACAACAGCCAGATTGCCGGCCGCGCGTTCGAAGCGGCGAAGTTCGCGCAGCAAGTGGGCATCGACATCTTCCACGAAGTCGTGGCCCGCTACACGGCGGACATTCAGGCATATCAGGCGAACGTCGAGGTGTACAAGGCGCAGATTCAGGCCGAGCTGGCGAAGCTCGACGTGTTCAAGGCCGAGATCGAGGCGCAGCGGCTGATCGGCGAGATCAACCAGCAATCGGTCGAGATCTACAAGGCGCGCGTCGAGGCGGCGCATACGATCGTTGACATCTTCCGGGCGCAGGTTGAAGCCGCAAATGCCTCGGCAATGGTCAACAAGACCACGATCGATGCCTTCGCCGCGCAGGTTGGAGCCTATGCCGAACAGGTTCGAGCAAAAGCTTCGGAGTACGAAGCATATGCCACACACGTCAAGGCCGAGGTCTCGAAGCTGGACGCGTTCACCGCGCAGGCGAGCGCCTACGACAGCCAAGTGCAGGGCTTCAAGGCGACGGTCGACGCGCTGGTGGCCGCGAAAAACATCGAGATCGACGTCAGCCAGCGGCTGCCGCTTGACGTGTTCAAGTCGCTGACCGATGTGTACCGCGCGCAGGTGGGTGCGGAGACGGAGCGCGTGGGCGCGCTGGCGCGTGTGTTCGAGACCGAAGGGAATGTCTACAACGCCGAGGTGCAGGGTGAGTCGGCGCGCGTGAACGCGGAAGTGTCCGTGCTGAAGGCCGACACCGAGCTGGCCGTGGCGACGGGTAATCTGCGCATCGAGGCGGCGAAGGCGAACATTCAGCTGCTGACCGAGCAGGTGCAGCTGCTCGTCGAGTCGATCAAGGGTGGTGCTCAGGTCGCAGCGCAGCTCGCCGCGTCGGCGCTCTCCTCGATCAACCTGTCTGGCCAGATCGGCGATCACGTCACGTATGGCGTGGGCTACAACGTGAACAACTCGTCGCAGGCCAGTGTCAGCAGCTCGATCACGAACAACACGTCGAAGCAGACCAGCGAGTCCGAAACCACGAATACGTCGACGCAAACGAGCACGTCCGATGTGACGTCGCACAACTACAACTACACCCCGTAAGGAGCCGACGATGGCTGGCCCGCTGAATCAGGACGTTCTTAACTCGCTCGGCAACTTCACGGTGCCGGGCCTCGTGACGCCGAACAACATTCCTGTCGGCAAGCCGTCCGCGCCCGTGCCGGCGACGCCGCCGGTCGGCTCGCTGATCGATCAGATGCGCGCGAATGGTCAGTTCGCGGGGTACGGCATCCCGGGCGCTCCGGTGCCCGCGCCGGCCGCTGCTGTTCCGGCTGCTTCGGCTGCGCCCGCCCCGGCTATCGGCCAGCCGCCGGCCGCCCCGCCGATGACGCCCGCGCAGCGGCAAGCGTTCTTGGCCGGAATGCCGGACTACGTGCCGGGGAAAACACAGGGTGCCGCGCAAGGTGGGCTGCGGCCACCGCTGCCGGATAACATGCTGGGCAACTCGGGCGTGCCCGGATTGCCGCAAGGTCCAGTGCCGGGTGGCCCGGCCGCAGCGTATTCGCCTGCGGCTGCGAATGCCGCTGGCATGTGGGCGACACCGGTTACGACTTCCGGCGGGGGCGTCGGCGCGCCGAGCGTGAACGGCCGCTATATCGACCCGACGCAGGCGATCCAGCATGGTTACGACCAGCAGCTGGCATATCAGCAAGCTGCGCTGCAGAACATCATGGCCGCCGCGCGCCAAGGCAACCCGGATAACTACAGCTTCCGCCTCGCGCACTTGATCGGCGCGATGGGCGCGAACAACTTCGCGGGCATTCAGGGGCAAGGCGTCGACGCACTCAACCAGTCGATCGCGGGCGTGTCGGCCGCTGGCATGAACGCGGGCGCGGCGATGTATGGCTCGGATCAGGCATTGAAGGCTCATTTGGCCCAAGTCGGTGAGGAGCACTATCAATCCTCCACCGGCTCGGTGCAGACCGGCACCACGCTCGTGCCGGACGCCATGACTGGTATCAGCGTGGCAGTGCCGACGTATGGGCAGCGGCCGGCAGCGGCCGGTGGGATGCCGACGCCGTATCCGACGACGCCGCAGGGTAATCGCCCAGTGGTCGGAGCCACTTATCGTGACCGTAACGGGCAACGTGCGGTCTATCAGTCGGATGGTACCTACAAGCCGGTAGCCCAATAATGGCAGAATTCGACCCGACCTCGGCCTCGCTCGAACCCGGCCAATTCGATCCGTCCTCGGCGACACTCGAACCGCCGCCCGCGCCACGTGGAGCGCTGGGTGAGATCGCGACCGGAGCCCTGCGCGGGCTCGTCGCTGGCGTTCCTGAAGCGGTCGGCAAGTCGTCGCAGTTCCTCGGCAACATGATCGGTTCGCAGGGGATGGTGACGGAAGGCCAGACGATGCGCGGCGCGGCCGATATCCTTCGGCAGAAGTCGTGGCTCGCCCCGCAGACGGCTGAGCACGGTGGGTTCACGAACACGGTTGCGCAGGCGGCCGAAGGCATCGGTAGCTTCCTGCCGACGATCGCGGCCGGCGCGGTGAACCCGCTGGTGGGCCTCGGCCTCGGCGCGGCGCAGATGGCGGGCACGGCCGGCGAGGAAAAGCTGGAACAGGCGCGGGCTAAGGGCATGTCGCCGGAAGCGGCGCGCTCGAACGCACTCACCGACGCCGGTATCGCTGGCTTGGCCGGGCTCGCCGGAGGCGCGCTGGGCGGCAAGATGATGGGCATGTTTGGCTCGCTGGCGGGCCGCGTGGTGGGCCAGGACGGCTCCGCGCTCGCGGCTGATGTGCTGGGTAAGCTGAGCGGTCAGCAGGGCACCCTGATGCCGTTCCTCAAGACGCTGCCGAAGTTCGCGGCCGAAGGCACGGGCGTCATGGTCGGGCAGGCCGGCCTGCAGGGGGCGGTCGATCAAGCGTACGGCAGCGACGATGCCGGCCCGCTCGAAGCGATGAAGAATGCGTTCCTGCCGTCGCTCGCGACGATGGGACTGCTCGCCCCGCTCGGCCTCGCCGCATACGCGAAGTCGGTGGGTATGGCGAAGTCGTCGGCCAACATGCTGTCGGCGGCCGAGACCGATCCGGTGCTGCGGCAAAAGCTCGCGGCCCAATACGCGGGCGAGCTTGGGAAGGTGAACCCGGACGCGGCGACAGCGTTCATGTCGAATGCCGCGACGGCGATCGGCAACAAGCTGCCGATGGCGATCGACCCGAAGCTGTTCAGCCCGGGCACGATCACCGTACCGCAACCCGAAGCGCCGCCCCAGCAGCCGCTGGCGCTGGGTGCACCGCAGATGCGTGTTGGCGAGCCGACGTTGCCCTCCTACTCATTCCCGGACGGCAGCTCGACGAACGACGTCAATCAGGTCTACGCGTACCTCAACGGTCTGCCGCCCGAACAGCGCGCCGCTGCGCGCGCATCGATCTTCGGGTTCGAGGCACAGCCGACCACGTTCGACGCCGCGACGATGCCGCCCGCGCCGGAGCCGCCGGGCAACGCATTGCTGCCGAGTGCGACACCGCTGCTGCCGGCTCCTGAGCGGGCCACGCGCGGCGATGGGACGGTGTACGTCAACGAGCGCGGCGAAGCGGTCGCCGGCAAGTCGGGCGCGTTTCAGTTCCCGGACGGCACCAGCACGGACGATCCGGTGCAGGTGTCGAAGTATGTCGACTCGCTGCCGGAAGATCAGCGCGCGCTCGCGTGGGCGAAGATCGTCGGATCGCCGGAGGCTGCGGCGCGCCCCACGGCACTCGTGCCGACCAACACGATCGAGGTGAACCGCGAAGGCACCGCGATGACGCCGGCCGAGCGCGAAGCGTACGCGCGCATGTCGCCGGTCGAGCAAGCTGCCGTGTCGCCCGAGGCGCAGCAGATGCACGCGCAGATCAAGGACGAGCTGACGGCTGCCGGCCAAACGCCGGCCGAGCCGATGTCGCGCGCGGAGTTCAACAAGTCGGAGCTGGCAGCAGGGCTGAAGGGACAAGCGCTCGCGAAGGCGTACAGCGACTATCTGAAGTCGCCGAGCACCGCCGCCGAGCTGATGCGCGAGGATGCCGAGGCGTACACCGCGTTGAAGGAAACCCAAGCGCCCGAGGCAACGCCGGCAGCCGAGGTGCCGCTGGAAGCGCCGGAGCCGCGCCTGAACACGCAGCTCTCCGACGCGCTCGAAACGGCGCGCAAGGAAAGCGACGTCGAGGCCGCACACGCGCAGCTCGACACGGCGAAGGCGGCCGAGACGGAAGCGCTGGCCAATCGTGCTGCAGGCGAGCGCGAAGCCGCCGCTGCCGCAGCTGGCGAGATCAAGCCGGACCTGAACGCGCCGAAGCAAGCCGACGAGATCCATAGCGATGTCGCCGCCGTGAACGAGGCGAACGGGTTCGATACGCGTGCGCAGTCGATGGTGCCGTTCATGAAGCGCCTGGATGCGCTCGGCCTCGATAAGCTGCCCGATCACGATGCGCAGATCGCGAAGCTGCAGGAGGTGCTGTCCGATCGTTCGGTGAAGATGTCCGACGTGATGCGCGACCGCATGCAGGCCACGCTCGATGCGTGGAAGGCCGAGCGCACGCCGGAACCTGCCGCACCTGAAGCCGCAGCGCCGGCCCAGCCGGCACCGGTCGTGAAAGCGAACGGCACGGAAGTCGCCGCTGCAAAGCCGAGCGAAACCGCCGGCACGCCCGTGCAGAAGATCGACGAGATGGGGCACGTCGCCTTGCTCGCGGAAGCGCGCAACACGTATCAGGCGCTCAAGACGGCAAACGAGAAGCTGATCGCGCGCTGGCAGGAAACCGGCCAGAAGCTCACGCCGGCCGATCAGCGCCGCTGGAACGACGTGCGCTCGAAGCTGCAGCTGTTCAGCGACATGACCGGCGAGAACCACGCAAATTACGGCGACGACTTCGTGCGTGGTGAGCTGCGCAACGCCGACAAGGTGCTGACGGGCGATTACTCGAATGGGCGCGGCCCGCTCGCGCTGGTCGCCTCGAAGAACATGGACGAGGTGAACCCGTCGCTGTTCGCGAATTCGAATCGGCTCGTCGACACGCTGGCCAACATCCGCGACTACGGCTCGACGCCGGCCGCCCGCGCGATGGCTCGGCAGCTGATGCCGCTGGTCGGCGACACGAAGCTGGAGCACGGCTGGGCACCACCGCCCGAGAGCCCGCTGATGCGTGGTCAGTTCGACCCGATGAAAAAGCTCGTCAGCATCTTTCAGGGCGGCGAGACCGAGCACGCGATCCTGCACGAGTCCAGCCACGCCGCGCTGGAAGCTGCGATCTACCGCGCGCAGTCCACGCGTGCGTTGACGCAGCGCGACGTGCAGATGAAGCGCGGGGTAGCCGATCTCGAAGTGATCCGGCAGGAGGCAATGCGCGGTATCGGGCAGGCGGATCAGTACGGTCTGTCGGACGTGCACGAGTTCGTCGCGGAGCTGGACAGCAACCCGCTGTTCCAGCAATGGCTGAAGGGGCTCGGCGAGAACAAATCGCTGTGGGATCGCGTGGTCGACACGGTGCGCAAGATCTTCGGCATGTCGGTCGACCACCGCGACATGCTCGAAAAGGCGCTTGAAGCCCGTGACACGCTGTTCAACATGGTCCGCGATCAGCACGAGTTCTACAACTCGCCGGAAGGCGCTGGTTACGTGATGGACCGCACCGCGCACGCGCTGGTCGAGAAAGGCGATGAGCTGACGAAGGTGGTGAGCCTGGACAAGGCGAACCGCACCGTGGCGCGCACGATGCTGCCGACCGTCACGCTGCACTACATCGCCGACCGCATGCGCGCGATTCCCGAGATCGTGCAGTCTGGCTTCAGCCGTGGGCTCGACGCGATGAGCCGTGCGTATGACAGCCGCGACCTCGTGGCCAAGCGCATCGAGGAAACGAACGGTGCGTATGTGAACAGCGTGCGCCAGATCATCAACAAGCTGCCAGCGGAAAAGCAGTCGGCCATGCAGATGCAGATGATGAAGCTGGGCGGCGAAGCGGCGATCGGCCAGTTCGATTACAAGCTCAACTACGCGGAGAACAAGAAGCTGTACCCGGACCTGAGCGATCAGAACAAGGGCTTCATCGACGGCATTCACCGCGAATTCAAGCAGCTTCAGGCGTCGAACCCGGAGCTGGCGAACTCACTCGTGCGTGGTGAGCAGCTGAACCGCAAGATGCTGGTGAACCAGTTCTCGACGATGGTGCGGCTCGCACTCGAAACGCAGGCTGGTGTCACCGGCCGGCTGGAGGCCGAGCTGTCGCGCATGGCTCCGGAAGATGCCGCACGCGCGCGGTTCGAGCAGCGCGTGGCGAACGCGCGTATCGACAGCCAGCTCGCAGCGAAGCATGCGCAAGGGCTGGATTTCATGGCGAAGGATCTGGACGCCGTGAAGAACCCCGACGAGAAGCGGTACGTCGACGGCGCGTCGGCCATGCTCGCCACGCGCTTGAATGCCGCGTTCATCGATGCGCGGGCGTTGCCGCAGGGTTCGAATCTGCGGCAGGTCATGGCGGATCTGGAGGAGGCGTACCGTCCGCAGGAGCGCTCGCCCTACTTTTCGCTCGGCCGCAATGGCAACTTCTTCGTGAATGCCGCGTTCCGCAACATGGACGCGGCGGCCCACGCCAAGGTGCAGGACGCGCTGCGCGGCACGAACAAGATCGTCGGCGATCTCACGGGCGACGGGCACGCCTTCTTCCGCTTCAAGACCGAGGATGAGGCGAACGGCATCTACACGCGCCTGAAGTCCGCGCTCGGCGACAAGATCGATCTGTCGCGCTCGGGCTGGGGGCCGCTGGCCGAAGATCACATGACCAGCGTGTCGGGCGTGACGCCCGCGCTGCGGCAGATGCTGGCGGACATCCACGACGAGTATGAAGCCCAGCGTGCGGCCGGCGGCATGAGTGCCGAGCAGGCAGCGCAGTACAAGGCGATCGCGACGCGCTCGCTGATGTCGCTGCTGCCCGAGACGGCCGCGCGTAGCGCGAAGATGGAGCGGCGTGGCGTGGCGGGTTACGACGGCGACTTCACCGGCAACTTCGCGCGGCGCGCCTCGGGCGCGGTGCAGGATCTCTCGAACATCTACACCGCCCGCACGTTCACCGACGCGCAGAAGCAGATGAAGGACGCGCTCGGCCAGATGAACGTCAGCGGCAGCGCCGATGCGAAGATCCGTGCGGCCGACGCCTACGGCGAGGTGATGAAGCGCTACGCGAACAGCATGACGCGGCTGGACAATAGCGCGATCAATCAGGCTGCGTCGCTCGGCCACAGCTACTACCTCGCCGGCAACATCGCCTACATTATCCGCACGATGGCCCAGCCGTGGCATCGTGGCTTGCCGCACATCGGCAGCAAGTTCGGCTACATGAACGCGGTGCAGGAGCTGCCGAAGGCGACGGCCACGGCGCTGCAGCTCATCAAGAACACAATCGCGGCTGGCTATCAGGCGGGCGGCGGCCGTGGCGTGCTCGATGCGAACATGGTCTTTAAGGACATGGGCCTCAAGCCGAACGAAGAACAGTTCATGCAGGAGATGCACGACCTCGGCAAGTTCGATCTCGGCCAGTCGCGCCAGCTCGCGCAGCTCGCGGTCGGCGGCAGCCAAGGGCGGCAGGATCTGATCCGTATCGCCTCGATGTTCCCGCAGTACACCGAGATGGCGAACCGTGTTATCTCGGGGCTGGCCACGTACCGGCTCGCGATGCGCGAGCTGCCGAAGCGCCCGGGCAACGAAGGGCTGTCGGCCGACCAGCTGCACGCTATGGCGAGTGACACGGCGCGGCGCGCGGTCGAGTACGTCATGGACGACTTCAGCCCGTCGAACACGGCGCGCATCCTGTCCAAGCACGGCCCGCTCGGCGCGACCGCCCCACTGCTGACGATGTTCCAGAACTTCAACTTCCAGACCACGCAGCAGATTGCGCGCACGATCCACGACGGCTATTTCAGCGGCGAGGCGCAGAAGTACCTGCAGGCGGCCGGCGACCAGAAGGGTCTGGCCGAGGTGCAGCAGCGCTCGCGCGAGGCCAGGAGCGAGTTCAAGGCGCTGCTGGCGACGACCAGCGTGATCGCGGGCGTCATGGGGCTGCCGTTCGCAAATGCGATCGCGGGCGCGTACAACCTCGTGACGAGCGACCGCGACGCTCCGAGCGACATCCGCATCAGCGCGCGGAACGGCTTGGCACGCCTGCTCGGGCAGCCGATGGGCGATGTGATCTCGCACGGCGTGGGCAGCCTCGTCAATGTCGACACGTCGAACTTCGGGCTGGAGAACCTGCTGCCGGGCTCGGAGTTTCTGGCCGATCGCCGCAGCTTCCAGGACCGCATCGAGTCGCAGTCGCAGCAGCTGCTCGGGCCGGCCGTCAACGCCGCGATCGACGTGGGCACCGCGTTCCATAAGATCAGCCAAGGCTATGTCGTCAAGGGCATCGAGTCGCTGCTTCCGCCCGCACTCAAGTCGCCGTTCAAGGCGGCCGAGCTGGCGGGCGTGGTCGGGCCCGGTGGTTACACGGACACGAAGGGCAACCGCTATCCGATGCAGCAGCAACCGAATGCGTGGAACATCCTCGCGCAGGCGGTCGGATTCCGGTCGGCGGATCTCGCCTCGCATAGCGAGCTGCAGCAGGATCTGTCGACGAACAAGCAGCTGCGGGCGGAACGTCGTGGCGTGATCGCTGACGAGTTCTACAAGGCGGTTCAGCCGGGCGCGTCGCCGGACGACGTGAAGGTCGCGGTCGCCGACATGCAGGCATACAACGCGAAGAACCGCACCGAGCCGATGCTCGGCATTCAGCAGTTGCTGCGCTCGCGGATGCAAGAATTCGCGATTGGCCGCAGCCTTGGCGTTGGCGTGCCGGTCGGAAAGCGCGAAGTTCCGTATGTGAGGCAGGAGGGGTATTTCGCCATGCCCGAGCGAAAGTGACGGTTATAATGCGCACATTTGTTGGAAGTCCTAATGATTGGGGGCGGCGATGACGTGCTGCAACACACAGGATTTTTGCGTTGCTGCGGGTGAAACCTTCCACCCCACGATCCGCTGGTCGACCGACACGTACACGAGCGTGCCGATCACGGCGATTACGCAGGCAGCGCCGGCCGCGATCACGGCCATGAACCATGGCTTGCCCGATGGCTGGCCGTGCGCGGTGGTGGGCGCTGGGGGCATGAACCAGATCAACGCGCAGCACTACCCGCCGGCCGCAGCAGACTGGCAGAAAGGCACCGTCGTCGATTCGAACACGGTGGCGCTGGGCAACGTGAGCAGCGCGCTGTACTCGCCGTACACAAACGGTGGCTTTCTCGTCTACGGCAAGCCGGGTGTGCTGGCCGGTGCCGTGGTGACGCTGACGATTTGGGACGGCCCGAACAGCCCGAATGCGCCGCTCGTCGCGCTGTCGAGTTCGGGCGGTGGCATCGCGATCGACATGAACCTGATGACGATCACGCCGACGCTTCAGACGGCCGCCCTTGCGTGGAAAACCGGCTTCTACCGGCTGGACGTGACGGACGCCAGCGGGACTGTGACGCAGCTTTCGAGCGGCACCATCACCATCGATTAAGGGGAAAGTCATGTATCCAGTCACGCAAGTCGGGCCGTCCGCTACGGTCGGCGCAGCGAGCGCGGTCGCGGCGACGGTCAACGGCGCGTCGTATGTGCTGGTGAGCAACACCGGCAGCACGTCGGCCTGGAGCGATTTCGCGTTCGCGCGGACTGCGGCCGTGCCGGCGACGCCGCTGATCCCGGTGCCCCCGGGCGGCCAGATTCTCGTGCGCCAGACCGGCAACGATGGCTACTGGGCGTCGTCGATCGGCGGCATCACCGTGACACCCGTCGAGCGAGGTGCGTGATGAAGCTGGATGCGAGCGCGCGCAAGAAGATCTCGGGCGACAAGTTCGCTGGTCCGGGCCGCACCTACCCGGTCGAGGACAAGGCGCATGCGGCGAACGCGAAGTCGCGCGCGAGCGCGGCCGAACATGCTGGGCGCATGTCGAAGTCCGAGGAAAAGCGCATCGATGCCAAGGCCGACCGTGTGCTCGGTGGCAAGGGCATGGTCAAGAAGCCGGGTTAAGGAGACGGGAATGGCAATCATCAAGGTGCTGATCGACGGACAGCTGGGCGAGATGGATGAGTCCGAGCTGGTCAAGACGGAAGGCAGTCACGAGAACGACAACGAGATCGCGACGTGGGTGGAGTATCGCTTGCCGGGCAGCGACGTGATCGTGCATCGGAGTGCCCACGTACACCTGAAGATCCCGTTGCTCAGCGATGCAGTCGCAGCATCGATTGGCTAATTTTTCTCGCATCAGTTAGGAGTCCATCATGGCAAACTCGCAAGCAATGTGCACGTCGTTCAAGCAGGATCTGCTGAACGGGCTGCACGCGTTCGGCACGTCGGTGGTGCGTGGCTCGACGACGGCGGACAGCTTCAAGGCTGCGCTGTATCTGACCACGGCGTCTTTGGGCGCGGCGACCACCGCCTACACGGCAACCGGCGAAGTGTCGGGCACGAACTACACGGCGGGTGGCGTCGCCGTTACGTTCGGCACGGCCCCGACCACGAGCGGCACCGCTGCGTTCGTCACGCCTTCGGCGAACATCGTCTATTCGAGCGTCACGCTCTCGACCGCGTTCGATACGATGCTGCTCTACAACAACACGGCGTCGGGCAAAAACGCCGTGTCGGTGCATACGTTCGGCGCGCAGACGATCACAGCCGGCACGCTCACGCTGACGATGCCGGTGAACGCCGCCGGCACCGCGCTGATCCAGCTGTCGTAACCCGAGGTGAGCCATGGCCGTGACTCTCTACCTGTCGACCGATGCGTCCGCGCCGACACTGACCGGGCAGGTTGGCTCGCTCGTCAGCTTGCTCGATGCGTGTCTGGTGAACGGCTACGGCTCGAAGTCGGCTGCTGGCTGGACGATTGCCTACACGGCGACGAACAAGCGCGACTACAAGCAGGGCACCGGATCGAACGGCTACTACCTGGACGTCGATGATTCGGGTCCGGGTGCTGGTGCTGCGCGCGAGGCGCGGCTGCGTGGCTACGAAACGATGTCGGCGCTCGCGACGGGAACGCTGCCATTCCCGACGACCGCGCAGTCGTCCACGTTTGGCGTCGTGTGCCGCAAGTCGAACACGGCGGACTCGACCGCGCGCCCGTGGTATCTCATCGCGGATGCGACGTGCTTCTACCTGTTCGTGGATACCGGCGACGTGGCCACGTATTCGATGGCTGTCCACTTTGGCGACTTCTTTTCGTACTCGTCGGGCGATACGCACAACACGATCTTGATCGGACGCAACGCCGAGAACACAAGCAACTTGTACAACGAGGCGCTGGTGGCGCTTTCTCCAGCGGCTTACGCGTGCAGTGGGGCGCTCGGCGGCCATTGGATCGATCGGTCATATACGGCGGTCGGCGGGTCGGTTGGCGCGGCCAAGCATACGCATTTGCTCGGCTATGGGAGCGTCTACGGGGGCGCTGGTATGCCCACTGTGATGGGGAATGCGTCGGCTGTCGCGCTGTACCCGAACGGCCCCGACAACTCGCTTGAAATGGCTCCCGTCTATCTCGGCCATAACGGGCAGGTGCGCGGCTACCTCAAGGGGTGCTGGTGTCCGATGAGCTGCCAGCCGCTCGGGCATGCCGACACTTTCACGGGTACGGGCAACATGGCGGGCAAGTCGTTCATCGCGTTCAATATGCAAGGTTGCGTCGCCGCTACCGTGAATGGTTCGAGCACCGGCAATCCGGCTTCCAACACTAGCGGGCAAATCATCATCGAGACGTCGAACACCTGGAGTTAATCATGACGCAAGGAATCGCCGATTCTTCCGCGTCGGATCATCAATTGACTCCGTACGGCGCGGCGTTTATCGATCCGGCCCAGGCCAAGTTTGGCAACCGGTCTTTGAACGTGATCGGGAGTGGGTCCAGCGTGCGGACCCCCAGCAGCCCGGATTTCAACTTCGGCGCTGGGCAATTCACCTTCGAGACGTGGGTGTATTGGACGGCACATACCGGGACCGCGATTGAATGCCTCCAAAGCCAGTGGGGGACGTCGGGGATGACGAATAGTTGGTGGCTCGGCATGCTGTCGGGAACGCTCGAAATCAACGTGACGCCCGATGGTTCGACCATGACAACTGTCGGCGCGGCCTATACGCCGACTTTGAATACGTGGACGCACATCGCAGCCGATCGTGATGCGTCGAACGTTGTGCGCGTGTATGCAAACGGTGTTGTGATCGCGAGCAGCACGGTCGCCATGACGCTCTATGCGAGCGCTGAGTCCGTCTACCTCGGTAATGACGTCGCCAGTTACAAGCTGACGGGGTATATCGATGAGGTGCGGATCAGCAATACTGCGCGTTATGGCGGGGCATTCACGCCCCCGGCGAGCGCGTTTTCACCGGATGCGAACACGGTGCTGCTCGTGCATTTCGACGCGCTCAATGGGGCCGCTGTCGGGACTAAGGTTCCCGCTTTGCAGCCGGCGTTCGCACTCACGGTGCCGCCAGCAGCAGTGTTGCAGCTTGGCAAAGCTCCGGCACAGGGACCGCATACAGTCTCCGGTACCGTGCAGGTCAACGGCGTGCCGACAGCTGGGCTGCTGGTGCGCGCGTATGCGAAGGCCACTGGCGAGTTTCTCGGGCAGGCGACGACGGACGGCAGCGGTAACTACACCATCAATTGCGGGAACAACTTTACTGATGTGACGGTCGTGGCCTACAACCCTCCCACGTACGAGGCACTTGTTGCCGACCAGATCACGCCGGCATAAGGAGCGGCCATGACCCTGCAGATTCAGGATCGCGTCAAGGAGAGCACCGCGACGACCGGCACGGGTGCCCTGTCCCTCGGCGGCGCATTGACCGGGTACCGTGCGTTCTCGTCGGTGTGCGCCGACCAGGACACGTGCTGGTATTCGCTGCAGGAGGTCGACGGCAACGGCAACCCGACCGGCCTGTGGGAGGTCGGCATTGGCACGTACACGGCGAGCGGCAACACGCTCGCGCGCACCACGGTGCTGTCCTCATCCAACAGCAATGCGCTGGTCACTCTCGCCTCCGGTTCCACGCACGTCTGGATCGGCCTGCCGGCCGAAGTGATGCGGCAAGGTGCGTTTCTGGCGGGCGTAGGCGCGGCAGCCAACATCCCGCAGATCAGCAACTTCGCTTGGACGAACCAGGGTTCGTGCACGGCCACGCAGCAGGCGAATGGCGTGGCGCTCTTTGCGCCAAGCGGCGGCAGCGAGAACGTGCACGTGTTCGATCAGGCGAAGCCGGCGGGCAGCAGCTGGGCGGTCGTCGCCGAGTACGATCTGACCGGCCCGAAAACGAACTATATGCGCGCGGGCCTCTCGTTTCGCGACAGTGCGTCGGGCAAGATCGTGGCGTTCTGGATCGGCATGTGGGAGACCGCGTACGACTACGAGTATTACAGCAACACGACCTCGTGGGCCGGGCGCACGAGCGTGACGCAGATCGTCGGGCGTATCGCCCGCTGGCAGAAAATCACGTACGACAGCACCAACTTCAAATGGTACCTGTCGAATGATGGCGTGACGTGGACGCTCATCTACACCATCGCGGTGAACAACTACTTCGGGTCCGGTGCGTTCACGCACGTGGGGGTCGCGCTCAACCCGTTGAACGGCGACATCGCGATGAACCTCTACCAGTTCTCGGCAGGCTGATGCCATGAGCTTCGGCGGCCAGCCCTTCGGCACCGGCCCGTTCGGGGCGCTCGCGGGCGTAAACATCCCGCAGAACCCGACAGGCGTTCATGCGACTGGCAGCGTCGGCGCGGTGTCGACGAGCCGCACCATTGCGCTCACTGGCGTGCAGGGCACGGGCGTCGTGCATTCGCTCGTGGGCGCTGGCTCGCAGCCGGTCAAGTTCAATTTCGTCACGGCTGGTTACACCCCGCCGAGCGCGCACAACGCTCACCTCAAGTTCGGCTCGGGTGGCACGCCAGTCACGGGCGTCACGGGCACAGGCGCGGTCGGCAGCGTCGGCGTCACGCACACCTCCGCGCTCACGCAGGTCACGAGCACTGGCTCGCTCGGCGGCGTCACGGCAAGCCAAGCGGTGAGCGTTGCCCTCACCGGGGTTTCGGCAACCGGCGCAGTGAGCAACGTTACGCCGACGCAGGGATTGACGGGTGTCTCGTCCACGAGCGCAGTGGGCAGCATCACGCCGACGCAGGGTCTGACGGGCGTCTCGTCCACGGGCGCGGTCAGCAGCGTCACGCCGACCCAGGGTTTGACGGGCGTCTCGTCCACGGGCGCGGTGGGCACGATCAGCGAGTTGGACAAACCTGCCCTCTTGCAGGTGGCCGCAACGGGCGCGCCCGGCGACGTCAGCGCCGCGATCTCGGTGGACGTCACGCAGGTGGCCGCCACGGGCGCGGTGGGGACTGTCACCACCGGCATTATTGTCCTGTCGCAGGTGGCGTCGACGGCCTCGGCCGGTAACGTCAGCGCAGTGATCGCGCCCTCTGTAACAGAAGTTTACAGCACGGGCTCTCTAGGTAGCATTACGGAGTCCGAAGCATTATCCTTGTCGGGCAACGTTTGCGCGGGTGGTGTCGGGGGCGTCACGCCTGCGCAAAACATTACGTCTGTGGGGGCCGCCGGCAGCGCCGGGTCGGTCTCGACCGCAGCATCTCTTGCTGCAGGGGGCAACCTTGCCTCCGGATCGCCGGGCATCGTTGTCACGGGCTTGGCGATCCCTATCTCGGGCACTGCGACCACCGTAGTCGCGGGCTCGGTCTCGGCCGGTCTTTGGCTGAGTGGCGTCGCGGGAACAGGTTATGAGGGGACCGTTAGCCCGTCGATCACCGTATCTCTATTGGGTGTCTCGGCGATTGGTATCTCAGGAAATATTTTCGCTGGCGCAGCAGCAGGCGACGCTATTTCCGTATTTTTGACTACCTACAACCATGAGCACTCCTTTACAATCCAAGCATCAGACTCGGCCATCCACCAGCCATCGAGCGAAACCAGCTGCCGCACCGCCGCTTCCGACTGGGTTGCCCGACGGTCTGTCGAAGAACGTAACGTTGCTTCAGCTGTGGCGCAAGACGTCACCGCTGTCGCATAACACGGCGGGAATGGACATGACTGTTCCGCACTCGGAAAGGAAGCTGACGCCGGCTGACATCGATTCGATTGTGGATCAGCTGGAAGCCCGAGCACTTGCCCGACTTCAGGCCAACATCGGCCGTGGCGTGCTGTCGATCGTAAGCACGTGGATGATCCGCGCGATCATCGTGGTCGCAGCGTACGGTGCCGGGTCGGGCGGCCTCCTCCGCAAACTGGGGCTGTGATATGAGCCGCATGCTCGAATGGCTGTTGATGGCTCTCGCGTGTTACGCCGCGTGCATCACGCTGCGTACGCTCGACATCGAGCCGCAGGTGCAGGTTCTGCTCTGGAAGCTCGGGAACGTGACGGTCTCGGCCTACGCTGGTTACTGGGTCGATCGCCGCGCGTTCTCGCGCGTCCTGAAATCCACCGCGCCCCTCGAACAGATTCGACGTGCGATCGTAATGGCAGCCGCCATGCTCTCCGTAGCTATGGGGCTGTAGATATGCGCGACCTCGTATGTGCGGCTGTATGTACTGCCGTATGTACGGGACATCTTGCATATGGCGCTGACCCCGCTTTGCAGTACCGGTCAACTCTCATCCGCGAGGCGCAGGCCGTCCATGGCCTCGCTGCGCCCATCCCGATGTTCGCCGGCCAGATCCGTCAAGAGAGCGGCTGGCGGCCCGGCGTCACCGCCTGGGACAACGGGCGCGGCCTCGCGCAGTTCATGGACACCACGGCGGCAATGATCGCGCGCACGTACCCGGAGCTGGGCGCGCCGGACCCGTACGACCCGCGCTGGGCGATCAGGGCGTTGGTGCGTTACGACGGCTGGCTGTACGCCCGCGTGAAGGGTGCCGATGCGTGCCAGCGCTGGGGCGCGGCACTCAAGGGATACAACGCCGGCCTCGGGTACGCGCAGCGCGCGCAGCGGCGATCGCCGCGACCGCAGCAGTGGTTCGGTGCCACGGAGTTCATCAACGCCGGGCAGAGCCCGAAGAACTTCGAATACAGCCGCCTCTACCCGAGGTGGATCTTGTGGAAGCACCAGCCGCTGTACCTGGGCTGGGGACCACGCACCTGCGGAGAAAAGCCATGAGCCTCGTGACCCTGCAAATCCTCGTCCTCGCCCTCTACGCCATGAACGCTGTCCTCATCATCCGCTACACGGCGAACCTCGCGGTGGCCGTCTGGAATCTGATGCGCGCGTGGGTGGGCGCGTACCACCCGAACGGCGCTGGCTATATGCCGAGCTGGTGGTACTCGCTCGACTGTCTGGCCAACACGGTCATCGGCGGCGATCCGCACGAGACGATCAGCGCGCGTGCCGGCAAGGCGCGCACGGCCGGCCGCCTGTGGGGCTGCGTGCTGTGCCGCATGCTCGGCTGGATCGTGACGAAGGTGGTCGGCCAGCCGACCGACTACTGCGCTGACAGCATGGCGCGCGACGCCATTACCCCGCACGGAGAGTGACATGGCCCTGATCTTCGAGAAGTTCTTCCCGTACATCGTCGCGGCGCTGGTGGGCACCGGGCTCGGCATGTGGGTGCGTGGCGTCGACGCCGACCGCGTGCTCGCGCGCGAGAAGGCTGACCATGCCGCCGACGTCAAGACGTACCGCGACCAGATCGCCGCAATGAACGCCGCCGCAGATAGCGCGTTCCAGAAAGCCGTGGCGGACCACCAAGCGCAGGAAGGGAAAATCGCGTCCCTCGATGCGCAGTACACCGAGGAGAAGAACCGCCATGAAGCCGACAATGCCCGTTACGCTCGCGCTCTCGCTGCTGGTACTGAGCGCCTGCGTGTGCAGGTCTCCCACTGCTCCGTCAGTGGTAGTGGCAAAGCAGCCGGAGCTGCCAGCGCCGCCCGCGTGGACGATGGAGAAACCGCCTACGCAGACATCGCTCCAGCGGCTGCAGAGCGCGTTGTCCGGGTCGCCACTGACGACCAGCACGAAATCGACAAACTGACCGCGCTGCAGGCGTACGTGTGCACGCTCAAGCCGGATCTCCCGGCGTGCGCGGCTGGTCAGTAAGCGTCCACATATCCTGCGGGAACCCGGGCCTCGGCAGGTAGCCGCGCCGTTCGAGTGTCCCCCGCACGATCGGATTCTGGATCGACTGGACGTAGACGTAGGTGCAGCCGAGTTTGGCTGCCGCGATCTCAACGGCGTGCAGCGTTGCCGAGAACACGCCATAGCCCCGGCAGTCCTCGTTCACCGTGATGTCGGCCAGATCCAGCGCGTAGCCGGCCTCATTGCCCAAGTAGCGCACCGAGCGGCGCACGTAGAGCCTCCCCTTCCCCTGCAGGTCGATGTGGGCGTTACGCCGGCCGAACACCGCGATCACGATGTCGTCGGCCAAAGACTTCGAATCAATCATCACTCACGCTCTGCTCGCAGCTGCACCGGCATGAACGTGTCGTCGTCGATCTGCTCGCGCACGCAGCCGCCGGCCGGCATCTCACGTGGCGCGTCGATGCAATACTCAGCGTCGTAGGCTGCCGTGTGGAGGAGCCAGCGGTGCGGGCGCACGTCGCCGTACTGCGTCATGATGCGGCCGGCCATCTCGATCATCATCCACGCGCTGAGCGAGAACGATGGGCTATGGATGTCATCGGCGATCCAGCGGTATGTGCTCATAGGGATCACTTTGGTGAGATTTCAACGCGCAGGCGGTAGCCGAACACGTCCAGCAGGTCGCGCATCACCGCGAAGGTGATTGTCTGCCTGCCGTTCTCGATGTTCGTCACGGAGGTACGTGACAGCCCGACGAATTCGCCCAGCTGGGCCTGAGTGTAGCCGTGCGCCAAGCGCAGCTCGCGGATGAACGCCCCGAGATCGCCGGGGTTCATGGTTTCACGGCGCTTCATTTTTTGACTGGGTACCCGATGCCGACGATCTTTTGGCCGCGTGCTGCCGCGTCGCGCTCGGCCTTCGCAACGTCAACGGCCGCTCGTTTTTGGAGGATGTCGAATTGCTCCCGAGCGATCTTTTCGGTCGGCCACTGCTTGCGTACGCGGTCGATGAATTGCTCGCGCGTGACGCCGGACACCTCGCCGGCGAGCGACGCCATAAACAGGTCGGCGATTTCGTCGTAAATGCTCACAGCCATGTCTCCACAACGTGCGATGGATCGTTGTCCGACCGCGTGATGCACACCAGCCCCGGCGGCAGCTTCCGGCGCAGCTCCTCCAGCGTGGCCGCCTTGAGCACCGTGTGCGTGCGCATCGTATCGCCGCCCGCGAGGATCAGCCACATGCGCGCTACGAACAGGTTCGGGTAGTCGGCCGGGTGCTCGTAGACGGTCCACATCGCGAGGGGGTTGGCTTCGGTCATGGGTAGATGCGCTCAAAGGTATCGGTTCGCCGGTACAGCTTCGCGTGCATATCGTACGCCATGTTGCCGGGGGCCAGCTCCTGATATAGCCCGAGATCGTTGCTGGCCTGTGGTTCGGAGATGCCGAAGTAGTCGCGCAGCGCGCCACGCCGGACGGTGCCGTAGTGGAACAGCAGGAAGTCGATGAGCCGAATCCGCTGTTCCACCGCGTACGACAGATCGGGCTTGAGCATCAGTGCACCGAACCGCGAGGAGGCAGGAAGTTGGTCATGCGGCCCTCCGCGAGATCCCAGTTCATGAACTCAA
>Ga0247674_1000004_pt1 | contig 61910 bp, 86 predicted proteins | sample CNK15_metaG_FD_183044 | JGI IMG/M metagenome (GOLD analysis project Ga0247674, IMG submission 183044) | Soil microbial communities from Purdue University Martell Research Forest, Indiana, United States - CNK15 | ecosystem: Environmental > Terrestrial > Soil > Temperate forest > Bulk soil...
ATGCCTTGTTCTTCGGCTCGAGCATGCTTTGCACTTCAGGTCTCAGACCATGGGCGATGTCCCCGAGGACGTCAGCGAGGACTATGGCAATCTTCTGCGCCTCCTCCTTTGTGCCCGCCGCAATCTGCTGCGAGACGCCGTTGCCCTTGTTGCCTTGGATCACGACCAAGAGGATAGCCTTGGCTTGCAGGCCCTCACGCAGCTGCGTCACGAGGTCGTCGTACTTGCCCGGCCCGATCATTTGATGTGCTCCTCGTAGACGTCGACCATCTCCTCCAGGAGCTCGACGATGCGCAAGCGGCGCGAGATAGCCAGGTGGTTGATGCGCCTCGCTGTCGACGGCTTGACCTTGGTGGCAAATGCGATGGTTCGCTGGCTGCGGTTCATCATGCGCATGTCGGGCAGCCCATGGTCGTCGTCTTCGCTCGCGGGCGCGACCTCGGGTGCCGATAAGTTGCGAGACGGCTCACGGGGTGGGGTGCCGAGGGTCTTGTTGCGCTTCTTCTTCACTGAGGTCATGTCCGTAGCCATTATCGTTTGCCTCCGATCATATCGACGATGTTTTGGAGCACTTGCTCCGCCTGTTGGTTCAGTGACTCGAACGGCGTTTCGGTGAGAGCACGGCCCTTGTTTTGGGCTGCGCGATAAGCGGGTCGCTCGGGCACATAGCTCCCGAGCACGGTGATGCCAGCCTCCTTGAGGTAGTCGCGCGCGGCCTCGGCTTCAGAGTCAGTCGCGATGCGGGTTAGGGCGACCACGAGCTTCTTGCTCTTGATCCCGGCCTTCTGCAGCGCGAGGAATGCACGCACGCATGGGCGCAGGTCGTCGAGCGACGCGCCGCTCGGCTGGATGATGAGGTCTGCCGACTGCGCTATCTCTAGCGTGCCGGCAGACGTCCGTGCCGGCGCGTCAATAACCAGCAGGTCACAGCGCGCCTTCGAGAGAGCATGCTTGGCCGAACCGAAGGCCTCGACAGCTACGGCAGGTTCGAGCTCGTTCTCGAGCCTGGAACGATGCCATTCGACCGAGGTACCTTGTTGTGTGTCTAGGTCTGCGATGCGGACGTCCAGCCCAGCTGCAGCTGACTCTCGAGCAAACGCCCGAGCTAGAGATGACTTACCAACGCCTCCCTTCTGAGAGACGAATGCTACGATGGTATGCACAAGTGCAAGCTAGATGGTATCTAGACGGGTGTCAACAGGTGAGGTAGGGTCGGGGGTATGGAAAATCCCCCGCCCACGCTCCTCGAAGTTGAGGCCCTGTTCTTCGATACGCTTCAGGTGTGCAAGTTGACGGCTCCAGCCGCGGCCGTTCGCGTGCTGGCCGCTCTTACGTGGCACGAGCTCGGCGGCAGCGAAGGCGAGCCGCTGCCGCCAGTGAGACGGCGTGTGCGCGGCAGGCGGCGGAAGGAGGTTGTGACCCCGATCGCGGATCCCTAGCCGCTAGGTGTGAGGCGGCTTACGCGATCGGCTGATCTCCGCAGAAAACGACCTAGCCACCGCCGATTACGCTTGTGTGTGTCAGCGGTGTGCAGGTATGCCCTACCACATTCCACATATACCGCTCAGCTAAACGAAAGCCCCCACAGCATTTCTGCCATGGGGGCTGGATAGCCGGGAAGAACCAAGGCCGCCAAGCCTAGGATCTCCCTAAGAGCACGAAGCGCTCGCGACGCTTCGACTCATGAACCTAGAACTACCTCGACATACCGACGAATGCAAGAGTCTCGACGCTAGCGCGCGGGGACTCGAGCTCGGACGCTATAGTCTCGAGACTAGGTTCCACGAGACAGTAGGCGGGCAGCGCAAGCTGGCGCGCATCCGCTCGTTTACCGAGTCGGACCACTCTAGCGACTCTAGAGCTTCAGAACTTCGAGCTAAGTGCGGCAAGTCTGCAAAGTTGCTCAGCATCCAGGTCTTTGACCTAGCCTTCATGTTGATGGGCGAGCATCGCGTCGACGCGTTTCTCTACATCACTAGAAACGTGGACCGGGCCTGGCTCGCTGAGGCAATCCGCAATGCCTTGCTCACAGAGAAGGGCTTCGAGCGAGACTTCAATAGTGATGCCGCCTGGCGCCGGCTGCGTTATCTCGCTCTGACGATCCTGCTGCAGGAGGATGGCTGGGTGCTCGGCATCCCGACCGGGCTGTTCCGCGTGCTGCTGGGCGGTTGGAAGAACTTTTCAGACGGCCTCAAGTTCGTGCGGCTGCACCGAAACACCGTTCGAGGCTATCTGCGCGAGATGCGCAAGGCCGGGCTGATCGAGGCTACCCAGCCTCCTGCTTGGGATCTGCCTGACTGGTGCCGAGGCCTCCCGCGCCCGAACAAAGACGGCCGTATCGAGATGTGGGCCTATAACCAGTACCAGCTGCTGGGGTCATGGCAGCGCCCGGCGCTAGCGGCGCCCCTGGCAGGCGGCGAGACGGCGTTCCACGAATGGGTACTAGAGCTCCAGTCGGCCAACCAAGGCCTCCAGCAGCCTCGTAGTGCCACGCTGCGGCCTCAGGGCGCCAGGAGCCCGCCTGGCCATTAGAAACGGCGCCTAGCGCCTCCCAGGTGCCTCTGTTGAGCTGCTAGCTCTGCGGTGGTGCCGAGGTGCGTCCAAAACAGCCTCGAGAAGGCCTCTAGCAGCCTCCAGGCGCCCCGAGCCGGCCTTCGAGGCCCTCAGATACGCCTACAGAGGCGCCTAGCGTCTCATGACTGGGGCAGTCAGGCCGTTCGTAGGACCCAATTGCAGTAGTTCTAGTGCACATAGATTGTCCTCTCGCCTCAGACACTAGAGTGTCTGGGTATGAAGAGGGCTAGGAGGAGGGGTTGTCTCGATCCCAAGACAACTCTGCACTTGCCACCGCGGAGTCGTCCGGGTCGGCTGGCGCCGCAGATGCTTGCACTGGGGTTCCACCCCAGCCCCCGCCAAGATGCGAGAGCGCTAGTGCAAGAGATCCTGGTTCAGTCTTAGGACAGTGGAGAAGAGGCTTATGCGAAGATCTGGTGCTTCTGGGCCGGCTGCCCTACGTTGCCATACTTCGAGTTTTGCATATACTGGCGTGATGAACGGCAGTTTGGCGCAAGAAGTGTGCAGTCCAGAGATCCTCAAACTAGCAAAAGAGTTACGGGCACTAGGACATGTCACGCTGGCGAAACAACTAGTTGGTGGGGAATTGCTGCTCTCGCACGGCCCTCTTCGCAACGCCCGTGGCCGCGAACAAGAAGACCGGGAGCTGTTCGAAGCGAACAAGGCAGAAGCCATTCGTCTTATCGAGACGAGGCAAGCGGGGTCTGAGGTCGATACGAATGGGATGCGTGCTGCGAGGTTGGCGCTACGTAAGAAGCGCAAGTGATGAAAACGGAATCCTGACGCCCGCGTCGATTTCCCGTATTGTTGCCTACATGCCGATGAACCCTGTCGCGAAGCTCTGGCGCGAGGATCGAGCTGAAGATGAGCTCATGATTGTCGTGCTTTATGACAGACCGCTGGACTACCCAGACGGGGCGGTCCTTCGAGCGCAATACACCTCGGGGCGAGGTGTGCGGCCCCATGCAAATGGGCTGCGTTGTCAGCTCGACGGGGCCTACAAGTTCATGCAAAAGAACTTCAGCGACCTGGCACACATGCCCCGAGCCGAGGCCGATGAGCCTCAGATCGTATGCTCATGGCTATGAACCGAGTCCGACGCCAGCAGCTGCGGCACCCGCAAAACGAATACGACCGCTGGGACGGCACCCCTCAGGAGTTCTGGGAGGCCGTCGAAGGGAGTCGTCGAGGCTTCATTGGCGATAACGAGATCCTGCGCGAGGTCCTGCGCATGGCTCGGCTGGCGAGAGAGCGAGGTCTGAAGTGACTATCCGCGACACCCTCTGCGAGAAGCACCAAGAGCTGCGCGACACGATCGACAACCCGCCGCTCTACTTCGACCGCCAGGGCAAGCCGATGAGCCTCAAGGCATGGGTCGATGCATGGGGGCAGCCAGACTATCGCAAGGTCGCCGAGACCCGCATCGACGGCTCGATTGTCCTCACAATGTGGATGGGCACGGACCACAGCTTCGGCCAAGCACCGCAGCCTGTGATCTTCGGCTCGGCGGTCTTTCGAGACGGCAAGATGCAGATCGAGCTCGAGGCCTCGACCGAGCTCGAGGCGCTGGTCCATCATGCCGAGCTGTGTGCGCGTGCGCGGCTCGAGGCATCGCAGAGGAGCTGATGACATACCCCGAGCTAGGCCCCGAGTGTCCACGCCCCGAGGCGATCTACTACCGCGCGTTGCCAGACGGGCTCGAGGTCTGCGTCTTCCGCATGCTCTTCGGATGGCGCGTGTGCGTCGGCGAGCAGGGCGAATGGGGCGGGATCATCGATGGCTACTGCTATCGAGACGCCGACAAAGCGATCGCCGCCGCGAGCCAGTGGGACGGCACGGGCGACGCGCCTGACGGCTGGCACAAGCACGCCCATAGTTACCGAGCGCGGCGCGACGGCGACCCAGCGCGTGAGTACGACCAACGCAAACCGGAGCCACGCTGGGCATGACCATCGAGATCCACGAGCACACACACGTATTCAAGATCTGGTACGTCGAGATGCTGCCCAACGTCGGCAACCTGCTGGCCATTGTGTTTCGAGACCCGCCCAACGAATGGCGCGCGAAGTATCGATTTCGCTACTACCGAGACAACAAGGCCCACCACTCGAAAGACGAGCGCAGCTGGTATGACATCACGCCCAAAGACGGCGGGACAGCTACGCGCGACGCGCTTGTCGAGATGTTCGAGTTGCTGATGGCTCAGTCTGAGCAGTTCGGGCCGTCGCGCGTCTCTCGAGTGCACGTTGATGCAGTCGGACCTAAGGCTGTCGAGGTGCTCACCAAGCAGCCATGGTCAAACCACAAGGCACTCGACTAGATAGCATCTAGATAGAAAATTGCCGAGTAGACATAATGTTTCTTATCGGATCCAAATGCCAAAAGCCCCGACGTTGTCGTCAGGGCTTGCGCGAGAGAAGCGGGTATACTAGGATTCGGGTATGGCCAAAACGACCAGCTTCATTCTCGGAGACGACCTTGATACCTTCGTGCGCGAGCAAGTCGATAGCGGCAAGTATGCCAGCGCGAGCGAGGTTGTGCGAGTCGCGCTTGAACAGCTAGCAGAAGAGACGCGCAAGGAAGCGTGGCTGCTTGCTGCGCTCGACGAAGGTCTGGCAAGCGGGAGGGCCGAAGAAGGTGTGTGGGATCGCGTAGACGCAGAAGTCGAGCGGCGCGTGACCGAACTGCGTGGCAAGAGAAGGGCTGGTTGATGAAGGTCTTCTACAGCAAGCGCGCTGAACAAGACCTCGTGGAGATCGGCGTATACACGCGGATGGAGTGGGGAGACGAGCAGTGGGCGCGATACGAGCGGCTTATTACGACAGGATGTGAGGACGTCTTGCCGCGCATGCATCGGCTAACGCTATCTGTGCCCAAGCGCCCCGCGCTACGTCGCTGGCGCTGTGAGCGGCATGTGATCTACTTCAGACATGTCGACGATGCCCTCGAGATCGTGCGTATTCTTCACGAGCGCAGGCTCGCCGAGCTCCACCTATGAACACATTCCTCTTCATCGTACAAGACCCCGAGCTCCAGGGTTTCTACACCGGTATCACGATCACGGCGGCTATCTCGCTCGTGTGCATGGGCTTGTTCTACGCCGAGGTACCGCAGGCCCGCTGGGTCAGCCTAGTCGTCTGTGTTGTCGTGCCGCTCGCGTTCATCGCTGCGCATGCGTACCTGCACATCCCGTTTGCGAAGCTGGCCTACGCCGGGGTGGCTTGGTTCCTCGCGACGGTCGCTTTCAACAAGCTGATGATTCGGCGCCGAGATAAGGCCTTCGAGGCCAAGCGCGAGCGGTACCGCCGAGAGTTCGAGAACGAGTTTCGCTAGAGCTCCGCGAGCATGAATCTGGCGTCATCGTAGCCTCGGTTCGAGGTCAGCGCGAGCAGCTTCATGCCGCTGAGCACCCCGAGTGCGAAGTAGATGTTGCCGGGGTCGTACTCGCTGAGCTCGGCGACCACCGACTCCATGTCGAATGACCGCTCTGGATAGGCACGGAAGAGAGCCAAGACGGCCTTCTGCGTTGCTGTTAGTTCGGATTCTGTCATCTAGATACCTTCTAGAAACTAAAGTCTCACTTTACAAGTCTGTAGATAATATGCAGCGAGTACATAGCGGCTACGCCAACTAACAAACCGCCACCTATCATTGCATCGGTAAACTGCAAGCGCCGCGAGGTGACGACCACATCCATCTCGGTCTCGGCGTCGACAACGGCGGCTCGGTGCTGCAGGTACTCGGCATAGTGCGTGCGCAGCGCGAGCAGCCCGAGCCCGCAGTTGACGAGGCACAGACCGTTCACGAGCCACCAGGCAGACGCCCGCGTCGCAACGGCCAGCGTTAGGAGCATCAGCTCAACATTCACGAAGATCACGGCGGCTTGCAGATGGATGCAGCGCTGGCCGAGCACACGCCGCGCCTCATTGGTGTGTATGGCTATGTCCCCAAGCTCGGCTAGTGTGCGCATGGGCGGATGATACCGCCCATGGCTCATGGTTTGTAGAACATCTGCACCGAGTCATCGCCATCGCGCCACTTTGCGCAGAACTCGCTCGGCTTCACCTCGCGCAGCCAAGCCTTGATGGCTAGCAGTGATTGCTTGTGCTTCGTGTTGACGTACTCGTGCTTCGCTACAGCCTTGAACATCCGCAGAATCTCCCACCCCTCGAGCTGTTGGCCGAGGGGCAGGCGCGGGAAGTCGACGGGCAGGCCATCGACTTGCAGCGCCCACATGACACCGTCGACTTGATCGAAGAACGGGATCACTTAGACAACCACTTGGCCACCGTCGCCACGAACGAGGCGAACAGGCTCATTATGATGAGCGGGATAAGGCCCGAGAAGGTCCACTGCGCTAGCTCATTTCCGTGATCCATCGATACTCCTTATTACTCGTGTCAGAACCTCGTTCACGCGCTCGCACTCGTGCGGCGCACCTTGCAGCTCGGTCGTTTGCACGTCGCGCTCGTGCCGGCGCTGAACCTCTATGTCAGCGAGCACGGCCTCGACGACCGCGGCAACCCGCTCGAAGTCTTCGTCGCCAATGTCCCTGCCAAGCAGGAGTCGGCAAGTCATGGTCGGGCCTCGTGCATGTGCACTCGCCATTCATGGCCGTCTTTTGTGCCCCAGAACTCGAAGCACCTATTGCCACGCGTGCAATTATCGCATGCGAGCTCCAGCAGCACTTGCTTGTCGAAGTCGAAGTCGAGCCACACAATCTCTGAATGGCTGATGCTGCGGTCGATGGCTTGTACGACGGTCATGGCTCCTCACCGTTCGGCGGATGCCGGCGCTCGAACGTGTTTATGTCGAAGTACGTGTTCTGCTGTTGCTTGGCCTTCACGGGTCTCTTGCGCTCAAGTACCCAGCAGGTAACCGTGTCGCCGCTGATAGTTGTGAATGTCACAGGCTTCGAGCGCACGCGATAGTTCGCCATTGTGTCACCGAAGAATTTCATCGTGTCGCGCGTAAAGAAGTGTGGGCTTGTGCCCGCCGCTTCTACGGCCGCCTTTAGTTCGGAAGGTGTCACGTTTGTTGCTCCTTTCATCGCCTAACACATAACACATGTCGGTTCTTTGTCCAAGTCCGCGCTTGACATGGATCAGTCGAGATCCTCTGCCGGCAGCTCGGTTATGCACTGCGTGATGTCGTCTGGGTTTGCATGCAGCGCGGTGCCGACACGGCGCACTGCCATCGCTACGTCGCCGCCCGCCGAGACAAGCTCGCCGGCATAGCGAAAGCGGTCATTCGAAGAGAACGGCTCGCACCAGCCATAGACCAGCGTTCGACCGTCGCTGTGGTGACGCACAAACATGCGCCAAGACCAGGGATTCGCGAGCGTATCGTTGCCGCCCTCGAAGTCGCGCAGCATCGGCCAGTGCTCGTCGATAATCCGCACAGGCGCCTTGTCAGTAAGATTGATAGGCGTTCGCGACAGGGCTGCTTGCACTGTCTCGCGCCATCCGTCGCTGTATTCGCGCAGCGCTAGCTCAAATCCCGGTGTGTCGGCTTGCGCGCCAAGCAGCTCGCTAGCGCGCGCAAGGCCCACCGTTCCGAGCAGTGCCTCGTCTGCATCCTCGCTCAGTTCCGCGGCCCAGTGGTACCGCGGTGTGTCTTGCATCCATCTTTTCGCGTCCATCTCGCCAAGTTTCTTGGCTTGTTGCATCATGACCGAGTCCTCCTCACCTTGGCGCGTGCTGGCAGAACGCGCCGCGGTCAGTCTACTCGTCGAAATTCACGCTCATAAAGTCGTCGAATCGCGTCCGCATGAGATCTTGCAGCTGCAGTTTGATCTTCAAGCAGCCTTGATGAATGCGCTCCGCTCGGCGGGAGTCGTTCGAGTAACCGAACGAATCGCAAAACGCGTCAAAGTCGATATCCACGTCTGCGTCACTTCTCAGTGAGGACAGTACCTCGGCCAACTGCGGCGCTTGGGCGAATTTGCGCAGCGTATTGTCGTGCCCGTCTTCGAGAAACTCGTCGCGCGGATCGCGCGGCACCTGGGCTTCATACGCGTGCGCTGTGCCCATGCTAAAGAGCGTGGTCAGGCTCTTAGCGGCATAGTGCAGCGTTACCTCCCAATGGTAACCATCGAAGCTCTCACGGCTTGGATAGTACTTACCCTTACCCATGAGCTTTACTTCGAGCTTGATGTCGCGCAGAAATTCTGCGCGCAGTTCTGCTTCTTTTTCTTCATCCATACAACTAACCTCCCACGTTAGGTCATGAGCCATCCTAGCTCACGGCCTAAGGTCGCAGGTCAGCGGAGTAACGCGCGGATCTCTTTCAGCATGGTTGCGAAACGAACGCGCATTCGACGACGGCTATATGCATCGCGAATGGCCTCGGAGTCGTGCACTTGTTGCACCTCTAGAACTAGCTCCGGCGCAACGCCGTCGAATACGGCCACCGCTTGCGTAGCTGCTTCGCACTCTCCGTAAAACGCCGCCGTGCGCACACCTTCCCAGCCACTATTCGGCAGCTGGTCGAGCCTCGCGGCAAGCTCCCGCGGAAAGAAGATCCCGAGAGCACACGCGCCGCCGTCCTCGCCGGCATACGCACAATGTTCCCCGCCCCTGTTATCGCGGCGCATGCTGCGCGTCGTTTGTGCCATAACATGGACATAGGCCCGCTTTAGAAACTCTTCGTTTGTCATACAACTAACCTCCCACGTTAGGGAGCGCGCCAGCCTAGCGCACGCCCTAAGGTCGAGTGTCAGTATCGCCAGATAATTCTGTCCAAGCGCGCGAGTTCAGCCGCGCACATTTGTTGCTGGTTTAGGCGTGTCTCGCGATGCAGTCGTGCGGCAGCTCGACACTTGCGGCCATCCGGCCGATCGTGATCAAGCATGAACGCACGATAATCGCGCTGCCACGTGCGAATGCCGCAACATGGACACTTGTGCCGCATGTCGATTGTCATTCAATCGCCAGAAACCCGCACACGAGTGCTTGCTCCGCGCCGTAGACCGCCGCTGCGTCGCAACACTCGCATGTGTAGCGCTCCGCGTCGGGTTCCACGCCGCCGCATGTCCATTCGCCGCACGAGATACATATCCCGTTCGACTCTTCAATGTGATCGGTCAATTCGTCTTCAGCTATGGTCAGTGTCATGTGTCCTCACTTTCTAATCCGTAGTTATACAGCTGTCGTGCACGGTTAGCCCACATGTTCGCAGTGCGTTGCAAGTCGCGCGAGAACTCGAATTCGCCGAATTCGTATTGCTTGCGCGCGATCCTTGCGACGCGCTCCGCATCATCTTGCGCCAGCATAGCGCCGATGAAACAGCGGTTCATTTGCGCTCGTTGCCTTCCCTTAGGAATTCGAGCGCGCATGCATGCCAGAACGCGGCGCGCTCTTGTTGCATCAGCACGTACTCGTAATCTCCGACGCCATACCAGTGCCGCGCGCGCCTAGCGCTACTGTCGGCATAGTCTTGTGCCTCGACCGCGAGAAAGTGATACGGGTTCACAGCCGATCCCCGAGATTGAATGCCATACTTTGCAGCCACTCACGCGCACGACGTTTAGCGTCGTCGAGCGAATCAGCCTTGCCGTAAATCAGTACGTAGTGGTCGCCAGTTTGCACGTCAAACGCGTCGCTACGTGCATGTAGCCGAAACATCGAGCGCGATATCACGTGCGGATCGCGCATAGGCAATTCGAACGCGACAACGAGCGTGTGCAGGTCATCATCCACACTGTTTTGTGTCCATTCTGATAGCTTGACAGTCATACTAACCTCCTAGCCTAGGGCAGGCTGTCACACTGCCCTAGCCTTGAGTGTCACTATGGGATCACGACGTTGAATGGTTCGCCGTGATCTATGCTCGTGCGCAGCGAATCGATCTTGTCAGCATCGGCGCCGACTTGCGCGAGCTTCAGTTTCATGCACGCGAGTGCGTCAGCATTGCCAGACCACACAAGCACGCGTGGCGGTGTGCCAGCGACTTTCCACAAGTCACTGCCCAAGACTTCACGCGCATGGGCGGCGTCCTCTGGCGTCTTGAATCCTAGCAACACGGTTGCCCAGTAGTTGCCGTGGAAGTGGTGTCTCAGTATCCCGTTGCCGTGAATCATGTTGCCTCCTTACGTTCCCTAACAACGACTCGCTCCATTGTGCCGAGCGAGTCGTGTCAGGCAACGCGCGATCAGAGCTTGATCGCTACTTCAAAGATCGGCCCAAGAGACGCAGTGTGCCGCGCGGGTTCAATGCGCTCGCTAGGCACTCCCAAGGCCTGCGATATGCGCTCCTGAAGAGCTTCATAGTCGCCGTGCCAAACGAGCACAGCTTGTGAGCGTGTCCACTCGTCGCCAAGCATGCGCTTAGCGACGCGTGCGTCAGTTGCGTTGTCAAACTGTAAGGTAACCGCGATCGGTTCATCGACAGACGCGAAAACCTTGTGCAGCTGACCCTTGCCTGTGACTAGTCGTGCCATTGTTACTACCTCCGCATATAGTGCCACTACAGCACAGCGACACATGCCGCTGTGCTCTTATGGCGCTACCTACGGATCAACCACTGGTTACCATGCTCGTCTTGCTCGCCATATGCGTAAACATCGTCGTTTTCCCAACTGGCAAACGACATCGCAGCTTGCGCCACTACGTCGAAAGCGTGTTCAGAATCCGCGGCATATATGCGCGAATGATGAGGCGAGCGTCGCAAGCCTGTTAGCTCGTGTAACGCTTTTCTACCGTGCCAGATAACAGCCAGATAATGTTCGCTATCCGCTAACAGCGCGATACCGATCAGTAAGTCGCCGCATTCTCGCAAAGCTGTATTGTCATCACTCATTACTACCTCCACACAGATCGGGATCACTGTGATCCTAATCTGGCATGTACGTAGGCGCTGCGCGCTCTCACCTGCGCTACGCCTACGCGTTGCCAGACTGCGACCCTCTCAAGGTCGCAACCCGTGCCATCGCACGACAGCGCGCGGGAAACCCGCCGCTAATGGTGCGTTGCTATTCAATTGTCAATGAGCGCTGGCCACACGCGAGAGCGGCCGGTAAATGGTGCGGGTTGTGCGGCTTGTCGCCGCGGCGGAGCGTTGCTGCCTACCTCCGAGGCACGTGGCGTTGACTTGCGAACATGTATCGCAGCGCTTTGCGGCTGTCTAGCGACATCGGGCGAGAAAACGTCAAGACGCTAGCTAGAACGCGTCTAGATGCGTTCTAACCGCGGCAATTTCGAGGGTTTAGGCGGCGCAAAGAAATTTCATGCATCCCGAGGCGAACCGCGCGCAAAGCTGGAAACATTGGAAACATTGGCGCGTTTTTGACCAATGACAGCGCTGACTGTGACAGTGCGCGGTGTCACGGTTAGGTCGAAAACGAGCGAGCGAGCGGTTCAAGCTGAACCGAAAAGCGTTGAATGTACCAGTTTGCGGACATCGGCGCCGAGGCTCGACGTCGCCGTGCTAGCGGAATATTCCGCTGCTATTGATATACGGTCGGTTCTAGCTGTATCAAGTAGCCGATTACAGCTAGCCGGTAAGTGGCGCGGCGCTGCCTCGATGGCGCTGCCTCGATGGCGCCTCGATGCCGGTTTGCGCCGCCTAGGCGCCTCCACGTGGCGCTGCCTCGATGCCGGTGCTGCCTCGATGCCGGTGCTGCCTCGATGGCACCTAGGAGCGCCTACAGCGCAGACGATCGGCACGCGTGCTCACGCTATCCCCATGCTATGGGGATGCTATGGGGATGGCTCGCGTGTCTCGCGTGTCTCGCGAAGCGATCAGCTCGCGTGGCTCGTGCGCGTGCGCGCGAGGGGCGCCACGCGACCGGGGTACACTTGGTTGAGCCGGATCCTGTTTTCGCGCTCGCCTATAGGTAGCGAGACGCAAGCGCCTAGCACCTCGTGCTAGTGCTGCGCCGAGAGTGGCGGCAAGTACCCCCGTACCTTGGATTTAGAAGCTATTTCCGCCGCCCGAGGCCCGTATTACTCTGCCTCGATGAAATACGGCTACGAGGACCCACCCGCGGAGTTTGACCAGAAGTTCGAGCAGGCTCTGGCGCGCATCAACGCCTGGCACGACACCTATAACGTGGTGCTAGGTGCCCTTTACCAGCGCAACATGAACTCGCCGGCAGACATGCATGAGATTGCAGTCGAGGCTGCGATCCGAGCTCACGGAGCCCTATGAAATACCCAGCCGATGTGACCTATCCAACCGAGCCACAGATTCAGCAGGCGCAGCCGCAGGACCGCGAAGCCTACCTCGCGTATCAGCGCGAAGTGGAGCGCGTGAAGTGCTGGCACGAGACTTATAACGCCGCAGTGACGGGCCTCTTTGCCCGAGACAACCTATCCGAAGACGTGATTCATCTCGCCAAAGAGTTCGCCGACACAGCTCACGGGCCGTTATGACATCTGTCTTACGAGTGTGCTTCATTCATAAGTACGACGGCGCCTGGCATCTCAAGTTCCACGAGGTCTACGAGCACAGCGTCACCATCGACGAGATAGACATCGCGTTCCCGAGCCTACAAGAGGCTCGCAAGGCCCTCGTCGGGCTCAAGCCTGAGTCGGTGCTGCTGATCCAGCAGGACGCGGGAGAACTATGGGGCTGACTCGCGAGCCGCCTTGAGCAGCGCCAGGTCTGCCTGAGCCTGAGCACCAGCCGCATCCGGGTTGCCATTGAGTTCAGCCATGAGCGAGTCACCCACGACATCGGCAAGGCACGCGCGCAGCAGTTGCTCGGTCGGCAGCGTCGTAGCGACTGCCCCGCGGTAGTCGGCTGCGTGCACGATCACGGTCGCGTTCATGCCCGTGCCGGCAAGCAAGAGCTCTGCCGCACGCCGAAGCACGATCGCATACTTGGCCGTGTCGTCACTCATCGCCAGCTCCTAGCAGCAGAGTCATATCGCGAGGCAGCGTCGGGTTGTTGAGCGCCCTCTTGATGGCCGCCCAGACCGCTTTGTGACCCGCGATGGCCTCCTCAAGGGTCGAGTAGCGCGCCATGTAGCCCTCTGCCCAAGGGTGCTCGCTCTTTCTGTCGAAAACCATCGTCTCGAAGATGAGAGGCGGACCCCGGCGGCTGTACTGATGGTTGAGGCATAGCCAGACGGTCGAGCAGAAGATCCCGTCCTTCTCGTCAGCCAGCACCCGCTTCATGTCCTGGTAGCCAGGCGACCGCATGAGCTCCAGCCACTCGTCGCTTGTGAGCGGCTTGCCGTTTCGGTCGTAGTACATGCCCCAGTCGTCCATGCCCCCATGCTAACCTACTTGGGTGCGCGACGACACTATCACGGCCAACTTACGAGCCATTTCCGAGCAAATCAACGCGGCGATCAACCATCTCGAGGGAGACGACGGCAACGCCTACGCCCGCTATGTCGCCAGCGTCTGCGCCCTGCTCGTCTCGACCCTGCCAAGCGTCACTAGATACGATCTCTATGAGATGATGGACCTAGGCGTTGCGATAGCTAGGGAAATGCCAAAAGACAATGAGCTGATGTGCTAATCTTCTAGCTAGATGCCATCTAGCAAGCTATCTCTGATGAAGGCAAGCAAGGCGATCTTGCCGCCTACCCCGAGACAGATAGATTCTCTGCGCTTGCATCTAAAGAACGCGCTGTTTATCGAGATGGCGGCAGTTCTGTCCAAGATCAGCCCGGCAGATCTGCTCGAGTGGTTCCGGCGCGCGCTGGCCGGCGACCCGGACTTCACGCCTGTCTTAGACATGTACCTTGAGGAGACGGCTCTGCTCGCAAAGGCGGTCATGGCGCCGATCCATAAGAAGGCCTTCGAAGACCACGACATGGAGGCCTTGAAGTTTATCTACAACAACCGGATCAAGCGCCATGAATCCCGGTTCCTCGACAAGCTTGAACGGGTCGAAGACGAGCGCACAAAGGCCCTAGCAGAAGGCTCGAGCGGCTTCTCTCTTACCCCCGAGCAGGTTGCCGAGGCAGAGCGGCGTCAGTTGGCTCGTCTATCGTAGCGGCCTCGTCAGGGTGCTCGACGGCTTGCCAGAGCCCCCGCACCTTCTCTTTCGAGCAATGGATCGCGTTCATCATGCAACTGACGTCCCAGCCGCGGTCGGCGCCTACGCCGTAACGAGTCTGCGAGACCTTGCCACAAGCTCCACATACCCAGATGCAGCCGGGCAGCGCTGTTGAGTCAGCCATACCCGGATACTACCCAATGCCAAAAGACACAGCAATCGAAGCGCCAAAACTATTCAGCCACCCAGGCAAACCCGTGTTTGTGCTCGTACCGGTAAACGAGCGAGACGCCGACAGCTGCAAGCAAGCGCTAGCTGATGCCTACTTCAGCTTCATGGAAACACCGCCAGAAGTGGTGACCGAGATCAAGCCTATGCTCTTGCGCCAGGACTCGATCATCTACGTCAGCCACCCCACCCGAGTCAGGAAGCCCAACAAGGCAGGCCGCTACGAGTTTCTCACGGAGCCGCACATCTCAGCGCCCTTCGAAATGGAGAGCTTGGTTCAAGGCAAAAGCCGCGTTCAGCTCGATCTGAACACGATCACGGGAGAGCTGAGCAAGCGATGCAAGAACGACCAAAACGACCGCGGCGGCAGGTTCTTCCGAGCACAGCTGAGCTCGATCGACAAGAAGGCGCCGAACGACGCGATGATCCGCATAACGGATCTATAGGCGAGTACCGGCGTCTACGGCGCCTCATGATCACGCTCCTAACAGATGAGCTCAGCCGGCGCCCCGCAGTCGTCTCATTGGTTGACTGCCGGCACGCATTAGCACTGGCTAAGGAACTCTTAGAGCTAGAGCAGTCGGAGTTGTTAGACGCCGTGTTATAATACAGCGTGGCGACACCGATGTCATCTAGTGTGCTTGCTGGCATTGCAGCGCTGAAAAAGCAGCAAGGCATCCCCGAGACTCCGCAGAGTCCGTTGGCTACGCCCGCAGTTCTTCAGGCGCTGGCAGCCCAGCGCAGTCAGTTGCCGACGACGGCAGCGCTTCAGGCAGCGCAGCCAAGTTTGGGGCCAGCTCCGACGACGCACCCTTTTGTCGTGGTGCGGAATAATCCGTCCGTAGCTCCTGGCGCGAGCCTGCCAAACGTCAGAACTACAGGCGGCCTGTCGCCCCAGCAGACTCTGGCCAGCTTCACGCCGACTACCACGGCGAAGACAGACCCGACCGCGTCAGCCTCGCAGACGTCAACGGTAAGGCCAGCTGGGGAGCAAACGCCACCGGCCGCTATTCCTAATCCGCTTGCTGGCCGCTTCAGTTTGCACGTAGACCCTGACACTGGCCAGATGACCGCCTCCGGCTCGAAAGGCCCGCAAACGAGCGCAGGGGCGCGGGAGTGGGACGTCTCCTCGGAGAGGAGTCGCGACACCGAGCCGGTCTATGACCTAAAGACGCTGATGGACTTCAGCCGGTACAAAACCGGCACGCCCGAAGAGAGGCTGGCAGCTTGGCGCAAGGACATCGACGCCTACGTCAAGCAACGGACAGAAGAGCTGCACGCTCGCATATTCACGGCGAGCGACGATCTGATCCGGCTCAAGCCCATCTACGAGCAGCGCGCGGCGATGAACGCCGAGGATCACAAGAACTACGATGAGTTCATAAAGGCCACGCTAAAGGCTCGGCTCTTTGATCCGCAGTACGCAGACCGGGCAACGCCCGCGGCCGTTATGGCCGAGTTCCCCTTCGACTCGTGGGCACGTGTTCCTGATGCGAGCCTCGCCAAGCTCAAAGAGGACATCGATACAACCCAGTCGTTCGTTGATAATGGGATCAAGACCTATCAAGACGAAGTCGCTAAGATCAATGTCGACAATAGTCTTTATAAGATCGTCGATAGCTACACAGCAGCGCTTGGCACCTATCGGCAATGGGAAGAGAAGTACAAAGGCGCTCAGAGCGGCAACTCGATCGCCGAGCAGAACTACGCCAAAGACGTCGAGAATTACCAGCGAATCGCTGGCGACTGGCAAAAGTACGCGGACGCAGACGCACAATGGAAAGCACAAAAGGCCCAATTAGATGCCGATATTGCGGCGGGGAAATTCAGAGTCCAAAACGCCTGGAAGGCGATACTCAGCGGCAAGCTGACGCCCGCCCAGGTCGACGAGCTGATGAAGCAGCTCGAGGCGGGCGAGGTCAACCCGAACTTGGGCGTGCCGCAGCTACCGCCCGCGCCAGTGCCGCCGCAGGAGCCGATGCCCAAGGAGCCACCGGCGCCACCGGCGCTCGCGGACCTGCCGCCGCTACAGATCGACCCGTCAGCCGCCAACGCCCTTGGGATCGACGCAACGCACGCTGGTGGCACACCGACTGCTATCGTCAGGCCCGACGCGATAACCCCCACGGCTGGCGCCGTAGCACCGGTAGCCGCAGCAGCAGCGACTCCATGGTCAGCGCCAGTATCGTCACAGACTCCACCGACCTCTTCGACCGGGACAGCACCGACATCTTCGACCGGAGCGAGCGGGTCTACGCCCCCGGCGACGGGCTCTACTCAGACGACCCCGACTGGCTCGACGCCAACACCACCAGCGCCGACGCCACAGACGACGACGCCACCGTGGGCGCCGGATCACGTGCCGACGCTCGCAGAGGCGCAGGCTTTCGTTTACCCAAAGGACAAGCCTAAAGAGGAGCCGGCGCCGATAGCTGCGAGCGAGGTGCCGCCACCAGCCGAGACGCCACCAGCTGGCGGCGAAGCAACGCCCCCCGCAGAAGAGGAGACCCCAGCCCCGCCCGTCACGGGCTCCGAGTCGGCAGGCACGAAGTCTGACCCTAAGCCCACGCAGAGAGAGATTGGTGCCGGCGTCAATCCGCAAGGCACGACGCAACAGACGCTAGAGCAAGCCACCCCGACCCCCGCGTCCGCGCCAGCCCAGTCGACTCCCTCTGCACTCGCGGGCCTCACGTCAGGCGCAGCGCTCGAGGACACGACGCAAGACACTGGCCAGACGGAAGGCACCGCGGGCCAGGACAAAACGACCGACGACAAGAAGCCGCAGGCCACGCCCGCGATCTTAGCGCCGTTCCAAAAGCAGGCGCAGATCGAGAAAACGCCTGAGACGCAGGATGCTTGGGCATGACAGAACTAGATGATCTACTAGAAGGCTGGAAACGTAAAGCGAGTCTCGGCGACTTCGGCGAAAGTGCAGCTGACTATCTCGGCGGCGACAAGAACACGTTCGGGCGCCAGGATAAGCCCGAAGGCATCGAGGCCACGTACGTCGATACGGACAAGGATGGCAATACCGTTGCTGGCGCGAGCATCGGCCAGACGATGAGCCGCAAGCCCTACGAGAAGGCGAAGAAAGAGTCGCCGATAGCCACGGGTATAGGCAGCATGCTCGGCAGTGCCACGGCCCAGTTGCCTGCGTTCGCCGCGACCGGCGGCATCGGTTCTTTGCCAGCGCAGCTGATGCGCAACTATCTCGTTGGCGCGGGAGAGCATGCGCTGAGCGAAGAGCAGGGCGGGCTAGGCGACAAGCTGAAGGGTACGGCGAAGTGGACCGTAGATCACCCCATTCAGACGGCAGTCAACACGATCCTGCCAGCTGTGAGCGGACCGCTGGTCAAGGGCATCGGCAAGATGTTCGGCAAGACGCCTAAGGGCGGTCCCGTCGAAGCAGACGTCGACGACATCATGAAAGAGATCGCCGAATATGAAGCCGAGCACGGCGTGCAAAACACGCCCGAGGGCAAGGCTGATCTCGTGCGCAAGATCATGAAGCGCCGCTACCCCGAGATGCAAGACGTGAAGTCGGAAATGCCACCGGCTAACGACAACAGCAAGATCCCTGAAGACGAAGACGACTTGATGGGTGGTGGCAGTTGATCCGCCCAGACTTGATGCAGTTATTGCTCGAAGCACTACAGCTCGGGCCAGGCAAGAAGTCTACACCCGAGCAGCGCCGTGAATACGAGCTCGAAATCGGGCCTGTGGAAGTAGAGACAGAAGACGACGACGACAACAAGGACTTGGTTTCCTGATGCCCGACTTTCTCACACGTCTTTTGGAAATGATGGGTGGCTCCGATAAGCCGGACTTGCGCTCGCTCGAGCAGCGCCGCGCTGAGCAAATCGCGAAGACTGTTGGTCACGGCTACGAGCAAAGGGCTCCTACGCCATGGGACCCAAGATTCGTGAAAGGACCGGCCGACGACCAAGGCGGAACACAGGCGCAAGGCGCGGCCTATCAGAAGGCTCAGGCGCGGTCTAAAGAGCTCCAAAACTGGCAGCGGTTCATCGACGATCTGACGGGCGCAGCTGACAAATTCAACGGAGACGACGGCGCCGTGCAGCCTGATGGCTCGATCAAGTTCAAGGAGACACCGCGCTAAATGGCCGCACCATTCGAAGATATCAACTATCTAGACCTCATCAAGAAGCTCAAGGGCTACTTCGTCAAGCCTGAAGGCAACGTCGAGATAGGTAAGCCAGAGGTTCTAAAGTACGGCGCCGAAGAGGCCCCGACCATTGACCTCAAGAACCGACCCGAGCATCGCATGCCAGATGGAAGCACGGCGACGGTCCGGTCCATGGGGATCAACATGGACGGCAAGCACGCGCTCATCCCGACGATCAGCCCGAAGGGCGAGCTCTGGGATGACGACTCCGCAGTCGAAAACTACCGCAAGACTAACGAGCACATGGGGCTCTACCCCGACGACGAGACGTCAGACCGAGCAGGCCAGAAGATCCACGAGGATCAGGCCAGGATGCTCGAAGCCAAACGTAACAACCGGTTCATGGACAACTACAACTGGCTGGCCAATGACGCGCGCCAGCGCCTCGGCGGCGAGGCCAAGTCGGCAGACGACATATCGAAGGAAATGAACAAGCGCGAGGATATACGGCTCCTGCTAGGCAGGACGCCAGAAGACTTGGATGACTCAGACCGGCCTTAGCGACAGTTCACTGCTTTGGCGCGCGGGACGTATTCGCTACAAGCTCCACCCTGGCCAGCTCGAACTATACGAGAAATATAGGGCTTGGGAGAAGGCGACGTATGAAGCCCGCGTGCGCGGCGACGTTGTGCATGCTGATGCCGACTGGCCACGCGTGTATGTCGCGAACTGCGCCCGGCGCTTCGGCAAAGACTTTCTCGGGCTGTTGATTCGCATTGAAGACGCTCTGCGCAAGCCGAAGCAGATCCTAACATATGCGACGGCGCTGCAAAAGGACATTGCGTCGATCGTCATGCCTTTGATGGAGCAGATCTGCGACGACTGCCCCAGCTCGCTTCAGCCCTACTATCGCCAGTCGTTCCAAGGCGTCGAGTCAGGCTTCTACTTTCAAAACGGCTCTGTGCTGCGCCTCATCGGCCTGGACAGCAACCCAGACGGTCTGCGCGGTCGCTGGTCAAACGGCGTGACCATCTCCGAGGCCTGCTACGTCGACAAACTCAAGTACGTCGTGCAGTCGATCATCATGCCGCAGTTTCAGGGGCATCTCGACGCTACCTTGATGATGAACTCGACCCCTGCGCGCGATCCGGGGCATCCCTACAAAACCGAGTTCGTGCCCGATGCCATCAAGCGAGACGCTTATTCGAAGTACACAATCTTCGATAACCCGCGCATCACGAAGGCAGAGCGAGACGAGCAGATCCGAGCCCTTGGTGGCATCGAGTCCGAAGAGTGCCGGCGCGAGTGTCTCTGCGAAGATGTCCGCAGCGAGAGCCTAACGGTACTGCCCGAGTTCAATATCGGCGTACACGTCTGCGAGCAACAAGTACCGCCGTATGCTCTTGGCTATACAGTTGTAGACCCCGGCACCCGCGATTTGTGCGCAGTAATCTGTGCGTATTACGACTTTGCGCGCGCGAAAATGGTCGTTACGCACGACTGGGCTCTGCGCGGCGCCCCCACGAACGTCGTAGCCAGAGCCATTCGAGACGTCGAGGCGGAAGCGTTCAAGGACATGACCTACTGGTCAGACAAGATGTTCAAGAAGAACCCCGTCTATCGCTTCAGCGACAACGACGCGCGCATGATCTTGGACCTCAAGGTCCAGCACAACATCCGCATTGGCGCAGCGGACAAAGACGGCGCAGAGGCCGCGCTGAACCAGCTGCGCAACGCGTTCCAAAACCAGCGCATCGAGATAAACCCGCGCTGCAGGCAGACGATCCAGCAGTGCGAGCAGCTCATTTGGAACAAGTCACGCACGTCATACGAGCGCAGCGATGCACTTGGACATGGCGATTTGGTGGACTGCCTCAAATACGCATGGCGGCACATCAACCGGCAGCAGTCACCCATGCCGCCCTACGGGATCGTGCTGTCTCGCGAGGTCCCGCTCGAGGACATTTTCCTTCACAAAGGCGATCTGCGCTCTCCGAGCCGCGTAACCAAGGCCGCCAACGACATTATGCCTCGCGGCGTCAGCACGCGCGGCCGGAGATCTTATGTTTGAGCCGCAAGACAGACACCCAGCGAACCAAAACGACGTAGATGAGCGCGAAACGTCGACAAAAGAAGATGCGATTCGGCTCATCGACGAGTATTGGGCGGCAGAACGCGACCCAGACGAGCTCTGGTCGACGCTAAGCGACAAAGAGACCGAGTTTTACAGCGCTTTGGAGCGGCGGAACATGTTCAACATGTACCGCTTCGCGTTTAGCCACTATTTCGGCCTGCACGGTGCCTCAGGCGCCTCGAGCCGCTGGGCCACGCAGTCGATTTCGTTCTGCGGCGAGGATAACGAGCTTATTGACTTCTCTGTGAACGAATTTCGGTCGTTTGCTGACCAGATATTCAATATGCAGACGAAGAACCGGCCGTCTTTCGAAGCTCAGGCTCTCAATACTGACTATAAGTCGCTCGCGCAGGTTCAATCCTGCGACACGATGGTCAAGTATTACTTCGAAGAGGTCTACGGCGAGCGCAAGGAGAAAGAAGTCGTCAAGATAGAAGGTCTCTACGGCAAAGCCTACACCCACATTGAGTGGGACCCTGACGGCGGCCGAACGGTCGACTTCGAAGAGGAGATCCCCTCCGACCGAGGCCCTATCCCGGTCAAGAAGAAGGGAAAAGCCGGTCTTTTGCGACTCGCGAGGGTGTTCCCGTGGGAAGTCGTCTGCGAGCCGTATCGATCCGAGCTCGACGACCACCTCTGGCGCATGGTCATCGGCGCGAAGCGCACCAAGGTCGAGATGATCGCGCGTTACCCGCTTTTCGCGCTGCAGATTGACGAGTCGGACTACTGCGCCAACGTTTACGAGTACCAGTTCCCCGGCTGCGACCCGCTGGCCAAAGAGCCCGAGGGAACGTGCGGCTATCGCATCTTTTACCACGCCATCACGGCGGCGATGCCTGAAGGCAGGCGAGTCGTCTTCGTAAACAACGTCATGGTCGATGACGGCCCGCTGCCCATCGACGACATCCCAGTCTATCCGTTTTGCACCGCAGAGCTGCATGGAACCAGCTTCGGGATCTCGGCGCTCTGGAACTTGCTGCCTATGGAGCAGATGAGCAGTCAGATCCTTAGCGACATGGCGACTAACATCGAGGCATTCGGACGGCCGCCCTTGGCGCTCGTCGAAGGCAGCGATATCGACCTCGACTCGCTGGCAAACGGTCAAAAGGTCATCTTTATCCCGCCGAACACCGAGCCGCCGAAGCCGATCCAGTTTCCGCACTTGCCCGAGTACACATTCAAGGTGCTCGACATGCTCAAAGCCCAGAAGCAGTCGATCAGCGGTCTCAACGCCATCGCCCGAGGTGACACAAGCACTAACATTACGTCTGGCGCGCACGCGGCGCTCTACAGCCAGATCGCCGTCGAGGCCCAGTCGGACGGCGCGCTCAATCTCGACCTGCACCGCGAAGCCGTTGCGAATGGGTCGATTAGCTTTCTGAAGCATCACGCCAAGCATCCGCAGCTCGTGGCTATCGTGGGAGTCGACGAGCGCTCGTATCTCGAAGAGTTTACCGCGGCCGATTGGACCGGCATTCAGCGCGTGCGCATCAAGACCGCGAACCCGGCGCTCAAGACGTCTGCCGGCAAGATGCAGCTCGCCGAGCTCCTGCGCCAGTGGCCAGGCATGCCGATCAAAGATCCGCAACAGATCATCGAGCTCGTGGTCAGCGGCCAGTTCAAGCCTGCCTACCAGCCCACGCGTTCGGGCGAGCTTCGCATCCGCCGCGAGAACGAGAAGCTGCTCAAAGGCCCACCGGTGCAAGAGGTCCCCGGCAAGCCCGGCCCCGACGGTCAGCCTGGCCCACCCAAGCGCACCGTGCCACTGGTCAAGCCCTTGGCGACTGACAACGTCACGAGCCACTTGTTCGGCCATCTCGAGGTTCTGACTGGCCCGGCCGCCGAGAAGAACCCGGCGATCATGGAGGCGACTCTGGCACACATGCTTGAGCACGTCTCGCTGGCTCGCAACGGCGATCCCTACCTCGCCGGCATCCTCGGCAACCCGCCGCCGCAGCAGCCAGGCGGAGTCGGACCAGGTGGCCCGCCCCCAGGTGGCCAGAACGGCTCGCAGGGCAGTCAGCCCAGCGATAAGACGCAAGGGCAAGCACAGAAGGTCTTGGGCGCAGACCAAACAGACGATTCAAAGGGTGGCTCTATTCCACAGCCGGCTAAGCCGGCGCAGCCCCCACCAGGCGCGGCACCTCAAGCCGCATAACAACACCAACAATCGAAACAGGACAACGTGTCAGATCAATCTGCCGCGCCCGCATCGACTGGTCCCGCTCCTTCGGCACCATCGACTTCGGGCTCTACCCCTTCATCTTCACCGAGCCATGGCTCTGTGCCCTCCTCTTCGGGCTCGCTCTCATCGCGAGATTTCGCCCGTCAACTTCGAAGCAAGCCGAACGGAGAGTTTCTAACTAGCAGCAAGAAGCCATCTAACGATGTCGAACCGCAGCTCGGTCAGACCAAAGAACTCGGGGAGGCTCAGGAAGCCCCCCAGGAGACCTTCAGTGACGATTCGCCGTGGCATGAGAGGTACGCAGCGGGTGTGCATGGCGTGCCCGCTAAAGACCTCCTAGAGGCCATAGAACGGGGACAGATCCCCGAGGCCCTTATGAGCAAGCTCCGCCTCGCCATCGGAGACGATGGGTTCGAGGGCTCGCTCGACGAGCTGAAGTCTGGCGCCATGATGCGCCGAACGTTCACGCAGAAGAGCCAGGAACTCGCCGAGCAGCGCCGAGCCTTCGAGGCCGAACAGGGCGAGCTCGTTACCTACCTCAGCAACTGGAAGCAGGATCCACAGCAGCTGCTCTATGGCATGCGTCGACTGGGCATGCCCATTCAAGAGGTCGCGCAGATGCTCATCAACGAGGCTGTCACGGCAGACAAGCTGAATGAGGCTGTGCCTGGCAGCGGCGACGAGTGGATCCAAGCGCAAATCATGAAGGCTGAGCACGCCGACTTGCTGCGGCAGCATCAGGCCGCAGAAGAACAGCGTCAGCAGGCGCAGCAGGCGCAGAAGCAAGAAGCTATCTCGAACAACCTGCGCTCGATTGCCGTCAAAGAGTTCGAGCTCGCCGGCCTCGATCACAAGCCGACTGCCTGGAACTTGTTCCGCGAACACTGCGCAGCGATCTACGAGGAAACGGGCAAGCTCTCACGAGCTGACGTGCGCCGCGCAGTGATCGACACTAAGGGTCAGATTGAAGACTATATCAAGAAGTACAACGTGCAGGTCGAGCGCCCTACCCTTGGTGGCCCGCGACTTGACGGTGGTGCTCCTCGAGCGACGAATCCGTCTGCGCCGAGTCGGCCAGGCTCGCGCCAGATGTCTAGCCGTGAGTTCGAGCGGCAGATTCGGTCGGGCAAAGTTTGATACATGTTATAATACAACTAAGCACTAACTAACCAGTTCGCAAGAGGCCCGCGCGCATTAGAGCCCCCGAGAGGACAAGGCTCTTACCATCAGTGGACAACCTCAGACTAGGTGCAGTGCGAAACCCTGTTTCCACACGTCACATCAGTTTGAGGTTTTCTAACATATGGCATCCGCTAATACGGGCGCCCTTCTAAAGGAAGTTTACGGCGGGATGTCCAATCCCGTTGCTCCTGAGGGCTCCTTTGCAAAAGATATTGAGTTCGTTCCACCTAAGGAACGAACAGGTCGAGATTATTACTTCCCCGTCCGCCTCGGCCTCGAGCAGGGCGCGAAGTACTCAGTCTCTCATGACGCGTTTACTCTGGCCACGCCAGTAGACGGTGTTTACGAAGACGCCCAGCTCCAGGGCGCCGAGATCGCGATGAAGGCTTCTCTCTCGTATGGCGAGATGAGTCGACTCAGCGCAGCCAAGGGCGAAAGCGCGAAAGCGTACGACCAAGGCGTCGCAATCAAGATCTTGAATCTGACTCAAGGTATGGAGCTCCACCGTGAGATCAGCCTTTGGTACGGCCCAGGCGCTAATACCGCCGCCGCGCCGCTGGCTAATATCGGTGTAGTTGCAGCCGTTGGCGCTGCAGCCGCGGCAGACGGCATCCGTATCTTCACTATTACTCGCGCGAGTTTCATTCCAGGTTTCTGGCAGGACGCGCAGAATATCTTGCTTGAGTTTGTTGCCTCTGGCGCATTTGTCCCGTTCACGCTGACTACCCCTTGTAAGGTCATCGCAGTCGATATCAAGAACTGCAAGATCACTGTGCAGGGGCTCCAGGCCGAAGTCAACAACGTGGCTATGGCACCTGGTGCTACAGTTCACGTTTACTCGTCTGTCGGTAACTCGATGATTGGCGCGCAGCCAATCTGTGAGAACGCGGGCATCATGTTCGGCATCTCCGGCGCGCAGTTTCCCCAGTGGAAGGCCCAGACCTACCCGGTCAACGGCGCCCTGAGCTTCGACAAGTTGATCGAGGGCATCACTCTCGCAGCTGACTCCGGCCTCGACGGAGGCTGCACTTGTTACGTGAATAACCGCTCTTGGTCGACTCTCCTGACCGACGAGGTTGCGATGCGTCGCTACCTTGGCTCGGACCTCGGCGGCAAGGCCAAGCCCGGTTTCCGCGAGATCGAGTTCATCACTAACTGCGGCGTAATCAAGATCAAACCTTACCGCTACATGAAGCAGTCGCTGGCGTTCGCCATCCCGACTGACGAGTGGAAGCGAGTCGGCTCGAGCGACATCACCGCGACCCTGCCCGGCAACCCAGACGAGTTCTTCTACCAGCAACTCGACAACGCCGCTGGTGCCCAGCTGCGAATGTACATGGATCAGGCCATCGTCTCCGAGATGCCGTTCCATAGCGTTATCTTCTCCGCGATCGACAACCCTAACGACAGCATCCCGTCGCTGACCTAACAGGTCACTAAGAACCCCCTTAGCCTCGGGTCAGACGCTGCATACGTCGGCCCGAGGCTGTTGTTTATCTAAGGACAAAACTATGGTTTTCCCGATTATGGCAGCGGTACAGGCCGGTGCAGGTTTACTCGACGCAAAGAAGAAAGAGCAGCAGGCACGGCGCACGAACGCAGCGCGTATAGCTCTTGGCGAGGCTCCTACGGCCGATCCAGGCGACGGAGGTAAGAGCGGGCTCATGAGTAGCCTTGGTGGGCTCATGGGCGGCATGGGTCAGCCAAAGACGCCCGAAGCGCCTAAGGGGCCGCTACCGGCTCCACCCCCGCTTCCACCCCCGCCTCCAACGCCGTCGCCGACAGGCCCGCCGCAGGGGCCGCCGATGACTAACCCTAACTCGTTCGTGCCTCAAGGCACGCTCGACAAAAGCATGGCCGCAGCTCGAGCCGCGCCGAGGCCCGATATGGCGTCTTTGTTCCCCGGCATGAACCCGGAAGAAGACCCGAACAACGCGAATCTGATCCCGACGCAGTAGGAGCCTATGTTCACCGACGAGTTCGTATATCGCGTCAGACAGATGTGCCAGCTGCCTGACAACGATCAGGACTGGGGGGACTACGACATCCTCACTGAGGGCTCGCTCGCGCTGCGTGAACGCTTCACGCAGGTCGTCGCGAACATCAGGCAGGGCTACTGGCTCAAAGAATATCAAATCGAGCTCGTGCCTGGCACCGCGCAATATCGCATTCCTTACCGCTACAGCGTGCAGGGGCTCGAGCTCGTCGAGATTCAGCGAGCGAACAACTCGGGCCTGTGGCGCCAGTTGCCGATCGCCACGACATCGCAGACGACTGCCTACTCAACCCCGACGATGAACGAGCCGGCTCACTTCGAGATCCGCGGCGATAACCTCGTTCTTTACCCGGTTCCGCAGCAAGGCGGCTGGCTGCGCATTCGCGGCTATCTACGGCCCAGTGACTTGGTGCTCGAGGATACGCTTGTCGATGAGAGCGGCACCACTTCGAATGTTGGCTATATCGAGTCCTGCGGGCTTGAAGATGACGGGCTCGGAAACGAGCTGTTCGTAGTAACACTTGCCGATGACGGCTTCGACTTTACAAACTCAGTCGGCTTCGGCTTCGATATCGTGCAGACGACCGGCTGCGCGGAAGTCGTGCTGCCTAACATGTTTTGTTACACGTACGTAGCCCCGCGCACGCTGGCCTTTCGCATCGACTACCCCGGTCAGTTCGCAGCCTCGGACACAATCGTAACGACGGAAGACGAGGACACTCGGCGCGCTGGCTATCTCATCCACGCGGATGAGTCGATCACGATCCCGCTGCCTCAAGAGCTGCACTCTGCCCTTGTCGCCTGGACGTCTGCCGTCATCCTAACCGAGCGCGGCGACTTGGAGAAGGCGGCTGCATGCGCGAAGAAAGCTGAAGCCGCGATAACGCGCGCCATCGACGTGATGACGCCGCGGATCAAGGCGCAGCCGTACACCTTCAAAACGCGCAACAGCTATCTGCGGAGACGTCAGGCGTGGGGATGGGGGCGGTGGTAGATGGCCAAGCTCAAGACCACCCAAGTCAAGGTCTCTGCGCTCGCCACCAACCCCGATAAGTACGCCCTGCCGGCGGGATCGTGTGCCGAGGCGAAGAACGTTGTGTCTCGCCGGCCAGGTGTGATCGAGACGCTGACAGAAGATAGACAGCTTCTATCTGTCAATACGCTCAGCACGTATAAGCCTGTAAAGGCGTTCAACGACCAGTTGTACGGAGGCCGGCTAGCAGTCGTGCAGGCGCAAGCGGCGCAGGCGCCTATCTGGGTCTCGACCGACGCAGAGACACAGACCGGCATCATCAACACGTTCGTGTTCGACAATAAGAACTCGACGCCGACATTCAGCGGCAGCACCTCGCAGTTAGAGGTCGCTTGGGACTACGGCACAGACGGGTTTCTGCACGCGGTCTACCGGCAGCCAGGGTTCATCCCTGGCATGACGCATGACGCCTATAACACCTTCCGCACTCTCGTAACCGAGAAGTGGGGAGTCATTGCGAGCTTCGAGCGCTACGCAGGTTTGTACCCGCCCATGCTCGAGCTAGTCGTCTCGCAACTGGGGGCGCCAGTCGGAGAGACGCTGAACGAAAACAACTGGCTTGAGCCAGGAAACACGGTCTCTTATCGCGCTGTGCTAACGCTGGAGGTGCCGCAGGCGACCGACGATCCGTCAGGCTTGCTGGCCCCCTCGCCGAAGGCTTACATCGTCAAGGGGCCGCCGTCACAGGTCTTCTCGGTCACCAACGAGACCTACGGCGACAACGGAGTCGTGTTTGTCTACCCAGCGCTGAGTATGAAAGATGCGCTGCCGAAGGCCTCTGGCGGTGTCTACAAGTACTTCTTCGAGGTGTACCGCTGCCCGCAAGACGAGGTGCGCGATCCGACTTATCTGACTAGCGACTACCGGCTGGTGGCCAAGCTGGCTATCCCTAAGCCGACATCGACTACGTTCCCGTCTGTCAGCGGCGCGTTTAGCTGGGTCGACGACATCAGCGAGGATGGCCGCAACGGCGGCGAGGCGCTCTACACGAACGACGGTCAGCAGGGCGAGCAAGGTGCGAACTACTGCCCGCCGAGCTCGGCAGACGTTTGCACATTCAAAGACACTGTCTTCTACGCCAACCGCGCCTCATTTCCGACCAAGGCCTTCGAGATGCGCGGCGCGTTCGGCGACCTGCTGACGAGCCGCGAGGTGCAATATGGCATAGGCCATCGCATCATCAGCGGCACGATCAACGTGGGTAATACGGTGATCTCCATCGCTAGCGCTGCAGACATGACAGGCTTGGCAGTCGGACAGGTTATCACTTGCAACCCGCCGCCTCCCGCGACACCGCCATGGGCGCCAGGTGTCTTCGTCCGAATCACGGAGGTCGGTACCACCGGGCTGCCGCAGTCCATCCGAGTCAGCGTAGCGCCGTCAGGTCCTGGCGCGACCTATGACATGGTCGTTGCCGACTGCATCGACATTCTGCTCGACTATGCGGACGGAACGTTTTCTGCGATCGCACACGTAGACCCGACAGATCCTGTTCGGACTGCCTCGGCTTGGAACGGCGCCCCGAAGCTCTACTACTGGCCCGCAGGGCTACGCTTCCAAACGCTCTTCGGGCATGTAATCGATTCGTATCCTCCGCAAGAAGGCTACAAGTTCGCGATCACGCATACGACGCCTTGGAACAAGCGCGTGACACGTATGCAGCTGCAGATGACCAACCACCAGAACTATGCGCCGCAGGGGCTGCCCATCGTAACCGGTGGAGGCGGCGAGTGGGTCGAAGGCACCTACGAGCTGCGGCGTAACATCGTCTATCTCTCGAAGACGTCAGAACCCGAGCATGTTCCGCTCGGCAATTTCCAGATCGTCGGTGCGGGCATCATCTGGAAGATGTGGCCGACGACGTCTGCCATCTTCTTTTTCTGCTCAGACGGCTTGTGGAGGCTCACTGGTGATGGCACGACTTGGACCGTCGACCAGATCGACCCGACGTGCTTTCTCGTGCACCCAGACCTCGTCACGTCGCTCAACAACAAGATCTACGCGATGACGAACGATGGCTTGTCCGTCATCACCGACACCGGCGCGCAGAGCATCAGCGACGACGCCATCGGCACTATCCTTCTCGACCAACTCTCTGAGATGCGCTCGGTGCAGACGGGTTCGGGTGTGCGCCAGCAGACGCCTTACGTTTTCGGCCCGACCATGGCCGCGGATCACCATTTCAACGAGGTGTGGTGGTCGCTCACAGAAGCCAGCTTCGGCACTATCAGCCTGATCGACGCGTACATCTTCAACGAGGACACGAAGTCTTTCACGAGGCAGACGCACGACTATCGTGGCGTCGCTTATTACTCACGTAATCGGCGCCTCGCCTATGTGAAGGGCACGACGACGTGGACGATCAACGTCAAGAATGACTTCTACTCGGACAACGACGCGCTTCACAGCGATTTCCCCGCGACTATGCCAGCCACGGTCAAGTTCAATCCGCTTGTCTCCGAGGACATGGGTGACCTGAAACAATGGATGGACGTATCGCTCTTCATGACGATGAACGGCACCATCTACACGATCTGGAATGGCGAGTCACGGTTTGTCTATTATCCGCAGGACAACTACATGAAGCTGTTCCCGGCGAACCACTTCTGGGTGCCGCGTGAATACGTGCTGAAGCCTACGCTAGAAGACTTCGGGTTCATAACGCTAGATCCGGGCACACGCTTCGAACTGTTTGGCTTCACGGTCAGGTACCGCGTCGCCTCTGACACGCTCAAAAGAGCATGAGAAACACGCCCACACTACCCGGCGGCATTTCAGACCCAGCGATCAACAGATTTCTGACTGGCGTGCAGGCGTGTCTCTTGAGTGTGGTAGACTTGATCATCTACGAGGATACGGTGGTGTGGAAGCCGCCCTACCGTTTCTTTATTCCGCTGCGCAACGCGAAGCTGCGAGTCGAGCAGCCTAAGATTATCGAGCTCGGACGAGCCGTGATCTTCAACGAGCCGGAAACCCCGGTTCATTTCGGGGCGACCACATGGACGTGGCAGTCGAACAATCAAGTTACGATCCACGACCAAGCTGGCCTTGTCGAGGGTGTTAGATATTCACTTGTTTATAAGGTTATTGGATAAATGGTAGTCCGAAAAGAATACGCGCAGCCCAAAGCGAACAAGGCTGCTGAGACCTATGGCAAGTTTGACCTCGGCGGCAACCTGCTTTTCAACCCTGGCGCGGCCGAGTGGAACCAGCAGATCGATAACACGGTCCGCGATATCCAAGGCACACAGGCCGACATCGCGTGGGAAAACTACGACGATGCGAATCGTGTAGCCGGCGAGAACGCGGACATCTGGAGCGACTACGCGACCGGGGCCAAAGGGAAGATCGACCCGTTCTTTTCGGGCGTCGGTGAGCGAGACAAGGCGACGACTGGCGAGTACGTCGACGCTATGGGCAAATGGACGAATCCAGCCGATTTGTTCAAGGACCCCAAGTTCATGCAATATGTCGGCGACGCGCAAAACCACGCGTTCCGGTCGGGCCAGGCCAAAGACGCGCAGGGCTCGGCGCTCGGGCAGCTCGGCGCGCTCACGAGCACGAAGGAGACGGCGCAAGAGCGGCTCATGCGTGAGATGGCGCGGCGCAAGCAGGAGCAGAATGAGCGCGGCAACAGAGAGGCGCTCAACGCGAGCTTGAAGGCGCGCGGGGCCTACGGATCCGGCGCAGAGATCCTCGGCAACGCCATGAGTCAGCAAGGAACGGGCGAGCAGCGGTCAGAAGAGAATATGCGAGCGAACGCTGGCGCGCAGGCTCGGGCAATGGCGGCGCTGGGGCAGTACACAGCAGCCGGCCAGGCGATGGGCGCGCAAGACCTGCAAGAGGGCCAGTACGCAAACGCGATGGACCAGTTCAACAACAACTTGGAGCAGCAATATAACAACTTCAAGGGCCAGCAACAGATTGGCGCGACTAACTCTGGCAATCAGCAACAGATGGCGCGAGCGACTGGGGTGGCCAACGCGAAATACGGTCAAACGGGCCGCGAGCGCGGCGACTTCGCCACGGCAGACAGCATGAAGCAAGGGCTCGCAACCGGCGGCATGGGCGTGAACACGGCGGGTCAGCAGACGAAACAAGCGGCTGGGGGGGCGCTCGATAAGCACCTCGGCACCGAGGTCGCGACTCTCGAGTCGAAGGCCAAAGACGAAGGGTTCTTCGGATGAGCCGATACGACCTACTCGACGAGAACGAGATGGCTGGCCTCACGGGCGATGGCGTTGTCGTGCCACCGGGCTATGCCGTCCCGCCCGTGGCGGCCATTGCCGGCGCCACGCCAGATCCAAACGCTGCCGTTGCAACGGCCACTGGCGAAGCACCTAAGGTCGTGACCGATGCAGCCGGCCAGCAAGTGGTGCAGACCGATAAGCTGGACCCGAGTCTCCCAACGGCGCGCTCAGGTGCAGAGGCGGCGCAAAACTTCGAGCGCGACAACTCGCACGACTTGCTGCAACCCGGTCAACCCGAGCAGCTCACGCAGTTACTCACGAACTATGCCCTCGGAAAAGACGAGCCTGCAGCCGCGGCAACCGATCCGAATGGAGTCGCGCGCACTGGCTTGCCGACTTGGTACCGAAACGCAAAGCTTCGCGGTGATAGGATCCCTGGCTCTAAGAACAGCCACTATGTGCTTGATGAAGCCACGTGGGAGCCGCCCAAAGAAGAGAAGCTCTGGAAAGGGCTTGCGGGCATGCTCGGTAACATGACGACTGCCGGGTCGCAAGTCGCGGTGAAAGACGAAAACCGCCCGCTTGCCATGCGTATGAAAGACGCCAAGCGCATAGCGCTCGGCCAGGGCGCAACGTCACTCGCCGAGACGTTCCTCGACCGCAAGAATCTGCGCTACCAAGACCTGCTCAAGACGGCGAAGGAAGAGTCTGAGATCGAGAAGAACCGCGCAATCGGCGCCGGCAAAGGAGCTGGCGGCGCGGCCAGTGCAGCCTCGCGCATGTCGGCAGCCAAGGGAGCGCTTGGTGCCTATGCCGGTGGTCGAACAGCAGACCGGCTCGAGCACGGGCATGAGGTCGAGACTCAGCAAGCACTGATCGACAACGCAGTCGGAAGTCCGAAGGCGGAGAAATTTCGGCAGGACCTTATTAGGTCGTCTAACGGTTATCTAACTGACAATATGGTGCCGCATGCTTCGTACACAGACCTGAAGCTCCTAAAAGGAGAGTTGAATGCCCGAGTTGCTGACGCAGCCAAGGCTGATCAGACGCGCTACGACGCCCAGTGGAAGTGGTTCCACGATAACCATCAGCTCGGAACAACGGCCTACACAGTTTGGTTGAATGAACAAAAGGCGCTTGCCGATCGGCGGCGCGACCACTTTCTTCCGGCAAACATGTTTTGGAAGAACGACCTCCCAACGAAAGACGCGAAGCAGTATGAGGAGATCCAGAACCGCATCGGGCAGACCGACTCCATTCTGAAGGGTGTTGCAAAGCTGAAGGAGATCCAAGAAGAGCTCTCGAAGCTGGGGCCGCTCGAGGGCGGCGGCGGTGTTGTTCTGAGTACTTTGGGCGGATGGCTGGGCAGGGACAAGGCGCAAGCGTTGACGCTGCTAGGCATGCAGTGGGCAAACGAGCTGCGAGACATCATCCGCGAGAAGAACAAATTCGGCGTGCCGCAGCACTGGGAGCAAGAGCTCTTGCGCACCAGGATTCTGCAGCCCGGCGACTTCATGGCGTGGCTGCAGGGCACGAAGAACTTCGACGCGCTCTACGCCGTCGTGAAGCAGACGAGCAAGGATTGGTTCCGAGCGCGTAACGTAGGCTTTGTCGGCGAAGATGACCCCGGCAAGCAATGGACAGGCGCCGCGCCGCCGATACTCACGGACCCCGAGGTCCGCACAAAGGACGGCAAGATCGATCCGACTTGGGAACGCCTGAGTCGCTCGGGCGAGCTGATTCTCCAGGAAATCGAGAAGTATGGGCACAGGCTGACTGCCCAAGAGCGCCAAGAGAAGGGCGTGCCAGATCCAATGGCCGCGGGTGCCACGATGTATGGCGCCGAGCTCACGCCGCCGCCGAGCTCCCCCGAGGCCACGCCGGTCAAAGGAGCAGCGGGGGCGCCGTCGCCAAAAGAGGCAGTAGAAACCTTCAAGGCAGTCGGCAACCACATGAGCGAGGCGACGAAGGAGCTTTTCAACGAGGTCCGCAAGATGAGGCCAGAGGATTGGACCGAAAAGGTGGCGAAGGAGTGGAAAGCACGCGCTGCGGATATCAAAGATGCAATGCTTAGCTACTTCGCAAACTTGCCGTTCTCCGAGCAGCGCCGCCAGTTCTTCGAGCCTGACCAGCCAGAGCCAGCGCACCCGCTGGCGACGCCGCTCGAGGTATCCGGGCCAGCGCGCCATAGCCGAAGCCTGCACCAAAGACAGAAGAGAAGAAGCAGACTAGATGGTGGGTTACTCAAGATGGTGTGGAAATACCAAGCGATATTCCTGAGGGAGCCTCGCCAGAGAAAGCTCAGAGGACTTTCGATAAGGGCGTGCAAGGTGTTCCAGAGGCTGAGCGTGGGAAATATAAACTGGAGCATGACTGATGGCACCGCCACTTAACAAAACGCCAGCTAAGAACCCATTCCAGCGTGCTGCAGATGACGAGTTTGGAAAGGTTGCGGCAAGTGAGAATCCCTTCGTCGCTGCGGCAGCAGAAGAGTTCTCCGATGCCGGTGTGCCCGACGATGTCGACGCGGGGGAGCCTGTGCAAAGCGCGCAAGCAGCCAAGGGCACGTTGCCGCCGGGCTACACGACGCCCCTCGACAAAGATAAGCCGACCAAAGGCGCCTACGGCGACCTCGGTGAGGGCGCCTTTCACTCGCTCACTGGCGGCACCTATGTCAACAAACTCTTCGACAAGGGAGTCAACGCGCTCAACCGCGCTGCGGGCGTGATAGGCTTGCCGAGCGCGGATCACACGATCGATGGGCAGCCTGCGCGCTATGCGGGTCGCACGGCCTCAGGAGTCATGCGTGAGAAGCCTGTAGAGCAAGCTCGCGAGGCTCACCCCGAGCACACAGCTGCAGGCGAAGGCGTGCTCTTCTCGGCGCTAGCGGGCGGTGGCGGTAAAGCTGTTAGTACAGTCGCTAAGGGTGTGAAAGCGGCGGCGCCCGCTGTGCGGGGCCTCGTGAAGCCGTTGGTCGGTCTCGCTGACGATGTCGTCAAGGCTGTACCCAAGGCCTCGGGCTACGTCAACAAGTTGCGTAGCGGCGCTGGTGCTGTTGCTAAGACTGCGAAGAAAGCCGGCGCCGAAGTACAGAGGTACACGCGCGATGCGACTGAGGCCCTGCCGGGGCTGACTGGCGCGGCGAAGCTTGTGGGTCAAGGCGCCACGGGCCTCGGGGCGGCAGCGGCTGCTCGAGGCGCACAGCTCGAGGATAACCGCGTGGAGCAGATCGCCGGTGAGTTTGCTGCGGATCCGATGAGCACTGCGCTCATTGCCGCAGCGCCAGTGATCGGCGGCCAGGCAGTCGGCAGCGAAGCCCGTCTGTATGGCGACCGTTTGAAAGGCAGGGCGAACGAGAAGCTAGGTCGCGCCGTCGCGCCGCCGAAACGCGCCGACAAGAACGTGAAGCATGGCCACCATCAGGCATTCAGAAATGATGGTGAGCGGGCGCGTAAGATGGGTCTCACCGAGACGAGTGCATCGCCCAACGATAACCCGCTCAAGGGCCTAACGTTAGATCGTCTCGCCACTAACGTAGAAAACAAGAAGCCGGCGCAGGGCGCAGAGGTTCGCCGCACACATGAGAATGTCATGGGCGCTAGCACGGGCCGCACGCGGGAGTTGCCAGACGGCACGATCGTGAACGAGGAGGTCGGCGATGTCGCTGTGCCGGTTGATCGTATCCAAGCGCAACTTGACGAGGCTCGGCGCGCATACGAGTATGCGAATGCGCCAGAGAAGGCCGAGATCGTTCACGTAGCCGCAGGAAAGCTGAAGCCGCAGCCGTATACGCGTAACCATCCACAAGAGCGCCACCCGCTGCCGCCGGACATCTTCAAACTGCGGCCCGAAGATCGGTCAGCCAGGCCGAATGTCACGGCGCCGCTACCAGCTGCACCGACTCGCCCCGCGGATCCGCCTGCGCTCAATGTGACGCTCCCGAGCTCGGGCGCCAGCGGTGCGCCGCAGCTGCGCGAGCCTATGTCGACGCCACCGGCGCCCAGCTCGCTATTGCAGCGCTTTCGCAGCCTCATCCGGCCAAGTACCCAGACCATCGGTCAGCCGCAGCCGCGACCTAGACCGCAGCCCAGCCAACCGCCGACGCCTGGGCCTGCACTCGGGCCGCAGCCTGCCCCGCCGACTGGTGTGGCGACTCCGCACCAGCCCGGCGTGCCACCTGTCGGCCCGCACCCGGCGCCCAGCTCGAGCCTGCCACCGCGGAACGCTCCAGCAGCTACGCAGCCTGCAGCGCCCGCTGGGCACTATCCACAGCCAAAGGCGCAGCCACGCGACTTGCTGACGGACTGGGAGGAGGAGCAAGAGCTGCTGCAGCACAATCTCGGCGCGAGGCCTGAGACGCCGGCAGGGCAGTTCCCAGCGCAAGCGCCGAGCCGACGAGAAGAGCTGCTGCTTGGTCGTCTAAACCTAGGCAGAAACCCAGCGCCAACAGCTGGACATCTCCCGCAGCCAGAACTCACCGACACACAGCGTTTCGAGGCACGGCATGGGTTTAGGCCGTCGCTCGGTGTACCTAATCTCACCTTGAACGACTCGCCCGAACGGTGGCTCGAAGAGCAGGCTCTAGGCCGCCTAAACCTTGGCTCGCAGCCGCAGCCGACGCTTGGGCATCACCCGCAGCCTGAGATCAAGGGCGTTCCCAAGTTCCAGGCGCAGTCGCCGCGAATGGGTGCGACTCCCGCCCGACAAGCCGAGACGGTTCGCCCACGCGGACCTAAGCCCGAGAATCAAATGCCGGCTCCGACGACCCAGCCGCCCACAGCGGCGCCGGCAGTGAACCCGCCGGTAGAACCTCCGGCGAATCTCGGTGCACTGCCCGAGTCGCCCGTGGGAGCCGCGCCGAGCGCTGGGCACTACCCACAGCCGAAGCCGGTCAAGGCGCAGCCGAACAAGCAGAAGCCGCCGCCGAACCTCGGCGCTCGCCCTGAGACCCCGGCCGGCTACTACCCGCAGCCGGCCAAGCTCAAGCTGCCTCAATCGTCGAAGCAGCGGCCGACTATGGAGCCGCAAAACCCAGAGCGGCCCTATCGCCCCGAAGTGCCAAAACACCTCGAACAAAAGCCAGCGCAGCCAAAGTATGCGCTGCGGAACTATGGCGCGCAGACCAGGCCGAAGCCCAGAGTCGTCAACGGCCCGAAGCCCACAGCTGCACCGACTCGGCTCAATCTCGCAGAGCCGAAGATGGGCGAGTCGTTCCATCGCGGTCCCATGGGCCTCGGCACGCCGGACCTCGAGCCGGAATTCAAGCAGTTTGCTCAAGAGGGCAAGCTTGCGAAGCAAAACCTCGGCCGGTTCCCCGCGCCGACTGCAGGCACGTTCCCGTCTCGGCCATACACCGACTTTGACCTCGAAGAGCCTAAACTGTTAGGTCCCGCCAACCCGCCGCCGTTTCCGCAGACCGTTGAGCCTAACCAGATGAAGCTCAACAGGCCGCAGCTCGACCTCGGTGGGCCATCGTTTCAAGACTCCGCTCCGCGCGCACCTCGGTTCAACTTAGCTTTGCCTGAGCAGCAGGGCGCCGATCCCAGCCGTGTCCGAGTCGGTCAGCCGCCGCTGGCTGGGATCGCGCAGCCGTTACGCGCACCCGCGCTGCTCCAGCCGCAGCCTGCGCAGACACGCACACCGTTCCAAGCGCCAATGCAGCTGCGCGCGCCAGACCCCGAGGTCTCGCCGCACTATACCCGGCCACAGGGCTCTTATGTCAGGCCGCCTGAGCCTGCGCCCAAGTTCAATTTGCTGCCAGACGAGCTCCGCGTCGACGAGCCAGGGCGCTACCAGCCGAAGCCTTTTCCGTTCGCAGCCATCAGCGGCCCTAACGCGCCGATCCCCGGCACAGGCCCTCACCCGCAGCCGAGCCTCGGCCATTTCCCGCAGCTCGAGGAGCCTACGCTCGGTTCGGCGCTCCACCCGCAGCCGCCCGCAGGACTCAACCCACAGCCGGCAGGTGCTAGGCAGCCTGACCCGAACCAATGGCTGCGCGGCGGTATTGCGCAGATGCGACCAGAGCCACCACAGCCCATGGATCCAATGCCGCTAACGCGACCAGGCATGGACCTACCGCTGTACAAGGGGCCTAAGCTCCTGCAGCCGCTGCCCTATGATCCAGGGCCGAGTCACTTCACGTTGCGTCAGGCTGACGCTGTGCAGCGAGACTTGATGAAGACGCTGCGCAACCACCAACGGCCGAATAACAAGCCTCTCAAGGCAGGCGAAGAAGACGCCATCCGGCCGATTGCTTACGGCCTCAACGCAGAGAAGAAGAAAATGCTCAAGCAGCTTGAGGAAAACGATCGAACGAACCGCAAGTATCCCGGCGATGAGCATCTGCCGAGCTTGCTCACCGATTTGCCAGAGGGCTCCATCGGCGGACCAGGCTTGGGCAAGCAACTGACCGAGGCTAACGCGAACCTCGAGCTGAGCAAAGGTATCGAGGACCGTGTCGCGCAAGGCGCTACTCTCGAGCAAAAGGGCAGCGGTACCCAAGGCACGATCCACCAACTGCTAGGTGAGCAGCGATCGCTGCACAACTACGGCAGCATATTCGACGCAATCGGCAAGGCAGTCGGAAGCCCGGATACGGCCCGCGCTATTAGCGCCGGTATGTCAGGATATAGAGGTTCGAAACAGTCAGGCAGCGATTACCGCGAGGCCAACGATCAGATGAAGAAAGAACTAGAAGAGGAACGAAATGGGACTAACAAGTGATCAGAGATATTCAGCGCATCGCGGTGGCCTAGCTTCCGGCGCAGCGCTACGGGCATACAGCCAGCCAGCGGTTACTCCGCTACAACTAAACACGCAACTCAAGAACTCGAATTTGCTGCAGACGACTGCATCGTTTGCGCCGGGTTCTGGCGTTGCTTACTTCGAGTACCTCGGCCAGGTCGCGCGAACTGTCACCTTGAACAAGGTGTATTTCGTCACGTCTGGAGCCGCGGCAGGCACCCTCGTGCAAGAGCTCGGCATCGCGACGACTCCCGAGGCACCCAACGGCGCGCTGCAGACGCTCACGATCCGCGCGCTCGATAACACCGCTGGTGCCTATACCGGTGCAACGGGTCGCTACTCGAACAGCGCTAACCTCGCGTACACGCCGCCTGTCGGCGAGCACATCTGGGTGTTCGCGCGCTGGCAGCCGAGCACCACGCAGGTGACCATCTCAACGGGCTTCGCCTTGGACCTCGGGCAGTATTCGGTCTTCACCTTCTCGTCGGTCGGCACGGCGCTGACTCTCGGCCAGGCGATCACTGTCCCTGTCGCGGTCTCGGTCACGGCGACCACGGGCATTGCGCCCGTGCTCATCGCGGCAACCGCATGAGCCTGCTAGACGACGGCAGCTTCGACCTGCTCCGAGCCGAGCACCTGGCTCGGTTGCAGGCGCAGCCGCGCGAAGATCTCTCACCTGAGATACGCGCAAAGTACATGCGTATGCTCGCTGTAAAGCACGGCGCGGTCATGGCTAGCTATCAAGCGAAGCGCGCTGCGGTCGAGGCTGAGGCGCAACAGAGCCCCAGCCCCGACCCACCTACTGACCAATGATCTCGTCGAGCGCTTTGCGCAGAGCGTCTCGCTCGGTCCGAAGCGCCACGATGGTTCGCCGCAGCGCGTGGACGTCTTCGTTCGCTGGCGCCGGCTGAGCCCTAGCAGCCCGAGCTGCGAGCATTTGCTCTGCTGGAGACAGCGGTAGAGCGAGGTTCGTCTGCTCGGGCTTCTTCTCTTTGGGCATCTTGTTCGGCGGCGTGTTCTCGTAGGGGTTGAGGCCCTTGCGCCGCAAGATGTCTCCGACGACTCCCGCCCCCTTGATGTGGAGCTGCTTACGAATCGCCGTAGGAGTGAGGCCTTGTTCGAACATCATCAGAACAAGTTTGTCTCGCTCCTCGCGAGTTACCTCTGGCTGAGGTTTCCGCGCCGGCTTCTTGTAACCCTCGGGCCGCTCAGGTCGATCCAGCTTCTCGCGAACCCCTGCGTTAGTCGCCCAGACGTAGACAGACGCCGCGCTGCACTTGAGCTCCTCGGCTATCTCTTCGGCCTTCTTGCCGCCCGTGTACATCTCGACAGCCTTCAACCGCGTTTCTTCTGGGTACTTATACACCCCGACCACGCTGCTCACTTGGTCTCAGCGCCTAGAGCGAAGAAGCGGCGGATTGCGTGCTGGCTCTTCGGTTTGCAGCGCTCCATGAACCCCGAGCAAACGCGCAGCAATGTCAGTTCCGAGATGCCGATTGCTTTGGCTATGTCCTGCAGTCCGTCATAGCGGATCAGTTCGCAGAGCATCTGCAGCTCCTTGTCACCGATCCTTGTGTCGAGAAATCTTTCCTTCTTGGCTAGTGCCAAGGGGATCCGCACGCGCTCTACAACAGGTTGTGGTCGCCGAATGACAGTTGCTGCTGCTGATGATGCCTGGGCCATGTATACTCTCCAGATGTCAGACTCGCCGAATCGCGGGGGAGCCCTCGTGGCCCCCTCGCTTATCTTGTTATGTAACACGGCCAGTCAGTCATTTGCGACGGCCAAGGCCTGGTACTTGAACAAGAAGTCGAGCGCATCTGTTCACTACCTCATCGGCCGAGACGGTCAAGTGCTGGCCATCCTCCCGACTGACCGCGTGGCTTGGTGCGCTGGTCGATCCGAGTTCGGCGGACGCACAGGCGTCAATGCTTTCTCGGTCAGCGTTGCCCTCGTGAATGTCGGTGCGGTCATGTCAGATGGCACGGCAGTCTCTACCGGAGAGCGGCTACCAGAGCGTGATATCGTGGCTGCGCGGCATCGACTCGGGCACTGCAGCTTCGGCTTTTGGCAGCGCTATCCTGAGGAGCAGCTCTACGCGTGCGAGCGCCTGATTCACCAGCTCAGCACACAGATCCCCACACTAAAGGAGGTCGTCGACTTGGCAATGGTGGCGGCGTTCCGCGGCATGCTCGACTGCGGCCCCGCCCTGCCCCTCGAGCGGCTTCAGTTGGCGCTCGTGCAGCCAATAGCTGCAGACCTGAGCGATTCGATCAGCCCAATGTAGGCGAGTCGCACGGCCAAGACGAAAGCCTCGAACTCCTCATCGACTTCGATGTGTACGACTACCAAGCGATCGTGAATTGGGTCGAAGACTTGGAGTCGCAGGCGTAGCGGTCCATTAGGGCCGAATATGACGTCATCAACCCACTCGGGTCGGACCAGCTGCAGCTGCGTTAGTCCTGACTCTAGGATCTCGACGTGGCCGAACTCAGTCGCCAGTGCTCTCCAGTGGTAGCTCACCATTGTCGTTGGCCGCTGCCAGTCGAGCTTTGTACCAGTCGGGAAAGCCGCCACTCGCACGACGCCGAATCGTTGGCAGCGCCCACGCAAGAAGTCGCTCGATGATGAGGTCTTTGCACTCGGCGTCGATGTCTGATTGCAGCTCCTTGATCGCAGGGCCGATATCCTTGACCGACTCTGTGAGTTTGCCGGCGTCGCGCAAGCGCTGAACCGCCTTCTGCCAACGAGCCGGCGTCGAGACCAGACGACCAAGCGCTTCACGAATGTCCGTGGGCGTCGGATTAGCCGCGCGCCACTCGCCAGAATTGAGCTCTTTGAATCCATCGCGCACCACCTTGGCCATCAGCGGTTTGTCATCGGCGCCGAATTGCCGATGGTTCTTCACGACTACGCCTTCAATCTCGACTCCCCCGAGCGCGGACTTCTGGCCCATGAACTGCGCGAGCTGTCCGAAGTGTTCGAGGCTGCCTTCGAAGTAGCAAGGAACGGTTTCTAGACCGAGATGCTTTGCCTCACTAGCTAGATAGCTTCTATCCGCATAGTCGTTGTGCCCGATTTCAATATCATAAAGCATGATATGTTTTGTCGGTATACGGTCATATGGCAAAGTGTTGTGCTTCGGTCGATTCAGGTACTCGCCGCGGTAAACCGTGCCCGGCCGCAGGCGCTCGCGGAGCTCGTGGATCGTGAGCACGGCGGCGGCGAACAGCTTGTCTGGCGAGTCGATGTCGATCATGACGCTCTTCGAGCGCACTTGAAGCTCGCCGTCGATGAGACCGAACGAGATCTGACTCCCGTCGACTTTCTCTTCGACGACAACGGGGCCTTTGAACAGCTGCTTCAGCTCGCGGTGGCCTTCATGATGGATCTTCGGATATGCATGGATGGTCATAAACTTTGCGCGCCGACACGGGCATGAGCCACCGTTGAGGTGCTTGGCCGCGTTGCAGTTGGCACAGAGCACAGCCAGACGACCTTGCGGCCAGCCTGCCTTGCGCAGCGCGCGATAAAAGTTGGTGCCGCGGGGACCTATCTTCCGCTCCGCGGCACCGTCGTTGAAAATGTGATCGAGCTGCAGGAAATCGAGGAATTCCTCGCCGCAGCATTGGCAGACCTCGCCGTAGGCAGCGATGGCCTGCACCTTCAGTCGTCGATTCGCAAGGGCGGCCGATTCGCGGCATACTTCGCAAACTCGTCGGCCGTGCTCGGGAATGCGCCGGCAGCGGGTGCAGTGGTGATCGGTGACGTGCACGAATACGTCGCCACCTGCCAGTCGAGCGGCAGCGTGACCTTGTGGTAGATCGGCTGGCCCTTCTCGTTCTCGATGTCCTTGAAGAAGAACTCGGGGTTCGTCTGCTGCTTCAGGTTCTGCGCTGCCTGCTGCAGTCGGCTGAGCTCCTTGTGCTTCGCTGTCTCGGCCACCTGGCGCTGCACCTCTTCGAGGCGTGCCTTCGCATGGCGCAGCATCTCCTCCGAGTTGCGCATCACTCTCAAGCGTTCCTCGGCGGCGAACAGCTCTTGATCTGGCGTCAGTAGAAGCCTTTCGAACTGGGTCGACAGTGGTGCGGGCTCGCGCGATGCCTTCAGCTTAGCAGTCTCGTGGCAGCCGCAGACGTGAAAGCCGCAGTCTTGGCATGTGCCGTCGAACCAGCCATGCCGCCGCGTGATCGCGATGCGCGTTCCGATCTGGAGCCTTTCACCGACTGGCGCCAGCTCTTTTCGTGGTTGTGGCAGTGGGCGTCTCGCCGCCGACCTCGCCGCATCCCAGCTCTGTGATGATTTCTGTGTCTTCATGAAGCTCCCCGAATAGTATGTACTTGAGCGCGTGGTCGTAGCCGCAAATTCGGCGAAAACCGCGAGCCTCGTAGCCACGGTTCCATGGCTGGTCGAACAGCATTCCGCGCCCGCGGTTATGCACGATGTGGTCGACACAATCATCGATCAGGTAGTGACCAATGATCCGGCGCTTGTGCGCCGTGAACATAATCTCTTGCTCGGGAAAATGCTCGACCAGCTGGCGCCGCCGGTCTTTCTGCCAAGACGGCATGCCCTCCCAAGGCTTGGTGACAAAACAGACGTCATAACCGTTGTCGAGAAGCTTGCGGACGAACTCGATTGCGCCTGGATACCAGAGCGCTTGCGCTGCCAGGTTGTCTCGCTTCCGCAGTATGTTATAGAGTCTTGTGGCCTGCGACTGCGTCAACCCCATTGCCTTGGCGAAGTCGTAGGCCGCCCACTCACTCGGCGGCGGAAGCGTCTTGGTCAGGATGTCTTGGGCCGCGACGTGGACCGGAGTGGCCAGGTCCACGAGCACGCCGTCGACGTCGAGCAGAACGGTGACGTTCATACCACCCGCCAGTCGGTCGCGTAGAAGTCGGAGCCGAGGAACATGCAGTCTGGCCAGCTTGGGCGGGGCCGAGGATCGAAGGACCGCGAGCCTATCGCTACCTTGTGCCCGCAGCCGTACTCGTGCGCGGCCCACAGAAACGTGCCATGGGGGTGCGGGTTCGATGGCTGCGCCTCCATGTCCACCAGCCTGACCTGCACAGAGGCATGTGCCGCGGTAACGTGGGCGTCTAACTCGGTGAAGCGTAGGCGCAAGAGGCCGTTGCGCGCTTCGATCAGCAGCCCAGCGTCGATGCTTTCGAGTAGTTCGGCCTTGGTCACGGGGCAGTCAATATGTGGCAGCCGAGAGCGTTAGTAAATGCCTTTTATAACAACTCGGGCTAACGGGACTAAAGTAGTTAGGCAAGCGCGGCCTTCGGTGCTGCGCGACTCCCAGCTGAGGTACTTGACCGGCGACTCCTCGAGCAACGCCTTCACCTCGCATGCGATCATCGCTGGACCTTTGCCGTAATCGACTAGCAGGGCGTCATGTACACCCCTGTCGTCTGCGACCGTGCGCTTAGCCTGCGCAAGCAGATCCCATGATGTGGAGACCGGCTCGTCGAGATGCTTGAGCGGCATGCAGTCGACGAACAACATGTCAATTAGGTAGGAGGGTTGCGGAGGTGTAGGTTCTGGTTGCGGTGTAACAGTTCGAAGGTTGTCAGATATAGCTAAGAGCATGCCGGCCTCCTCGGGGAAACAGTCGGACTTGAAGGGGCAGCCTTTCGGCGGGAACACTTTGCATTCGCTGAGCGTGGGCGGCAGCGACAGCGGATCGACGTCTGCCGCAACGGAAAGCAGCTCTTCGGCGGGCGACAGCACGTGCAGCTTGAAGCGCTCGCGGTCAGCCTTGCGGTCGATGCGCTCGTGCACCGCTTTGGCCGTGAGCGTGGACCAGATGCCTGTTGTCCACTGCGAGAATGCGGCTTCCGGTTCGGACTCCGTGTAGATGAGTCGTTGCACATCTGTACTCAGCTGCTTCGCAGTTTTCGCGTACTGCGGCTTGGACGTCGTCTTGTGATCGTAAACCGTGCTGGCGGTCACGAGGTCTTTGATGCCATGGAACGTGACCCCGTCGATCGTCGTCTCGAAGGTTTTCTCGATCCCAAGAATCCCGTTATCGTTCACGGGCGGCAGATGCGCGGACATTACTTTGGCTAGTTTGCCAATAGAGTAATCTTGCCATGTAGCGTTTTCGGCTAGCTCGCCGCCGCGGTACCAAGCCTCTAAAGCCGCATGAACCAGCTTGCCGGCCTCTGCAGCGTCTCCAGCCGACTCCCGGCGCCCGCGGCGGTACGTAAATGCCTCGCGGCGCTGGCAGCGCTTCCAGAGGCTCAAGTGCGAGGCGCTGATGGGTTCCATCAAAGCTCCCGCATGCGGCCAGTAATAAGGTGCGCGAGCCCGGCGCGGGTGATCTCGCCCTTGAACGCCGGCACGCACACGCCCGTGTACACAAGTACCAGGGCCTCGGGGTAGCTAGTAACATAGCCAACAAATTGAACCCGCTTGAGCCACGCAATGCAGCTCGGGATGTCGTGCATGTAGTCGCACCACCATCGGCTGCGAGGACGCACAGGTATAAGGAGACACTGTTCCCGGATCCCGGCCTGAAATTCAGACGCGGACTTGGCTAGCCACTTCTGCAGGTCTTCGAACGGTGGATTGCAGTAGGTGCCATTGACCCAATCGAGTTTGAGACCGTCATCTTCGGGGTAGTAAACGCGCTCGGCGGGCGTCGGGTGGATCCGACTGCCGCAGGGGTCGAGCGTGATGGCGCCCATAGCTTCGGACACCGCGCTAAGTATCGAGAGCGGGGTTCCGATATCTTGCGGCCTGTCACGGCGGAGACCCGTAGCGAAGCCGGTCAGCGCGTCAGTAGTCGAAGTCATCGTCGTCTCCCTCGATGCGGGCTGAAGGAAACTTCGCGTCATACCAATCGATTACAGACGGCAGACGGTCATCGCGCACCGCCGGCAAGTCGAGCGCGATCCATAGGTTCCACAACGCATGCGCGAGGTGATGGCACGCGCTTTCGCGGTCTTTCGTCTCGCCCGAGCCATAAGCAAGCAGATGCCGAAGCGCGCTGTCGAGGTACGACGTCAGCGGCGCGCCTTTGCGATAGTTGCCGCGCTCGTATTTCGTGGCGCCGTATTCGTAGACCTTGCAGAGCTCGCGGAAGCTCTGCGGGAAACTCGCCAACAGCTTCACGAAGTCTCCGTTGGGCGCCTCGAACTTGAACAAGGGCGCCAGGTCGCGCTCGAGCTCGAGGAGCACAGCGAGGATCGGGTATTGCAGCGAGCCGGTTGGGCCGCGGTCGAGAAAGCGCGCAATCTCGGTGACTGCGCACGTCAGCCAGTGCTGCTCGACGACTTGCTCGTAGTCGACTCCATCGAGCTCGGCGAGCTCGGAGACGGCGCGAGCCGAGGCGAAGATGTCGCTCAGCTTGGGCTTGTCTTCGTTGTAGCGAAGCTGGTCAGTCATGCTCCCACTTCTCCAGCTCTTCGATCTCGTCGCGGGCCTCGTCGAGCTGTAGCTCCAGGTCCTCGAGCCAATCTAACACTGTTTTGACTGCCTCTTCATACTCGGGCACATCATCGACTGCGATGACCTCCTCGAGCGAGGTGCGGTTTAGGTATCTGCGTGCGTGTTCGCGTAACATGTCATTTCTCGGTGAACATCATGGCTGCAGTGCCTGGCCAGAAGATGCCGGCGACGAAGGCAGCTGGTACAGCCACGAAGAAAGGGATCTTGAGGCTCATCATGCGTCGCAGCTGGTAGGCCGTGATGACCATGCCGCAGCCGTAATAAAACGCTAACGAAAGGGCTATGCCGTCCATAATTTCGTAACGAAGGCGATTGCTTCTAGAGCGCCATAACAAACAGAAAAGAACGCGCCGGACCTAACCAGGGCCTCGCCCCACTCGAGCTGTTCAGGTGAAACGCGGCCCCCATGGCAACGTTTCAGCTCCACGAACACAACGCGTTCTGGCAGGAGAATCAGATAATCGGGAACACCCTTCGAGACGCCCATCGCCTTGTTCTTCGCTTTAGCCGCATGAGAGGGTGTGTACGTGCTGTTGGGAATGTGCGAGAAAACAAGGCCCTTCATGCGCAGCCAGTTGGCGAAGATCACTGACTCTTGGTATTCGCTCACATCCACGGCACTAAGCGTCCCTCAGAAAACTTCGGTTCAGCCTTCTTGAACCACGCTGTCATCAGAGCTGGCTCGGCGCGCACCGGCACGTCGGGCGTGTAACGATTGAAGGCCCGTAACATCACATCTGTCATCGCGTAGGCCGCCTCGTGCGCGCGCCTTATCGGTAACTCGGCGATGACTTCATCATGAACATATAACACAGGGTGGCAGTCGAAGAGCTCATCTCCGGGCGCCGCGACATCGCAGCGAAGAGCTAAATCGAAGAGCGCCGCTTTGACTGCATCGGTCGCCAGGCCGGAGAAAATGCCGTTGGCTACATCGGGAAAGAACGCGTGGCCACGCACCCTGCCCGAGATGAACTGGCGATAGGTGGCTACCTCGTCGAAGTCGCGCCCGCCCTCGGGGAACATGCGGCGGATCGCGGCGAAGTAGTCTTCTGGCTCCCAGCGCTCGCGCCAGGCGCGCATGATGCGAGCTGCCTCCTCGAGCGAGACCTTCGGCTCCCAGTCCTGACGTTTCTTGTTCATCTGGCGCCAGAGTCGGTCCGCCGACATGACTCCCCAGCCGCCGAAATTCACCTCTTTTGATTGCTGCCGCGCCAAGGCCCACTTGCCTTCTTTGCGCTTGCTGAATGCCTCTTCGTAGCTGCAGCGCAGGAGGATGGCCGCGACCTCGCAGTGCACATCGCGCTTCTCGTTGAGCGCTATGGCCAGCTTGCTCTTGCCCGTCAACCAGAGCTCGCACTGGCTGACCGTGTGCAGCTCGGCCATCGAATAGTCGACAGAACAGTACCAGTAGCCGGGCCTAGGCACGAAGCATTCGCGCATACGCCCCGCTCTTGGTACGTTTTGAAAGTTGCTGCCGACTAACGGTGGCTTCGGCTCGCGTGAGCTTGTTATACCGTTACTGTTGATAATGACGTATTCGGTCTGTAATGGCAGCCCCGATGTACCCTCGCGCAGTTGTGTCACGCGCTCGCGCACGCTCGCAGCTGACGTGTACAGCGCATAGGCCTGCATGACTGGGTCGCCGCTGTCTCGGCACGCTTCGGCGTCGAGGCAGATGTCGCCACCGTCTGTTTTCTTCGCAGAAATGCCCAGCTCCGCGCATGCCTCGACCATGCGTGCTCTGGCAGCCTTCATATCGCGCGTGCCGACCTTCGAGGCAGGCCACACTTTGCCGTTGCCGCGGATGGTCCCACGGATCAGCCCATGCTCAACGCAAAGGGCCTTAGCGCGCGATATATCGAGCTCTACCTCTTCGAGGTAACCTTCGATTGTTCGCGCATCCGTGATCATGCCGCGTATCGACTGGCGGTGCAGCGCCAGGGCCGCGCGTGCTTGGGCCGGTCCATCAACGATGAACTCAGCGAAGGCTTGCTGTGATCTGTCGACGCGCAGTGTCGCTAGTGCGTCGAGCTTGGCGTATTCTCTAGCGTCGTCTGGCCAGTCTCGCAGATCCACTGGGATGAGCTCGGCGTAACGTAGTCGCCAAGTGTCTTTTGACTTGTCGAGCGGTCCGTAGCCGTATCGCTCGTGGAGCGCAGCGAGGTTGTAATAGTGAGGGTGAGACACCCCAGTAGAAAGCCGATAACCATTGAGGCAACCGTTAGCAAGATCAATGAGTCGTTGGTTGTGCTGGATGTCATGAACACGCCCGTCTTTGTATGCTCGATAGATAAGGTCGGTAAGACGTGGGTAAGCGCGCATGAGTACGCACGCGTCGAAGGCGAAGTTGGCGCCCGTGATCTCGTGCGAGCCGAAGAGCCAGGCGCAAAGCTCCTCGCCATGGCGCCCGTGAATAATCTCTGGCTGCATCGATGGTCCGCACCAAGTGATGCAAGCCAGAGCCGGCGCTAAGTCGACTCCCCTGCCGATTAGCGCCGTCTCTGTGTCTACGGCTATGAGCATTTAGTCAGGCAATCTAGGTAACGGCATGTGCCACCAGTCGCCGCGCCACGTTGTCATCACGCCAGGCGGTAGGAACTCGCGCGTGGTGACGTCTCGCAGCCGGCCGTTTACGACCTTGATTTCTCGGTAACTTTGGTTGCCCGCCCTGTCACGAACGGCGTAATAACCGGGCGACTTGGGCGGGGTAGCTAGCCAGCAGCCACGAACATAGTTTGCGTACGCATTTATGTGCTCAGTGCGCTGGACACGATCGATCGACTCGAATAGGCTCCAGTTGTCCCCCGCCACTAACACCGCGTAACCTGTGACTAGGTGATAAACGGTGCAGTCGGCCCGATAAATGGGCAGGTAAGCGTCATGCGTGGAAAGAACCGCATCATCGAGGCCCGCGATTTCGTCGCGAAACCTGCGCAAGAAACACGCCTGAGTCAGATCACGCCAGCGCCGATCATGAACACACCTGTAGAGCAGGTTGTGTTGGATATCTTCGGCGAGCATGTGTCAGTTGGGACGAGCCCCGCTTGGCGCGACCGGCAGCGGCTCCTCGGGGGGCGCTATCTCGTCGCACATTTGGTGGAGGTCCGTGAACATCTCGAGGGCATCGTCGAGGTGAGCTATGTCGGCCTCCTCTTCGAAGCGGATGAGGGCGAACCGAACCTCGCGCAAAAGGGCGCGAATGTCGTTATTGAGCATTGTCGTTCGCCGCTTTCTTCGCATAAGGCGTGAAGTGGAGATCGAGGTAATAGGCGGTAGCGGCGAATTCCGGGTCATTGAGAAGCTCCGGTTTTCGCTGCGCCATCTTCTTTGGCTCGGCCTTCAGCTGCTTTGTGCCGTTGCAGTTGACGCGCTTGCCGATCACGAGTTTGGGCGTTGAAAGACTCGAACGAAACAGCTTGTTCCAGTCTTCCTTGGCGATCTTGTCGGCGTCTGCCGAGGGGTGCAGACCCATGAGCGCGATCAAGAGGCGCTTGATCTTGCCCGCCGCCATGTCATTCGACGCCGGGATATACAGGTTGCGGACCGTGCCAGGTTCGTGTGTCGTCGAGTTGACGACTTTGAAGTCGACGATAAACGCATCGCCCTTCTTCCGGGTCTCGATCGTTTTCCAATCCACGACTTCGAGCTCATGATTACCGGCTTCTAGATAGACGCCTTTACCGCCACCATCTACCTTTTCGCTATTCAAGTCGAGAGCATTCATACCCATAACTGATTACGATCTCCATAGAGGCCCTTTAGGCCGAGTTGTGTCCACTAACCAGTCGCAGTCCAAGAGCTTGTTCCCTTGGTTGCCGCCGAGACTGGCATCAAATTTGGCGCGTTCTAGCGCGCGTTCGACTGCATCGATGTGTTGGCCGCAGCTAAAGAGGAACGTAGCGTTTACTTGCTCTGCGTTCTGTCCCGTTCGGTGGGTTCTGCCGATGAGCTGGTTCAACGAGTCGGATTTGGCTGGTGGTGCGACGACGAGCGATTGGGACCACCGTTGCAAGTTGCGACCCGTCGAGTTTGCCTGGATCGAAAGGACTGCCCCCGTGTGCGAGCCATACGATTCGATGGAGCCATAGCGTGAGCAGACTCCCAAGCGATGAAAGAACGGCACGCCAGCCTCGAGGCTGACCTTCTCGCCGAAGTCTGGGTACGGCGTCCATAACAATCCCTTCGTGGTTTGCAGCCATTCGACGCACCAACGAACAACAACGTCATCGTACCATAGGACCTTGTGCGCGGGCTTGAAACTGGGCTCGATTGCACGCCATGCGTTCATCGAAGTGTTTAGTGCATGCGACGGCTCAGCTGCCGCCGCGCATAGCTGCGCGACGTTCTCGTAGTGCGTACCGACGTACGCCGCACATATCGAGGCCCATAGACGTCTCGCAAGTATCCACTCGGCGGGTGGACGTGGATCGATGATCTTCGCGTAGCCAAGCCCGAGCTGCCGGAGAAGTCGCCATCGCTCGGCCGGCAGCTCAGCAAAGTCGTAGTCACCAAGATGACCGTGCAGGCGAGTAGATTCATAGGCGCGTTCAAGTGCGCGAGAAGTCGGCCGGCGCAGTGTGTGTGAGCTCAGATAGAGGCTGCACGAAACGGTCTGCGCCGGGCGATATACGAGGTGGCCTGGTGTTCTAGCAGCATGCTCTGCGACCGCCAGGCGAACGTCGTCGAGGCTGACGTCATTGGCCGGAGCCGGACCGACAAATTCGGTTAGGCACCCGGCCTCCAGACGGTCGTCAACGCGCTCAGATAAGGCTCGGTGCCATTGATCCAAGGCGTGCCAGCGAGTCGGATAGGGGCTGTTGCTGGGACCGTGAGCTAGCTTGGACAAGAACGCGACGTCTCGAATGTCGTCGTCGCCCGGCGTGCCCGTGAGCAAGACGACCGAGGTGCCAGGATGCCGCTTTAGATAGGCCTCGAAGGCCTTGGAGCGCTGCGAGCCGGGCCGGAACAGATGGGCCTCGTCAACGACAACTAGGTCCCAGCGAGCGTTTAGATGGCCAGATCGCACTAGGCGCTCGGCGGAGACGTATTCGAAGTCGTCGACTCGGCAGCGCCAGTGCTTCGAGGCCTCGGCTATCTCACGGCGGGTCTTGTCGAGGAGCTGGGCATACGTGATCAGAAGGTTGACACGTGTACCGAGAACCACAGGCGCAAGCGCCCCCACGAGAAGCTTCCCGACGCCGACGTTCGCGAACATGCACAGGTGGCGCGTGGCAGCCAGGTCGGCAAGAGCAGCACGTTGGACCGGAAAGAGAGGCCGACTGCCCAGTTCAAGAGGTAGTACGTCAGGCCAATCGCGGCGAGGTAGTGCCCGGATACGTAGGAATTCGGCATCGGGGATGACTGCCCTGCCCCACGGCTTGGCGTCAAGAGTCTGCGGCTCGCAGCCTGCCGCAGAACAGAGCTGCTCGAGGAGGGTGCCGGGCACTGACACCACCTAGAGAGCGAGCTGAGAGCGCCACGCCAGTGCCCGGCGCTCAAGGCTTAGCACGAAGCCCCGCGCTCACGTACTTTTCCCTGAGGGCCTTCTTGTCTGCCTCGCTGCAGGTGACGAGCTCGACGACGCTGGCCAGGAACGTCTTCGTGATGGCGTCGTGGCGCGCAGCGTGCGCCGCCAGAGCATCGGCCACCGAGGCCACGTCCTTACGAGCGAGGTACAAGCGGCCGAGGTCCCAGACCACGGCGCAGAAAACGAGGAACGAGGCGAGCCCCGCTAGGACAATCTCAAGCATCCTCGCCCTCCCCGAGCTTGATGATGTTGCGCGAGATCTCGAGGCTGATCATGTCGAGGTCCAGGGCAGCCTCGCGCACAGCCGATGGCTTGGACCGGCTGTGCGTCAACTCGCGCTGGTGCTCGAGCTTGCCGTCTATGATGGCGATGCGATGAGCGCCGTAGCGCCCGGTTTTGTCTTTGGTAACGATGACGCCGACCGCGTCGGTGATGCTAGAGGTTGCCATATGTATTGTCTGAAGTAGGGGCGGAGCCAGTGGCGGATCTCCGCGAAGCTGTGCTTACTGACGCGCTTGACGCGGCTCGCCTTTTCGCGGCGCTGGAAATAAAACGTGACCGTGGTCTCGTCGATTTTCGGGAAACCTTGTTCGGCGAGGTACTGGTAAATCTGCGGGGCCGACTGCCCATACGAGCGCAAGTACTCAACAACATAATGTAGCACCGCCGCCTGAGCCGCCTGGTGCTTTGGCGGGCGCCCCAACGTCGCGCCGTGCTTTCTCAAGACGGCGAGTGCTTGGCGGGTGCGCCAACCGATGAGCTCGCGTTCGTATTGCGCTATGCTTTTGAGAATGTTCCGCAACAGCGACCGCTGAGGGCTATCGGGCTCGTTGGGGTCCTCGCCGCAGGAGAAAACCGCCGACCCACTCTTGTTGATGAAATACTCACAAAAGCCATCAATCTTCGTGTCGCGCGAGAAGCGATCTCGCAAAGCGATCACGACATAGTCGACGGCCCTTGAGCCTACAAACTGAAGGCAGTCACGCAGACCCGGTCGTTCGATAGGGTCAGTGTCGCCGTGCACGCCTTCATCGACGAACCATCGCTTGATTTCAACTTTGTACAGCTTCGCCCACTTTTCGATCAAGTCTCGCTGCGCCTCGATAGACAGGGCTTGGTCACCTGTACTTGTGCGCAGATAGGCGCAAGCCCATCTCGTCGTACGAACCGAGGTGTTGTCTTGATTGCGACCTACTCTACCCATGTTCTGCTAACTCCCATCTAGATAGAAACCAATGCTCGATATTACCACGTTTCAGCAAAAGAACTACGCCCACGGTCACAAAACCACCTTAGATTTCGCCGCATTCTCCAGGCTTTTCGCGCCTGATGCGCTGACTTGGCTGCCCGGCGAGCCGACTCGCGAGGCAATCGAGGAGGCAAAGGATAAGTCGCCGCTGTGGTGCCCCAGCGTCTTCGAGGGGGACAGGAGGTCAGCCAAGACCGTCGTCGGGTCGTCTGCCCTGGTGTTCGACCTCGATCGAGAAGGCGAGGCTGACGGCGTGCAGCTCGAAGGTGTGCTCGGCTGCCTCGAGGGGGTCGAGTGCTGGTGCGTGCACTCGACGGCTAAAGCCACCCTGCTCTCGCCGGGCCGGACCAAGCTGCGGGTCATCTTGCCGCTAGCCAGACCCGTTGATGGCCAGATGTACCGAAAACTGTGGCATTCGGTCAGAGATGAGTTGGGCTTGCCGGCTGACGAGTCGAAGGTTGGGCCAGAGTCGTGCTTCTTCTTGCCCAGCGTCTTCGAGGCACAGAGAGACCGGTACGTATTCGCCTATCGAGACGGCGCCCCGCTAGAAGTCGGTAACAGTCTCGCTACGCTCGACCTGAATGGAGCCGGGCTAGGTAGTCAGATAGAGCGACACATCGAGCGCATCAGGACCGTGCGCGTCAATAAGGCTAACGCCCTGGTAGAGTCTGGCACCGGTCTAGGCGCCATCTGGGTTAGGTCTGGGCAATCGACCTTCGGCAAAGAAGATAGCTGGCTGGCGGTCGAACAGGCGCTGCGCAGCAACAAGGTTATGGTCTCGGGTGTTGACGACTGGCTTGCAGCTAAGGGGCACTTTGACAGGGGTTGGGACTACGGCGTCAAGGTACAGCAGGAGGAGAACGCTACAGTCGTAGCGAATGACAACGGTCGAGTTGCCAACACCGACCGTAACCTGATTCTGATTCTGCAGAGCCTAGGTTGCATGGGGGTTGATAGGCGTAAGCAGGTCGCCGTCTACACCGCTAAGTGCCCGTGGTCTAACTCGGCGAAGGTTGGCGATGAGATACCCGAGACAGACGCGGCCGAGCTAGTCAAGTGGCTAGGGGCTGAGTACAAGCTAAACGTAACCTTGGCAAAAGCCAGAGACATTATGTTTACGTTGGCAGAAGCTGTGAAGACAGATTGTCTCGTCAACTACATCCAGCGCATGAGCTGGACCGATGACCTGGCAGCGGCTAGAAAGTTTCTATCTAGCTTGCTGGTTGAGCTGTTGGAGGCTGACGATACACCCATCAACCGTGCGATTAGTCTGCGTTGGCATATAGGGCTTGTAGCTAGACAGCTGAGGCCTGGTGTCAAGTTTGACAATGCTATCGTGCTGGTCGGGAAACAAGGTGTGGGCAAAAGCAGCTATCTACGCGAGCTGTTTCCCGAAGAACTGCAGCTTTGTTGCTTTTCCGATTGTATCAGTGTCGACGGTCGCGATGCAGCTCTCGCCTATTCACGGTTCGCCGTGATCGAATATGGTGAGCTAGCTCACATGAGTCGGAAAAGCATAGAGTCGATCAAGCAGGAGCTGTCTGCCAGGGAAGCGACCATCCGGCCCGCTTACGCTCGGTCGGCTCGCACTGTTCTACGAACCGCCGCTATTGCCGGCACCACGAACGAAGATGAGTTCCTCGTAGACGTCGAGAATCGCCGCTTCTGGCCCGTTGCCGTGCGGACGCTCGATCTGACTCGGCTGCGGGCAGAGCGAGACAGGATCTGGGCGGCGGGTAGGGCGCTCTTCGAGGCTGGCGAGCCCTGGTGGCTCTCTGATGCGGAGAGCTCGTGGCTGCTCGGCGTGCATGCAGAGCACGAGAGCCGGGATCCGTGGATAGATATTCTCGAGCGGTGGCTCTCGCTGCCTGTCTCGGCGAAGGTCTGGGGGGAGGACTCGCTCGAGGCTGGCCAAGTCGTCGAGGGGCGGTGGGCGGCGGTACGTATGGCTGATTTAGGTGTCGCGGTCGGTCTGACAGGGGCTATGTCGATGGCCGACTCGAAGCGACTGGGGCGCGTAATGCGCAAGCTTGGATGGGAGAAAACGAGGAACATCCGGCAGAGCGACTCTGGGAACCGTACGATGGTTTGGCGGCGCCAAAACGGTGATCCAGACCCTCTTGGGTGATCCAAACGCGAGGAAAAGTGGATCACCGTGCCACCGTCGGATCACCGTAGCCGACTCGGAGGGTGATCCAACTAAAGTTGTACGATTTCGGTGGGTTACCGTCTGGATCACCCTGGATCACCCTATTTATATAAAGATTCTATCTATAAAGAAAAGAGGGTGACCATAGCCAACGGTGACTACGTATACCCACTTAGAATCGCAATTTCATATTCCACCGGGAGTTTGGTGAAATTACGGTGATCCACGGTACCACGGTGATCCAGACTCCGAAAACCGCTCCCCGCCGGTCGCGGGAGTCGACCTTATAAGCCGACGAAGAGGGTTCAACTCCCTCGGGGCGGACCTCAGTTTTGACCGCCACTCTTGACGGGTCGGGAGTCGGGCGGTGGGTCGACCAAACGGTCGCCGAGTTGCTCTTTGATCTGCTTGTGCATCCGACTGAAGAGGCCGCCCCAGTCGCTGCAGATAGTCGCGATGGCTTTGACCAGGTGGACAGTCGACTCGCTGGCAACGCGGCCGGCCTCGGTGGAGCCGCGGACCTGGAGAATGAACCCGTCAGGGTGGGGCGCCAGCATCGCCCACTTGGGCAGCACGAAGCGCCAGGCAGCTGAGCTCGGCGAGACGAGCACGACTATGCCCCCTAGGTCGTACTTCTTGAGCACGCGCTCGACTTCATCGGCGATGGTTACTCGGAGCCGGTGCTGATCGCGGTCATCGTGGTTTGGCTTGGACATGGTCTATTGTAGGCTAAATGACGGCAGGATTTTCAAACAAACGGAACATGAAACTGGCCTTGGAGCTCGTCGGCGAGATAGTCGGCAAGATCGGCTCCGAGCGCTCGCCCGCAGACGCTAACGCGGTGGCCTTCATGACGGCGTGCCTGTTGCTGTCGGCTGCAGCGCAGCTGCAAAGTAAGCACAGCCGCGAAGAGTATCTCAGGCTTGCCGCCGACGCGCTTGGAACCGTGCCAGTTGTCGGCGTTGCTATGTTCGAGATAGCAGAAGAGAAAGAAACCGCGCACTAGCTAGATATCGTCTAGCTAGAAGGAGACGTGCTATGATCTAAGCGGGAATGTCTAGCGCGCTCGAGCTCGTGCCTGCGATATCGCCGCCGTTGGTGAAGACACTGCGCCAGTACGCCGTGCCTAGCACGTATGGCGATTACGAGATGACGCCGGGGCTCAACTGCTTGATCGTTGATGCGATCAGCTATGTGCGGTTCATGACCGACACAAGCGTCACGGTGAACGACTACCTGCAGATAGAGCCCTTCGTCCCGTTTCTTATAAACGTGACGTCTGCGGCGCCTGTGTTGGAGATACTTCGCGACTCGGGCGAGGCGTCGCCTAACTTGTCGTTCTATCCTGTCGCTGGGTCGGCACCCCAGGTGCCTTGGGTGCCGATGCAAGGCCCAGAGTATGTGGTGCCCTATTCAGTCGGCACTACGGCTACCACCTACGACCTAGGCGTCACAGGCATTGTCGAGGTGCTGGTCGCGTCGGCTGTGCAGGTGGGCGTGGTATTCGGCGACGTTGGAGACGACATGACAGCACCCACGCTGTTTCCGGTCTACCCGTCTAGCCCAATGCGCTTCAAGCTGGGGCCGACTTCAAGACGTATGGCTTTGGCAGCGGCTAGCGGTACAGCGAACATCACGGTCGTACACATTGGTAGGGCTAGCTAGATGCTATATAGCAAGACAGTTGCTGGAACAGAACGGTGTGCGAGTCGGGCGCTAGCTGGAAACTTTATATTCAGCCTAGGGCTGACTGGTACCACGGACTTGATTATCTGTGTTGAAAGCTCCGATGTGAGTTGCTGCTTTGCGGCCAGTGCAGCGGAAATCAACTTGTCAGCACCAGATACGTTCTTTCCTTTGAAAGGGTATCGTGATTATCGTTTCAAGGTAGGAACCGATTGTAACTTTGTTGGCGTCTTGTCGTCCTCTCCGGGTTACTTCACTTGGGCGGTGGTTGGATGAACTGTTACTCCCCGCTCATCGATCCGCCGACCAACGTGCAGCAGTACAGCTTCGGCACGACGAGCGCGACGGTAGGGCCAATTAGCCCTGGCATGAAGCTCATGGCTTCAGATACGGCCGTGCAGCTGGCGTTTGGCAACCAGACGGCGGTTGCGAGTAACTCGAAGTTTTACTTCAATGGTCGGCCAGAGTTCTTCCAGGTCGGCAGCGCTGCGCCCTATCTGGCTGGAGCGGCTGTGACTGGCACCTCGGTCGTCAGCTTCTATGACGTAGGCGGGGTGTGGAGCTGCGAGCCCCCGCGGCCGCCTGTGCATGTGGTTACGCTTTACGACGCCGACTACTATTACGAGCTAGGCATTGATACCGCGACCGAGATCCTGCTCACAACAGACGTCGATACGACGATCGCGTTTGCCGACACGTTCGTCAAGCTGTTCACGGCGAACTACTTCCCGATCAAGAGCAAAGTGATGTACCGCTGGCGCTTGAACACGGCGCATAGGTTCGTGCACTTCAGCTTCGCGACAGCGTCGATCGCTTCAGACCGCGAGTTTACAGCGGTGAGACGGTTCGAGGGGTTCACCGCGGCACGCAAGAAGGCACTGCGAGCGTTGCCTAAACGGCTCTAGTTGCGCGACACGCGCAACAAACGAAAGAAGACAAATGGGAAGACTTAGTTTACGCGATCGCAAGCTTGCTTATGCTGCCGGAGAGAACCCGAGTAATATTGAAAATGACGCGTTCTCGCTAACGGCGCTGAGCGTAAACCAGGCGGTGATCGGACCTCCGAGCCCTTTAGTTGTCAACTTCGGCGCAGGTCTTGTCGTTTTGACGCAGCGCGTCTATTGGGTTTATGTCGGCTACACGCAGAAGACGCTCGTTGCTGATTATGTGCAGCTTATTCAGACGGGTACAGTCGCGGCTGGCGCGCAAGTCTGCGAGGTTGGCCTTGCTAGCTCACCAAGCGCGCCAGACGGCACAGCAAAGACGCTTACCGTTCTCGCTGTTGCAGACTCTCTGCCGGACTTGACCACGGGTGTCCTCACGACTGGGCTCTTGCGCCAGAACGTGACTGCGATGGGTTTTACGGTCACGCCATGCGTGCACTTGTGGTTGGCCTGTCGCTTCCAGATGGCAACCACGCAGCCGGCATTCACTGCGCTCACGGGTGACTGGCAAATCGGACAGATTCAGACGACGTCGAGCATCGCAACTGCACTGGCAGTAGGTACAAGCTACACGGGCGTTGTACCGCCAGCGAGTGTTAGTGCGGCTCCGGGGATCCATCCGTACTTGCGGCTAGTCCTCAGCCCGTAGTGACATGCTAGAATCTATCTAGATGCCGCTCAAGACTCCGCGTGTAAAGACGACAAGACTGTCGCTGCCTATCGGTACGTCTGGCCAAGAGCCAGAGAACGCCGAGGTAGGAACCTTAGGGTTCGCGACTGACACTAATCAAGTCAGGGTCCAGACAGAAGGCGGGTGGGTAGACGTCTGCGATTGCGAGACGCCCTTGACCCGCGCGCCCACGTCGCCCGCGCCGAATTTCAGCGACGACTTCGACTCGCTCGACTCCTTGAGCAACTACACGCTGTGGAACCGCACCACGGACGTAAACATGACGCGGGCCGGCGACGTCAACTTCACGACGAACACGCTTACGTCGAGCCAGTACCGCGCCTCGATGTACGGCGGCCGGTTCTATCTGCAGCTGCCGCTGGGCACCTACATCATTTTCCTTTACCGCGCGGTTACGCCCGGCGACCGGATGTACACAGCGCATATCGCGCCGCAGGTTGCGGGGACTCAGCCCGCGGGTGCTGCGGGTGCTACTTGCGCAACCGTGGTAACTGCGGATGTCGGCGGCAGACCAGACCAGTTCAACTTTGCCTCCTTGGGCGTGACCTCGAGCGATGCGAACTGGCACTCGCTCACGCGCATCGGAGGCGGTCCGTTCGTCAACGATACGATCCGGGCTTACGACATCCCAGTCGCTCTGGGCACGGCCGATCAGTTCGTTGGCACGACGCGCACGAGCTGGGTCTACAATCTCGATGACGGTCGCGCCATGCGCTTCGCGACCGGCGTTGCGTTTACGCCTACGCGCAAGTGGTTCGGGTTCACATTCACGACCACGGCGGCAGTCGACGACTCTGTCTACAGCCTCTATTTCTTGCGCGAGCTCCCAGCGCCTACGAGCTGGTGGGTGTCCACTGCGCCGGGTTCTAGCAGCTCCACGGGTGGCTCTGGGGGCGGAGGAGGTGGGGGCGGAGGAGGTGGAGGCGGCACGCTTGCGGGCGACGCAAACGGCCCAGCGCTGTCGAACGAGGTGAATGCTATCCACGAGACCTCGGGGCCAACGCAGCTGACCATCGGCCCGATCAACGACTTCCAGCTGCTGCAGCGCGTCGGCACTACGGTCGTAGGCACCGCGTACCCACCAACCACGCTGGCGGGAGACGTCAACGGGCCTATGACCTCCAACCAGGTCAACAAGATCCACGAGACCTCGGGGCCAACGGCGCTCACGCTTGGGGCGATTAGCGACGGCCAGGTGCTGCAGCGAGTCGGCTCAACCGTGGTCGGGGTCGCGGGGGGCTTGCCTACGGGTAACCCGTACGTGGATCCGCCGCTAGTGCCGGGGCCTTATGACGACGAGTTCGATTCTGGTTCGCCTGACTTGGCGCTGAGAGGTTGGACGATAAAGAACTCAAGCTTCGTTACAATGACCCGCAACGGAGATATCGTGCCTTGGAATGCAGCAGCTCCTGGCATAACCACCACCACATACAACTCAACGATCATTGGCAGCCAGCTCCATATCCAGACCCTGCCTGGAACTCCCGTTTTCATATATAAACCGATATCTATCGCATCGGGCAGTGGGGCGCTATTCTGGGCTCGAATAGGCTTCCCGTCGTACGCCTCGGGTTCAACCAATGACACTAACGTCTTTGGCTTAGGTGTTACCTACAGTTCCGGCGGCAATCCGGACGGCAACAATCGCGTGTTCTCGTCCCTGCATGCCAAAGGTTCGAGCGGTAACTGGTGTTGGGAGAATGGTCAGGTGTTCGGAGGCACCCCTACCACGAACACCACTAACGGAAACAACGCTGGTCAGGATATTGTGGGCGTAAAGCTGTTTGCCGGCAACAACGATTGGCGGGCGTTCTCCGCTACGTCGGAAACTGGAACGACTATCACGGGTGACAGGACGTCAGTTCTAGCTACGTCGATTGCATTCCTGCGGCTGTCAATCGAGCCCTTGGCCGGTACAGGCTTCCCGAATAACGTCACGTCACAAGTCTATTCGATAGATTTCGTGCGCTCTGCAGCGGGAGCGAACGCGTGGATAGGTCAGACGCCCAAGGTCTCAGTCACGGGCACGTACGCAGGGCTTCCCACCGGCAACCCGTACGTAGACCCGCCTGCGGTCGCTGGGCCATATGACGACGAGTTCGAGTCGGGAAGCGCGGACCTAGCGACTCGCGGCTATGCTGTTTACAACGACGCGGGCACTACGATCACACGTGCAGGTGACGTTCTCCCGTGGGACGTGACCGCGGGCGGTATGACTTCTACGCAATACCGCTCGTCACTCATCGGAAGTCAGCTCGTGTTTCAGCTGTCTCCCGGCGGTAGCGCGAACATCATGAGAAGCTTGCCTAGTGGCATTGCCTCGGGTAGCGGCTTTACCTTCTGGGTTCGTGGCGGTGCGCCCGCGTACTCGCAGACGTCAGCAACGACTGCATACAGTTTCACGACGCAACTGGGTTACGATCTAGCTGGCAAGATAGACGGCAACAATCAGATTTACTCACAAACGTATTGCGTAGGCACTACAGCGACGTATCGCGTGACAGGAGGCTCCGTGCTCGCGGGCGCCACGACGGCTGCGGCAACTCGCGACAACCAGCTCATGGCGATGGACATGTACGGCGTACATCTCAAGAGCGGCACAACCAACTGGTCGTGCTTTAGTGCCAGCAGCTTGAACGGTAGCTCAGTTGCGTTCGATGCATCGGCGCCGACGAGCACATCAATCCGTTGGGCGGGAGTACGGCTTGCTGATGGTGCCGCGGGTACAGGCGCGCCGAACAGTGTCGTCTCGCGCATCTTCTCGATAGACTTCTTCCGTAGCAACAGCGGCGCGAACGCATGGGTGGGGCAAACGCCGCGCCCAGTGCTCTGGAACGTGGTCAACGGCAACATCACTGATTACAGCCCCAAGGCCACGCCCGTGGCAGCCGATCAGATTTATATCGCGGACTCTGGGGCTTCGAACGCGATTCGGAGGGCGACGCTCGCTGCTATCGCCGAGGCATCCAGCGTTCCGTTGCGCTATCGTAACATCTACCTCGATCCACCCAGCTCACCAGATGTGTTCAATGATGAGTTCGACAGCGGCAGTGCCGATCTCGCGGTGAGAGGTTGGACGATCGTAAATCGCGGCTCGGGCGCAACGTTGACGCGAACGGGCGACGTGGACTTTACGATCAACGCCTCAACCATCGGTGCAACCGTTTACCGCTCCACGATCCGCAACTCACGTTTATACATTCAAGCTAGCGTACAGGCGTTGATCTATAAGTCGGCGACAGGTTCGTTTCAGTTGGCGTCGCTTTTCAATCAGCCCAACGTCTTTAGCGGCAACTACTGCAATGCGGTGATCTCGAATAACAACACGCCCGGCATCGCTGCAACTAATCGCTCGGTTTATACAGGTCAGGAGGGGGCTAACGTTGTATTCGCGTATAACAATCAAGGCAGCTTTACTATCCCGTTCAACTCCGCATATGGCGGGGTTGGGCAGGGCATCGTCGCAGTGCTAGACTACAGCGACGCTACAAAGCTGGCGCAGGCTTATCTGCAGCAGCCATATCAGGGAACGATGAGCTACAACGGTTATTCGGGCATAGGTGCTACGAGCATGTCATCCGTTTTCGCTGGGATCTCCTTCACCACGGCCTCGGCGCAGTTACGCAACTGGGTTGAGATCGACTACATACGTAGGTATGCCGTGGGTGACTGGTTCCCCGCCTAAGTCGAAAAGGGCCAGCCTCTCGGCCAGCCCCTTCGTCATGCCTTGTTCTTCGGCTCGAGCATGCTTTGCACTTCAGGTCTCAGACCATGGGCGATGTCCCCGAGGACGTCAGCGAGGACTATGGCAATCTTCTGCGCCTCCTCCTTTGTGCCCGCCGCAATCTACTGCGAGACGCCGCCAC
>Ga0247674_1000005_pt1 | contig 56026 bp, 86 predicted proteins | sample CNK15_metaG_FD_183044 | JGI IMG/M metagenome (GOLD analysis project Ga0247674, IMG submission 183044) | Soil microbial communities from Purdue University Martell Research Forest, Indiana, United States - CNK15 | ecosystem: Environmental > Terrestrial > Soil > Temperate forest > Bulk soil...
GCTCGGGTGTGGGGTCGGTCCTTCGACTCCAATCCCTACTTCGCCCACTCGTACATGAACTTCAACTACGCCATGGCGTCGTCGCATTGGGACAAGGGCTTTGTCGATGCGCACAACAAGCTGGCAACAATCAATCGGGGAGCCAAGAATGGCTGAGTTCGCGGTGCCTGTGTCAACGGTGCGCATCCACTACGTTTGCGACCATTGCAAGATCGGTAAGATGCGCTTCACCGAAGTCTGCCTGTCGTCCATGCCCGAGCAGTACGGCCACAAGTGCGACAACAACGCGTGTGGTGCCAGCGGCTACATGGACAAGATCTATCCGCGCATCGAGTATCGTGAGTTCAAGCCGCAGCCGACGCTATCGCCGCTGATCCAAATAGGGGCCAGCGATGGAGCCTGATCCGGAAGTTATGCGTGCGTTGGAAGAAGCACAGCGTACGCAGGAGCAACTGGATGAATTGTGGAAATTGTTCGATTTGCTGGATTTTGTCGGTTCGATAGGTGACACACCGTTTTCCTGTTTTTAGCCTCGTCACGGCTACCCCAGGAGCTTAAAAACGGTACCCTATGACCGATGTTTGAGTGAGGAACTACATGGCTGAACGGGTGAAAGTGTTAGGTTGGGACGGCGATAACCTGCACATCGAATACGAAGACGGACGCGGTGCGGTGCTGTTCAACTGCAGGTTGCTGTCTATGGACGAGCCCGGGAACATGCACCCGGCTGGCGCCGAGCAGGAGATTAGTGTTACGTTGAAGTTCGACTTCGGCTTAAGCGGTCGTGGTTGAAAAGAAAAAGGCCCGTACGATTCGATTAAGATTCGTACGGGCCTTTTCCATTGCAGCTGTTTGTTACTTCACACGAGCAGCCATCGCTTCGACGATATTCGAAGCCTTCGTCGGCTTCTTTTTCTTCGGCTCGGGATTCGCCGGCGCCTTTGCCTTGTGCGGTTTGCTCAGCTTCGGCTTCGGCATGTGCTTGGCCTTGGCGGCTTGCAACTTGCGTGCGGCGTCGACCAGGTTCTTGCACGTCTGCACAACCGGCACGTCCGCTTCCCACTTCGCGGGCTTTTCCTTCTTGGCACCCGGGGTCGGCACGTACTCGACGGCATCGCTTTGAACCACCGGCACGTCGGCCTTCCAGCCAGCCGGCTTCACTTTCTTCGCGCCGGGCGTCGGTTCGTACGTGACCTTATCGCCGGCCGCCAGGCGTTGCATTGCTTGGAGTTTCATGACTCATCCTTGAGGTGATCGAGTAGCGCTTTGTTCTCTTTGAGGATCTTGGAGATGCCAGGATTCAACTCGCTGGGCTTTCCCGTTCGATCCATGCCGGACATCCCTTCCAGAGACACGGTAAACATACCGAGCTCTTCCTGGCCTTCCGGGTCGATGTGCATGGACGGCAGCACGTAGATGTCCACACGCACGCCGTCATCGTTCGGGTGCGCCTGCACCTCAACCGTGCGATTGTCGATAGACGGGTAACCACCGTCAGTCGAGAACGTGTAGCCGTAGCGGGAACCCCAGCGCTTCAGTCGGTCGGCCATCAACTTCTGATTGCCTTTCGACATCTGCTTGGCCGCGGTCAGCTTGAGGCGCGTGGCGGCTTCCAGCTTTACCATAGTCGTTTCTCCTTTAACGGGGCCTGTGCAAGCGCCCCTACGACCTGGTTAGGCCAGCGTGCCGTTGTTGACCATGTCCACGATGTCCTGCATGTACTCCGGCGCCCACGAGAACAGCTTGCGGTAGTACTCGATCTGCTGCGACTTGTCTTCGCGGCTGATACCCGCTTCGACGATCTTGCGGTTGACCGACTTCGGCACCGGCACGCGCGCCATGAAGGTGACCATGCCGTAGTCGACTGCCATCGGCGCCTGCGTCGTGTGCGACATGACACGCACTGCGTCGTCACGCGTACCGATTGCAAAGCCGTAGTCCATGTCGCCGGCCGGGTTCACGAATGCGACCAGCTCGTGCTTCGCGGCCTTGGCCATCGCCAGCATGCGAATGCCGGGGATGTCAGCACGGCGATGCACCGACGCCTGCACCAGCTCCGACAGATCTTCCATCGCGTGGCGCGTCAGATACTTGCCGGCGGCGCCTTCGTGGATTTCCCACGTCGAGCGGTCGTTGTTGTCCATCATGATGTTCGAGCCGAGCGCCTTGTACGAGGCACGCAGTTGCTTCTCGTCGATCACGCGCACTTCGCGGTTGGCGCGCAGGTAACCGACGGCGATGCCGGCCTTGACCACGCGGAAGCTGTTCTCGATCGGTGCAGCCTGGTGGTCCAGCTTCGCTTCCAGCGCCTCGCGGATCGTGTCCTTGTTGTGGCTGCCAGTGAACGAGATGATGACCTTGGCGATGGTCGGCGTTTGCATCGTGAAGTCCGTGATAGCCACGGTCGATGCGCTGATCTTCTTGAGATTCAGATCCATGATACCTTCCTTTGTGAAGATTGATGTAGCGATTGTGAACCTCCCGGGATGCAAACCCCGGTGGCTAGTACAACGCGAAGGTGTCGACCTCATCAGGAGGCAGATCGCCCTCGCCGGTCAAAGGCAGCGCAACCAGTGGTCGCGTTTGCCCTGCATACTGATGCTTGCTGTCACTACAATACTGAATGTTGCCATCCACGATGAAGTAGTGACACAGACCCGGCATGTTGATCGATGGGCCAAACGTCGGCTTGAACGGGTTGCCGTTATACGTCCATTTAGCTGAGCAGTGATTCGGCTCCTCTACGTGGATGAGGTGAAACTGCTCACACCCTTCGCAGTAGTGGACGAGAGCCGGCCCCCACTTTGCCAAGATTGGGGAAAGGATCACGGCTCTGCGGCGCTGGACTGCGTTGTTCATCCATGCCTGCGTGGTCATTCGCGTACTCCTCGACTGATGCGTCCCACGCTTCGTCCGGGATGTTGCCTTCGGACGCGTAGGTGCTGAACATGTCGACCACGGCCTGAATCATTTGCTCGTCATCAGGTTCGTCCGCGGCAACGATCAACGCTGCATGACGTCTGCGGTTACGATTATGATTACGGTGAAAATGCGAGTCGTGGTTGTCGTCTTCATCGTCCTCGTCCTCATCATCCCAGTCGTCGGCATCGTCCTCGCGTTCATCATACTTCGACTCCCACTCCTTCTTCGTCTCGGAGATCCAGGTGTTGCGATCTTTCCAGTAGCCGTAAGGACTGATGCCTTTGTTGCCGGACGCCTTCCACGCAGCCGAGGACACATGCTTGACCTCTGACTCATCCTGTTCGGGACCTTGCGTTTTGAGACGCTTGATACCCTGCTTGACCAGGTTGCCCAAGGCCGGTTTGGCGATATGCTTCAACGCCATGAAGGTCAGGAAGCCAGCCGGACCAGACACACCCAGCGCACCCGCAAGCGCCGCCGAACCGAGAACGGTCAGGCCGATCTTGCGCATGTTCTTCCAGTCACTCTTCGAACCCTTATCCTGGAGGATGTTGGGAATCGACGTGAGGGCATGCGCCAGCTGCTTGTTGTCCTTGTAGACGTTCTTGGCGATAGCCTTCGACCGCTTCTTCAGCGTCTTGCCAAGAGCCTTGCGCGACTTGGAGCCAGCCGCGGTGTCACCTGACTTGATGAACTGCTGACCCTTCGCCGGCAGCTTATGAATCGCCTGCTTCGCTTTCGGCGTGCCACCCGGATTAGCTGGCGGCTGTTTCTTGACCTGCTGCACCTGTCGTTTCTGTTGCGGCTTCTGCTGCGGCGATTGGTTGGTCGGCGCAACCTGCGTTCCTGGTTTGGTAGCAGGTACGTTACCTTTGCGCTTCCACCCCTTGGCATACTTCGACTCAGGGTGTTCCTTGACGTACTGCTCCTTCATGTCGTCGGTCAGCGCATCGAACCATTCACCGTCAGCAAGAAGCAGCCGCTTAGCCGCTTCGAGCTTCATGGTTTGCCTTTTACTTAAACGTCGTCGGTCCAGTCGTAACGGAACGTGACCTGCGGTTGCACCGTGTTCGATGCGCCACCGTCCATGTTCACTTCGCCATACGTTTCCGGCCACAGGCCATAGACGTTGATGGTACGCATCACCTGCGGGATGTCGTTGTACACGACCATCTGCGCATTGACCTTGTAGACCGAAGACACGCTACCCGTGTTGTTCTTCCACGAGCGAATCGACTCACGCCATTTGCGAATCTTGGAACGCGTCGACCAGTCGCTCGTCTCCAGGAACTGAACGTTGGTTTGGTGCGTGTAGATCGCGCGGCCGGCGAAGTTGAGGACCACACCGTGCAGCGGCACTTCCACGTTGTCCAAGCCGAAGCCCGGCAGGTCCATGGTCATGCACTTGAACGTGAGGTCACGAGTGTCAGACGAACCCGGAATGGTCGGCAGGAACAAGTCGAAGTTCCACGACTGCGCCGGGTCGCCTACACTCTGAACGTCAAACAGGCTGGAACGAGCCATGTTGATACTCCTGAGTTATGTTGCTGAATCACATCATGCCGTTCGGCACGGGATTCTGGATGTTCGTCAGCGAGGGACTTGCGTCCGCGCTTTCTTCGGTTACATCCATGTCGTCCGTGCCTTGTTCGTTGCTGGTGTCGCGCACGGCATCTTCGATTGCATCTGCCCCATAGGACGCCGACTCGCGCTTGGCCGATGCAATCAGACGTGCCGCAGCGTTCAGCTTGAATCGTTGTTTCTGGCTCATTGCTCTCTCCGTTAATGGGTCAGCCGTTTTCACAGCCGACCCGTGCCGTTGATTACTGCGTGGTACCGGCGACTTGCGACAGCACTTCCGTGAAGGACACGCCTTGCTTGGAAATCACCACCTGCAAATCGATCTCGTGGATCGGGATCTGCGGGACGATGATAACCGTCACGGTGCGGATGCCGCTGTTGAACTGCGCTGCGGTGTTGTTGCGCGAATCGGACACCACGTCGAAGCTCGAGATACCGCGGGCGTTCTGCACCAGCTGCAGATACGCCGAGCACGACCCCACGATCTGACGACCAGTGAAGTCGTCGTTCGGCTCTTGCAAGCTGAAGATCAGGAAGTTATACAGCGACACCTTAATGACGTTGACGATACGACGCACCGACAACCAGGACAGCGCCGACTGCTGGGCAGCCAACGTCTGTTGCTCCCACAGCGCGATACCTTGACCAACGAAGGTACGCGTGTAGTTGACCTGAGCCTTGAACAGGTTGGTCGACTGGCCGTCGTCATACGTGTGGCGCGTCTTCAACACCGGCACCAGGCCGCGGTTCAAACCAGCCGGCGAGAACGCGGGGTTCGCCACACGGTCGGTACGCGCACACAGCGCTGCAGCCCAGCCCGAGAACGGCACGTACTGCTGCTTGCCGTTGATGTTGTCGCTCTCCAACACGTCCGGACAGAACAGTGCCGAGTACGTCGAGTTGAGGTTCAGCTCCAGGTTGCGATAGTCGATAGCCGCCTGGAATTGCTGCGACGCCGACGGCACGTCCAACAGGCCGACTGCGTCACCGCGTTGCTGCGCCAACGTGTCCATCGCCAACTGCACGTTCGGATCGCTGTGGCCCGAGTTCAGCAGCAGGTTGACGCCATACAGCTGCTTGTTCGAGAACTGCGCCCATGCAGCCGCAATGTCGAACGACGTCGGAGCCGCACCCGAATCACCACCGTCCATTGCCGTCTGTGCCGCGTTACCAATCGTCGGCAGAGCACCAACGATGGCCGGGACATTCGACGTCACCTGAATGTATTGCGAGAACGGGTTGATGCGCTGCTCAAGCTCGGCTTCCAGGCCCGACGAGTCGGTGAAGTCCATCAACGTGCACTGGAACGGTTCGACCACCGCCGACTTCGATTGCGACAGGTCGTACACGTTGACCGTGAACAGCGGCGAGGCCGGGGGCAGATTAGCCGGCGACGTAATCGGCAGCTTGGTCGTATCCACCGTAACACCACCCGTGTCCACGAAGGACGAGGTGCCAGCGCCAACCTGTGCGATCAACCCGACGTTTGCACCCGTGCGGCCGTAAACCTTGTAGCCGATTGCGTTCGGATCCAGCGTCCACGCAATGGTATTCGCATTGGTCGTGCCTGCACCAGCGATAACCACCTGCACTGCAGACGACACCAACGTCTCGCTGCCGCCCGGGCCGATACTCGCCACCTGGTAGGCATATGTAGCCGCCGGCAGGATACCACCGGTTGCAGCCGAGTTCACGGTCACACCCGTCGGCGTTGCCGCGTTGGTCGACTGAATCGAGATCGCCGTCTGATCGGCGTAAGAGCCGGGGCCCTTGTTACCGTAGAACAGCGCGATTGCCGTGTGACCAGACGGCGTAATCGTTTCCCAGTCGGGCAGCGTCGGGTCGACCACCCCTGCGCTGATCGGCGTCAGATGTGCAGCACCCGCGTTGTCCACCGACAGCAGCACCGCGGAATACAGCGCGCCAGCGCCGACTACACGAAGACCCCAGAGGTCATTACCCTCGTTGAAGTAGTCGAGACCGCAGTAGACATCGAACGACACCTGCGCGTTCGGGTTGCCGTACATGGCCTTGTAGTCGTCTGCGTTGGTGAAGTGCAACGGGCCCGTCTGGCCTTGCGTCGAGACAATGGTCTGTCCGACGACTGCCGACGAAGCCGAGGTAATCACCTGCGACAGATTGATTTCCTGGATGCGAACGTCAGATGCCTGTTGTTGAAGGATCGACATTACTTATCCCCTTTATCCTGCGTTGCCTGCGGAGCAGTAGCGCTCGTTTCGGCTGTGACGGTCGGGGCCGTGGTTTGTGTGGCTTCCGACACTGCAGGTGCCGGTTGCGTGTTTTGATTCTCCGTCGGGTCGACAAACTTGATGCCGCCACCATTCAGCGCCAACCAGTTGCGGTCGATGGTATAGCCATCCGGCACATTGACCTTGCCGGGGCCCATCACACGCGTCGATCCCTTCGCTCCGTCCGCTACGCGAACGATGCCGACTTGCTTAGGCGTACGCCACGCATTGACGACATAGGGCTTCTTGAGATCCAACATTGAAACCTCCTACTTACGATTTCTCCGGGAACGGGAAGAACTGCGAGCCTGCCACGTTGGCATTGACTCCTGTGATCTGCGACACTACATCGAGATGGTTGATCTTACCAATCTCTTGAATCTCGGGTTCGGACACGTAACCGCGAATCGACGCATTGGTTGTGATCTTGTAGACCGCTTCCTGCTCCGTCTTGTTTTCGCCAGCTGGCACCTGTACCGAATCACCAAGCTCTACGTTGATACCGAACTGCACTCGGCCGTAGTTCACCTTGAACTTCATGAAGCCCGAGCGCCGCGCCATCGGCCAGCGCCGCAGGAAGGAACGTACCGATCCCGGATACACACCATCAAACTGGTTGGTGATATACGTGACCGTTATATCGAAAGTCGTCGGCACGAACTTCGCCCGTAACAACTTGTCGTCCCTGACCGCAATGTCGAAGCCGCGCCGCGCCATGTAGTTCGTACTGAACGTTTCAGGTGTGTTCGAGGTCGTATCGATCTTGAACCACGCATACGGATACTCGATGTCCTTGCCATCGAACAAGCGATTCAACACCTTCGTCTCGTCGTTGTCCTGGATGAACGCACACATCTTGCAACCGAACACCTGTTGAAAGCGTTTGTTCCAGCCTTCGAAAATGAAGTCATCGACGGGCTGCAGCATCGTCATCGCTAACTCCTGAAGTACAAAAAGAAAAAGGCCCGGCGGGATGTACCGGCGGGCCTTTTAGGGTCGCAGTGCTAACAGGTAGTTAACGCGCGCTTACTTCTTCGCAGCCGGCGTCGAACGCTGCTTGCGCATTGCTGCGAGCAACGCGGCGAATGTTTCATCGCCCTCGTCTTCTTCCGACTCGTCGTCGCCTTCATCGCCGTCTTCGTCCTCGTCCTCGGCGTCGTCTTCGGCAGCGTTGGTTTCCGTCGAGGCTTCGAGATCTTCATCGCCGCCCATCAGGTCATCCATCGAACCTTCGTCGAGGCCGTCGTCGATCTCGTCGTCGCCCATGTCGCCGTCAGCGTCGGCCTTGACAGCCTTCTTCGCCGTTGCCGGCTTCTTCGCAGCCTGTGCTGCGGCCGCGCGCGCTGCTTGCGCCTTGAACACTTGCTTGTTCGATGCTTCGAGGATCTGGATCGCGGTCACGCAATCGGGTTCTTCGAGAGCGGCTTGCAGGAGTGCAGCCGAACGTTCGAAGTTGCCCTTCTTGCCTTGGCTCAGTGCCAGCGCGACGAAGTCCAGAGCACGGTTATGCGCCTTCATCATGTGATTCTCCTGGATGTTTGAGAGGGTGTTGCCTTGCAACAACACCCATCGTCGCGATTAAACGCGCAGGCCCTTGGCGACCGAACGGCTGTTCGCCACCGACACAGCCAGCGACTCGTGCAGCACCCAGCCGCGACCCGGAACCTTCTCGACCACGATGTCCGTCGGTTGCGATTGCAGGCCGCCGCGATCCGAGTACGCGCCGTGGTTCGTTGAGTCCGAGATCACGTAGAACTCGCCAGCGCCCAGCACCTTGTGTTCCGGGTGACGGTATGCGTCGGAGGTGATCGTGCAACCGTACATCACGCCGAGTTCGCCGGTCAGCAGGAGCTCGTGGCGTGCGACCGGGTCGACCGCGCTGTAGAACTCGCTGTTGCCGATGATGTCCTGGTAGATGTCCGTTGCCAGGAGAACGTGCGGTGCCTTCAGGCCCCAGCGCGTCACGTTCGTCATCACTTGCGCGAACGTGTACGGCGTGAGCTGACCCGAGATGATCGACAGGTTGTTGTCCACGCCGACCAGCGCGTTCACCTGGTTGTACCACAGACGGTCTTCCGCCACCATGATGGCTTCCGTCGCTTCGACATACTTCTCTTGCAGCACGTCGCCAGCCGACTGGTTCAGTTCGTTCTGCGTCACGAACGGACGCGTAACAACCGACAGTTCCGGCGGCGTGAACCACTTGTCGCGCGTGATCTGCGATTCGATCTTCGTCGGCGACGTCGAATAGACGGCCGTCACGTTCTTCGTACGCAGCGGGAAACGCGGCACAGCGCCTTGCTCGACCGTGATTTCCGCGAGGTACTTACGCATGAAACCCTGACGGTTGCAGGTGAGGTACAGGCTTTCGGCCATGCGCTCGCCCAGCACCGTTTGCACGCCGCGGTCGTTGAACGCAGCTGCCAGGAGTTCCTTGTTCGTGCGCGTGTCGTTCTCGTTCTGCAGGAACACTGCATCGGCGACGACTTCGCGGTTCGCTGCAGCCGTCAGGAATTGCATCTGACGATTGAACAGGTCGCGCTTGCTCGATGCGTTCAGCTCGCCGCCAGCGCCGATAGCGCGTTCGCTCGTGCCGCGGAAACGCAGTTCCGATGCCGCAAATGCCGGGGTCTTCGCCGCACGGACTTGAACTTTCTGCTTCATTGTGATTCTCCGAGGATGTTGTGTACCGCGCGACGCCCGCTGAACTAGCCAGGCACCACACGATGTTCAGTCCGGCTTAGGCAGCCGAAAACTCGAGGCCGAGGAACGGCTGATCCTGCGAAGGAACAGCCACGACGTATGCACCGGTGATGGCGTTGCCGGTACCCGACTGGTCGGTGACCTGACCGTTGGCAGCGAGCTTGATCGCCGTTGCAGCTGCCCAGTTCTTCGACGCGTCGAACTCCGACGTGAACACCAGGCCGCGCTTGATGACACCGATCTGACCGACGTATGCGCCGACGTAGCCGCCGGGTTGCACGTCACCTTGCAGCGCGCGCAGCTGGATAACGCTGACCGCGTACTTGTACGTCACGACCACGTCGTCGCCGTTCGTCAGGCCGCTGATGTTAGCGCCCGTGACCGTGTAGCCCGTTGCAGCAGCACCCGTGGTCTTGTCGAACACGAACACCTGGCCGGCGACCGGCGTCAGTTGCAGCGTGACGATGCCCGAAGCGGGAACCGTGAATTCTTCGACCTTGTTCGTGTAGGACTCGGGGAACGGTGCAGCCGACGTGCCGGCGATTGCGAAGCCGACGAAGATGTCCGATGCTTGACCGGTCGAAGGCAGAACGCCTGCGGCAGCAGCACCCGACGCACGCACCAGAGCTTGGCCTTCCGCGAGGATGACCGCGCCCGGTGCAACGACAGCTTCAGCGCTGTCCACGAATTTCGAAAACGGCAGGTAGAAAGCCATTTGGTATTCTCCAGATGTTTGATGATGAGGCGACTATCGTTGTCGCCTCGTCTCCGTAAAAATACGGGTTGTGGATTTCCGATGTTACAGGGACATCGGGCGGTCACCGTTCAGGATCGCGAGCGCTTTAGCCGAGAGCTGAACCTTGCCCTTGCCACCTGCACGCGATGCCGTCACAGCTGCGGGTTGGAGACGACGTGCCGGACGCACCAATGCAGCCTGGATCGTGTCCGGTGCATCCAGTTCGTCATCGAACTCGTCAGCGAAGTCTGCGTCGGCACCTTCATCGCCAGCGCTTTCCTCGATCTGACCATTCGGGCTCGCCGAATCACCGAACAGATCGTCCTGATCTTCCAGGTCCGATTCGTCGGTCATGTCCAGCGCTTCGGCGATGGAATCGCGCGCAGCCTGCGACATTTGCGACAGCTTGTTCGCGAGCGTCACGATAGCCTTGGCATACGACACGCCATGCTGCGCGAACACACGCTGAACCATCTTCGAGGCACCGCGCACGCCTGCCGACTGCAGCTCTTGTTCGAGTGCAGCGCGCAGTTCGTTCTGCGTGTCCTTGAAGTGACGGCGGTTGATACCGACAGCCGCGATTGCCATGCACTGTTCGAGCTTGGCCGTCGAGCTGTGAGCCGAACGACGCACCGCAGCCGTAACCGTCTTGACCTTCGCTTCGACGCGCTTGTTCAGCACGTCCGACTTCGACACGTTGACGCGGGCCATTGCAAAGCCCATGGCGCTGAGGCCCTTACGCATGCCGGCCTTGGCCATTTCGACTGCGCACGCGTCCTGGAATTCGTCGGACATGTACTCGTCGGCATAACCAGCCTTCGTTGCCAGCTTCTTGCCCATGTGAGCAATAGCGCGCGTGCCCTTCAGTGCCAACAGACGCGTACCGTAAGCCGCGAACACCACGTCGTCGCCATCGTCGTTCATGCCGTCGATATCCACGATGGGCATATCGTCGCCGTCGCCCATCGGCTCAGCTTCGACTTCCGTGTCGTCTTCAACGTCGTCGCCGGTGAAGTTCTTGAATGCAGCGTCGTCAGCACCGAACTCGTCGCCCGTGCCTTCGCCACCCACGTCACCGCCGGCGTCGCCACCAGCTTCGTCTTCGCCGTCGTCCCACTCTTCGTCACCGGCTTCCAGCACCGATTGCGGGTTGCTGCCGTTGGACAGCTTGGCCGGCGCGTCGTCGAAGTCGGCTTCGATGGCGTCCGGATCTTCCAGGTCGTCGAACTGATCTTCGTCTTCCGACGCGTTCGTGAGATAGCCAGCGGCCGGATCCACGTCGTTCGGAATGTGGCCGACGTCCTGCGTGCAGTTGTCGTCCTTGCCGGTGATGTCCGCGTTGACTTCTTCCTCGTCATCTTCGTCGTTGTGACGCGGACGCTGGCTGGGGAGACGCCCAGCGTCGTCTTCGTCATCATCCGAGCCGGCCGGGAATTCAGCGTTGACCGGCTTACCGGCCTTCACCTTCTTCTTCGCTGCAACCGCCGGCTTGTTCTTCTTCGAAGAAGCTTCAATCGGCGTATGCGTGTTGCCACCGGTGTCGTCTTCCGGATCGATCAACGTGCCCGGCGACTGGTGGTTCAGCAGTGCACCCGCTTCATCCTGCGCAGGCGCGTTGGTTTCGTTCTTGAAGTGAGTGCTGGTGCTAGCTCGCACTTGCGTCTTCTTGAGCTTCATGGTTTATCCTCACAAGGTTTCGTGTATGGGAGGGTATGGGCGCCCGTATCCTCGCACTGATTAAAATTACAGTTTGCGTGCGATTGGTGTAAAAGTGGCCGTTCCGCAGAACGCAAGGCGGAAAAAAGGCCCGAGCCGAATGAACGGGTCGGGCCTTCGTGTTGCAGTTGTGTCTAGCGCGAGTTACTGCTTGCCGAACTCGATCTGCACTGTCTCGTTCGGATCCTTGTGGAATTTCTTTTTCCAGCGATTGAACGCGTCCTTGGTGATAACACGCACTAGTGCATCACCTTGACGGTAAGCATCCATGTCGCCGCTGTATTCGTGGTCGAGCTTGAGGCCGTGCTGCTCGAGTTTCTTGCGAATCCCGTTAAGCTTTGCCAAAGGCGTGACCGCGGTATTCAACATCAAGTCGCCGTTCTTCTTGGGTGCCGGGTGTTTGAACTGAACACCAAAGCTCTCAAGCAGATTCTGCAGGTCTTCCGGGCTGTCGATAGCCGCCGCAGTGATCGCGGTGGCCTTCAGGCGCATTGCTGCTTCGAGTTTCATGTTCATCCTTTATTCGTCGAACGGATAGGTGAACACCGGATCCTTCACCGGCGTAACATCAGGGCCTGACGCACGCAGCGCAGGTGTCAATGGTTGTTGACCAGCCGCAGCCCACGGATCCCACACTTCGTCCGACAACGCCGGTGCCCATGCCGGGTCGGCAACAATCGAACACTCGATGGGAGCAAGACCGTGCGCGTTCAGGAACGCCAGATGTTGCGAGCCGTCGAAGTCCTTGACCGAGCGCCAGTTGACTGCCTTGGTCGACTGAATGTGCGGACAGACATACTTATCGTGACACTCGGCGCCGCAGAACGAACAGGTGAAGGCATCGACCATGGCACCCATCGAGTAGGTGTTGATCTGCTTCGTCAACACCTTCTGCGCAACATCCGGGTACTTGTTCTTGTCGATAGCCAGCAGACCCATCACCTTCCACAGCTTGCCGCCACCGAAGCCGGTGACCTTGTGCAACGACGCGTCGAGAATCACGCCGTACGCCTTGGTGTGATCCTCGTTGTCATGCTCGAGGTGTACCGGACAGCCCTTCCACGCCTTGTACGCCATGCGCGAGATCGGCGGCGGTTGCCACTTCGCCAGCTCGGTAATCGGAAAGCCGATGCCGTTGCGGTTGGGAATGTCCGACGGACAGATCAGCGTGTTGACCAGGATGTAATCCTCGATCTTCGGGCTGATGTGGTACTCCTTCGCGCAGAAGGGCAACCATGTCGGATAGTCGAGCGCGTTGACCATCGACTTGTCACGCTCGAGATCGACGGTCTCGGTCGCCTGCACCGTCGGCGTGGCCAGCAGCTTCGTATTCAAGGCATCACGTTGCGCGTCCTGAACCGATGCGTGCGTGTGCTTGTAGACGGGCTTGAGCGCCGTCGACTTGTCCTTCTTCAGACCGTTGGACGCGGTCAGAAATGATTGAGGCATACGCATGACTGCCTCCTTAACGGGACACGACGTAGACTTCACCCGGCGCGGTGAACGCAATCTTGATGACCGAGAACGCCTTGACGCGCTGGACAATGCCGTCGGCCGGCGCCAACGTGAGCGGTTCGACCCAGGCTACGGCTGCCTGAATGGTCGGATCGGGGTTAGCTGCAACAGCGGGGTCTTGCAGCGTGAATGACAGGGTGGCTCCGCCAGTCGTCTGGAAGAAGTAACCCTGGTCGAAATGTGTCGTGCAATCGCCAGCCGTCAGATACGCAACATCCCCTGTCTTCCCGACGAGGCCGACCCAGCCAAGCGCGCCGTTGAAGTTGGTTGCAGCTCCGATGCCATTGACACCGGAGCCACGGATGTAGCTGGTTGGGCGATTGCCAAGTACCTTAGCACCCGACATGTGAATCCCCTATTATTGCTTCGGTTGTGCTTCGTCGGCAGGCTTGTCTTCCTGCGTTGCTGCCTGGGCGGCTGCGGCTTCTTGAGCTGCCTTCGCATCCGCAGCTTCTTGAGCTGCCTTCGCATCCGCAGCCTTAGCGTCAGCTGCGTCCTGGGCAGCCTTAGCGTCGGCGGCTTCTTGAGCTGCCTTCGCGTCGTCAGCTGCCTTGGTATCGGCTTCGGACCCCACAACCTCAGCTGCGGGAACGTCTTCGGCCGCCGGCATTTCCTTCGCGTCCGGGTGGCCCGGGAACAGCTCGCTCAGCAGGTGTGCCGGATACGCGAGGCCGTACAACACCTGTTCCTTCGTCAGGCCGAACCTGAAGTGGGCGAAGTCGTGCAGTGCTGCGAAGTCCTTTGCGACGAATTCTTCGCCTTCGGAGACGATATGGCCGGCTTCCGCCATGGCCTTCTTCAGCTCACTGTAAACGAATGCTTTGATGCTCATTGTTGACTCCTGACAGGGCGAGTAGAGAAAAAGAAAGGGTGCGACCCTTTCGAGTGCACCCTTAAATTGAGGATTGAGGTTTAGAACAAACCGTCTTGTGAATCGTCTTCAGCCTGTTTCTTCTGGCGAACCTTCATCTTCGACAGCCGCTTGAACTCAGCCTTCAGCTCCTTCAGGTTCGATACGCTGAACCCTGCCGCCACGATCTGATCCAGCATGTGCGCCGTCTGCGTCGGCGTCGGTGCGAAGTACGTCATCTCGTCAGGCGACACCTTCCAGATCACGCCGGTGGCCTTGTACTTGATTGCGTTCTTCGACGCCGTCTGACCCTGCATCGGCAGCGCGATGTACGCCACACCGTCCTGAATCAACGGATACGGCTTGATCGACTTCTTGTCGTTCGAAGCTTTCTGCTCCATACGATAGAAGTTGCGCACCTTCTGCTTGGTCGCCCACTGCACCGAATCCTTGTGCTGTGCAATGGCGCCGGCCTTCATCAGCTGATACATCTGATAGATCGCATTGCTGACGCCTTCCTTGCGCAGAGCTTCGTCAATCGTGAAGCCCTTCTCGTGCCAGAGGTCGAACTGATTCTTCAACATGGCCGGGCGCTTCATCTGCGCAAAGTAATACGGCGCCGTCGGGCGGAAGCCCATTGCCTGCAGAGCCTTCGCAGCCGTCTCGTTGGTCGGCAGATACGAAACGCCAAGGAAGCCGTTGATGACGGTCAGGGAGAGCTCGACCGACAGATCCTGCTGCATCTGCTTGTCGCGCTTCTTCTTCTCCTTCACGTTCTTCTTCTCTTCTTCTTCCTGCTGACGCTTCACGTCCTTGCGATCCATACGCCACGCGTCTGCCGGCACGTCGATAGGTGCCGTCACCGGCATGTCACCGACCTGCTTCAACAGGCCATCGCGGATGTCCTTCGGGCTTGTCACCGAACGCAGCAACAGGTAACACGTCGACCAACGGCAACGCACGCTGTAGCCACCGTCCAGATCAACGATAACGTCCTGCATGCCCAGCGTGTTGATCGAACGGCACCAACCGTCACCGAACTGCGTGTGCAGACGACGGCCTTTCATCAACTGCAGCAACGCCTTGTTACCGGACGGGTCGTTCTCCGGATCCTTCTCGATGCCAGCCTTGTCGAAGTCCTGTTGCAACAGCGGCGACTTGAGGTAGGTGTCCATGCGAATCAGACCTTCCTGATCCTCTGCATAGATGCCCATGCCTGGCACATACGGCACGTGTTTCATCAACGCGCAATCCGGCGGCGTCGGTGCCGACTCGACCAGTGCCAGCTTCGGGTCGTGTCCGTGCGTCGCGCGATAGTCAGCGATGTAGCGCTTGTACTCGTCATCGCGGATGTTGCGGTACTCGCGGTACTGCTCGTTGTACGGCATCAAGGTTTCGAAGTAGTCATTCTGCTTCTGAATGGTCTTCAACTTCATCTTGATGAGCGGCAGATTCTCCAGCCGTTCGAACTCGGGGTTGTCCACGTTCTCGAACTTGCCGACCGCAATCGTCTTCGAGATCAGACGCGCCAGCTTCGTCACGTCGACCGTCTTGTTGGCGATGATCCAGTCATAGAAGATCTTGTCGCGTTCGTCCTGCGGCTTCTTCAGCTCCGGACGATTGATACGCGAGTTACCCTGCTCGAGCTGACCAGGATTCCAGATACCTTCCATGCGAATCAAGCGCGAACAGAACTGGAAGTTCAAGCCTTCTTCCATCGAAGTCGAGATGCCGACCATCCACTTGATCGTGTCGTCATTCTCGAAGCGCGCACCGTCTTCCATCTTGGACGCTGCCTTATACAACAGGCCGCATTTCTTCAGGTCCGGCGGGGCCGAGTTGAAGATCTCCTCGGCGGTCGCTTCGTATGCCGTGAAGATCAGCACCTTGCCGGGGAACGGACCGTATTGCACCGAGGTGCCATCGTCCTTTTCGACCTTCGTGCCGAACAGGTGCGCACGGATACGCTCGTGGCACTTTGCGACCTTCGGGCTCAACAGGTCTTCGCCCTTCAGCGACGTTTTGCCCAACGGGTCACTGCCCGGTGCACCGGTGTACTGCTCGATACGTGCCAGGTACGGACGCAGTGCGTTGGCTACAGCTTCGCCGCCGTCTTCGTCCTCGGCCTTGTCGTCGAGTTCGTCGCCTTCTTCGTCGGTTTCGCTGCCGCCGTTCTCACCGTTGCCATTACCATTACCATTGCCGTTCTCGTCATCATCGCCGGCCGGGCCCTTCGGCTTCTCGTCTTCCTCAGCTTCCAGGAACTTGCGCAGCGCTTCGTTGCCCTTGGCGGCTTCCTTGATCTGCTCAATCGTCTCCTTGAAGATGATGTCATAGACGCGCATCTGCTCTTCGGTCAACGACACACCGATAATGCGTTCATCCTTCGGAGGCAACAGCGCAGCCCATTCCTTCCGCATCGCACCCGCCACCACGACGTGCTGACGAATGATGTGGTTGATGTCCTGGGCGAAGCCATGTCGCCATTCGATCACGCGGTCGCCGCTGATCTTCTCACCGAAACGCTGCTTGAACTCCTGCGGCGTGCCGAAGATCGTCGGGTCCATCATGGCGATCTGCATGGCCAAATCCTGCGGGCCATCGTGAGCCATGGTACCCGAAGCCAGACGCTTCTTCGGGATATCAACGATCAGCGCCATACAGGCGTTGGTACGCTGCGACTTGTTCTTGACCTTCTGCGACTCGTCCATCAGCACATAGCCGAATTGGAATTGACGCAGGAACTCAATCACCGGATACACCGCCACCGGCGTCGTGCCGTAGCACAGCGCTTCGTTGCGATATGTCAGTGCGTCGTAATCACACACCACGATGGTGTTACGCGGCGCGTTCACCAGCATGGCTTCCAGGCGCTTCCAACCGTTCTGCGAGATCGCAAAGCTGTTGATGGCGATGGCGTTGACCTTACCACCCGTGAAGTAAACGATTTCCCGGATGTAGTTCGCGACCAGGTGGCCCGGACACATGATAAGGTACGGTTCAGAGCGGTTCGCCTTGATCTCGTACAGCACGTCCGTGATAGCCAGCACCGACTTACCGCCGCCAGCCTGCACCGGCAGGATCGCGAAGTTCGGGCTGTCCTTCAGCAGGTTACGCACCTTCGCCTGGTGCGGCAGGAACTTGATGCCGTCCTTGTTTGCGAGAGGAATCGCCGGGGGCGTCCAGTTGGGGTCGACCTTCTGACTCAGCGCCGCGTGACGCTCGGTTGCCGAGGTCGCTTCGTGCGTTGCGTACTCGTCCGTGTACTTCGCGACCATGATGATCCACGGATAGTTCGTCGCCACGTAGGCCACCGAGTACTTGTTGTACACGGCATCCATGTTCGAGGCGATGCCCTTCTCGACCAGCTTGAGGTAACGGGCGATGGCACGGAACGGCGGGAACTCTGAGTTGGTCGCGATGTCTTTCAACGCCGGCAGCTCGTTATGCAGCTCCTTGAACGCACGCGCAGCGACTTCGAAGAAGTCAGCCGGGTCCTGCGCATCCGTCAGCTGGTTCTGGAACATGCGGGCTTCCGGCCACTCAGCCGGCAACTCGATGTCCTTCACCGTCGGCTGGAACGCCGACTTCATGACGCCACCAGCTTCACCCATCAGGGCCCACGCGTTGATCTGCTTGGCCTCGGAGATGGTAAAGCGATTCAGCAGGTTGACGATGTGCGTCGAGTTGCACGCGCGATAACGCACGAGATCACGCACCTGCATCATGCCGGCTGTGTCGGTGAACGCGTACTTGGCATTCAGCCAGTCAACGAACACCGGGATGTTGCGCGGCAGCTTGACCTGTTGCGTGTCATCGCCGAACTCCATGGCGCCAGCGGCTTCAGCCATGTCGGTCAGGGCGAACGTGTTGTCACCACGTGAACCGGCCTGGATGTACATGTCCTCGTAGCGCTGCGTCTGATCCAGCTCACGCGGCAGGTAGAAGGGCTTGCCGTTCGGCGCAATCGAGATGCCGTCCTTGTTGATACGGGCATTCGAGGTGTCACCCAGGCCCTTCGGCACCGTCTGCGCAATCGCGGAGATCGGGAACGATGCGACCGGCGGCTTCTCCTTGTAACCGAAGCCGTGCGAGATCCACGACAACAGCAACGGATACAGGTCGACCGTGCGCAGCTCAATCATCGGCGTGGACGTCAGCTGCTGGGCAATGTCGGCGTCGATCTTGAAGTCGAGGAAGATGACCGCTGCGTTGCCTTTGTTCGCAACACGCAACTGCATCAGCGTGTGTTCGAGTGCCGCACGGGCTCTCGCATCCAGCGTCTTGACCTTGGCGACGACCTCGCGACCGGGGATGGTCACGTTATGCAGTGCTTCCATGTTCTCGTTGCCGGTACGATCCAGCAGCTCGATCATCTCGCGTTGCGTGTCTTCGCTCGGATCGGGAATCGGCGGCGCCGACTGGCCGGGCTTCAGCTTGACGGCTGCGAGCCCCAGCATCCAGTTGCGCAGGAAGGACACCGCGCTGGCCGGGTTTTGGCGCGCGTAGCTGAAGACAGGCACGGAAGCGATGAAGTACGGAGCAGCCGGATCCATGACCTTCTTGATCGACAGCATGCCCGCACGGACGACGCCGTTTTGCATGACCTGGAAGGCCGTGCGCACACCACGGCGCGACGTGCCAAAGTCCTTGTCGTTTGCAATCGACGGGAACAGCACCGAGGCCCACAGGCGGGTGATGAAGACCGGCTCGAGTCCTGTGTAACCTTTGTTGTAGACGAAAAGAAAGCGGTCTTTCAACTGCTTCGGGTCCATCTTCAGATGCTCAGGCACCTTCAGATTGGATGTTGGACGAAGTTCAGCCATTTGGTACCTCGTTCATATTGGCGGCTAGTGTGTGAAATACTGCGTCCTGAAATTGGGTTTGAAGCACAAACAGAAAAGGCTCACCAGGCGCTGAGTTGCACTGGTGAGCCCTTTTATAACACGTATTTACTCCGCTGTCAATTGACAGCTGCATGGCTGTTGTTTTTACGCAACAGACCGTTATTTGACCGCGGGGGTCGTCGTGCTGGCAGTATTTGCCGGTGTTGCAGCCGTCACCGAGGACACTGCATTTTCGAGCGTTGCGATACCCGAATTGACTTCCTGCACCAGTGCCTCCAGCGCGGTCGGGTTTTTCTTCAGCAGGTAGCGGTAGCCATAGGCACCGATAGCGATGCCAATAGCCAGCGTCGGTGCATGCACGGCCACCTGCCAACCAATCGAGAACCAATCCATAACTAACCCCTCTTTAAATCAAACGATATTGCAAGCCGAGCGGACGAACCTCTCGGAGGATAGGCATCCACATGGTGTCGAGAATGAATGCCTCCAGCTCCGCTTTTGACGGAGTTCCTTTAGTTGGCATGTCCGGAAACACGTTGCAGTGAATCGTGTAACCGATGTGCCAGCGGTGAGTCATGCGCACGCCTTCGTTATAGACGTACATCTCGATGCCCGGGCCCAGCTTCTTGGTGTAGCGGCCGTCTTCCGTGCGCACGATGTTGAATCGCGGGTACGGCATCTTCATGAGGTACTCAGGGAACGTCGGATCCTTGAGGTACACCCACGCGTAGACGTCGATCACAAAGCCGGTGGCCGTTACTGTGACCTTTTGATGCGAGCGGCGAATGGTCAGCTCTTTCAAAATCCCGCGGTCAAGAAAACGGTTGATGGTCAACCGCGATGCTCGCAGGAAGTAATAGATCTGATCGTTGCGGGCTACGTGCGTGGCGTCAAACGGGAAGACGCCCTGTATCTCGCACAAGGTCACGTAGTGCTGAATGGCGTTGGCCCAATCCTCCATGGCCGTTTCGCCAGGAGGGTATTCGGTTAAGGCCTGTTGCCAGATCAGCCGGTTGTTGGCGTTGAATGCCTTCGGGAATGTGTCGGGTGCCGGTGACCGTGCCTGTTCAAACACGGAGACACCCAGGTTCGACAGGAACGGGTTCGCCATTGCCACTCCTTACTTGAAGACGTACACTGAACGCGCGCCTTCCATGTCACCGCTGACCTTGCCGTTCTTGATGGTGTAGCGTCCTTCGACTGTCACCCGTGCGTTGCGGAAACGCGCCTTGTCACCGGTCTTCATCGAACCCGCAGCACCCGTGCCGTAGCTCCAGGCAAAGATGAACTTCGGTTCCGAAGGACCGGGTACCACCAGCTTCAAGGCGTACACCGTACCGCCTTGCATGGCATCTTCCTGTGCCAGCTGAGCCAGCGTGTACTTCGACTTCGACAGGTGCGAAGCTTTCGTCATGGCCAGGTCGCCGTGATCCTTAGCAGCCTGGACAGCCGTTGCCCGCAGACGCGCCAGCGCCGCAATCTTCATGCCGGGTGCGCCGTCCGTGTTCAAAGCGGCCTGGTCGTTCGAGACGTCCACACCGGTGTCTTCAGGGCCAACGCCGTCGGTGAACAGTACGTCCTGATTGGTGTCGGCGTCGTCACCGCCGGGCACGCCGTCGTTCAGCATCAGGTCGTCGGGGCTGGTGGTGTTCGAGTCGTAGTCGCCGTCGAGCACGTCTTCAGCTTCGGTGCCGGACGTCAGCATACCCGGGCCTTCCGACTCGGCGTTCATCTTGTAGGAGATAGCTTCGAGCGTCGGCGGGTCCATACCGAGGGAGCGCGCCAGGTCGTGGAACTGCTCGTCGGACGGCTCGGTGTTGATCTGAAAAAACACTTCGAGCAGTTGTTTAAGGAGCGCTTCGTTTTCCATGTCACTTCCTGTTCTGTTTGTAGAGGTGGTTGTGTCGTGCGTCATGACAAGCCGCACAGATGTGGATCAGATTGGTCATCGTGGTGCGACCACCGCGTGACAATGGCACGATGTGGTGCACTTCCTTGCCGCGGTTGTTGCAGCGCCGCCCACCGAGGTAAGCCTCACACTGACCTCCTGAACGTTTGACGACCAGCGCGTTGATCTCCCACCAGCCGTTCTTTTGCGAGAAGCCGCTGTTGGAGTTGTAGGTGTCGCGGCGTATTGAACGCACACCCGAGATCTTGCGCCTGCCAGTTGTAGCCCGGCGTTGAAACATCACGGCCTCCATTAAAACGGGTGGGCTTGTTGAGGGCCCACCCGGTCATACGTTAGTCTGGTGCTTCAGTGAAGGTCACATAATACTTCTTACCCGCCTTGAAGAACGCTGACGCCTCCGGGTTGCGAATCGACATCTCACAGGACGCCGACGGCGTCCAGTGACCGAAGATCGAATTTTCCGAAGCAAGTTGCGCTTCCTTCGAACCTTCCCACACCCCGCCCAGACGAATCAAGGCCAGGTGCGGTTGCTCCGGATCAGACTGCGGACGATCTTCGTGCGTGTGACATTGCATCTTAGCTACGACAGACATGGTGTTACTCCTAGATAGGAATTGCGCAATCTAGGGTTTTGTCTTACGCGGGCGGTCGCGCTAAACCGCCCTACTTGCACCCGGATGAATTACGACACTACGACCGGAGCTGCGGCGTTCACCTGCGCATGCTTCATGCCGTTGACGTACACGGCCACCTTCGGTGTGAAGGTGCCGGCGGCTGCGTAGCTGTGGTTGGCCGTCGGCACCGTGGTCGTGGTGTCGGCTGTACCGTCACCCCACGTCCACACATACTTCGTGCCCTTAACCGTGCCCGGTTCGGTTGCCGTTGCTGTGATTGCCAACGGATGCGCACCCGACAACGGTGCTGCCGCGAGCGTGACCACGTAGGCAACGTCATCCTTGACGTGCTGGGGCATCTCGCCGTCGAAGACGAAGCCGTAGTTGCCCTTCGTGCGGTCGATCTTCTTGCCCTGGTTGTATGCCAGGTTCGGAAGATATTTGTTGTTGTACAGATCCTGGTCAGCCGGCGTCCAGTTGCCACCGGCGGATACCGCCAGACCAGCCGCTTGCATCGCGGTCTTCACCTGCGCGTAAGTAAGAGGGTTTGCCATGTGAACCTCATTTGGAGTAGAAGATGCGCAAGTTGTGATTGACACGTTGCAGTATCAACCCCTCCTTGCCTTTCAATGCGAACTGCTCACGGTCGAACACCCCGTCATTGATTCGCAACGCCCATCCCAACTTGTTGAGCTTGTCAGCGACGTGCTGGGCCTCTCGCACCACGTCTGCAGCATTGCTCTTGTGGAACAGATAGTGCATGCCGAAGCTGAACACGACTTCCAGCTCCTGCATCGCGACCTGAATTTGGCGAAGGTCGCTGTCCCGCTTAGTGTTGAACTGCGCGGTCACCTCGCCAGCTTCAGTCGCCAATAGTCGATTGGCTGCATAAAGCTTCATTGCTGTTTTTATCCTTCTTGTGCGGTTTCATGGTTACCCCAATCTGTAAGTCTAAATGTACTGCGTTCAAGATCAAATTATTGCGGCACGTTCGGCCCCGGAGGCGGGGGCATGGCGTCCTTGTTCGGATCCGGCGGCGTTTCGGAACGACCTACCAGGTACTTGTTAGCGGCCTCTGCGGCAGCCCACGCGAGCATGTATGCCGTGAAGTACCACTCGGTCAGATGCCCGTTCAGCGCCTGATAGACGAAGCCCCAGGACGAGATCGCCAACGCAACCAGCTGGCCAAACTTGTGCAGCGACGGTTGCTTCGTCTGCTCGTCGGTTATCAGCCAGCGCAGGTCGAACTGGTCGCGGCGCGCCTGCACCACGTACAGCACAATGAAGCCCAACAGCAATAGCACGCACAGGGCAAATGCCATCGGGTTGTTAATCAGGTCGTAACCAGCCTGTATCCATACTTGCATAGTGGTCTCCCCGTTACAGCATTACCACAGATCGATGTTGAGGATCGAGTCGTGGACGCTGATCGAGATTTCGTTAGTGCCTTTACGCCACACGTCCATCTTGTGCGACATGGCACCTCTCTTGGTGTACTTGAAGCCGTCGTGCTCAACCTGGTTGATGACCTTCACGGCCTTCTGGTAGGCGTCAGCCGGCGAATGACACTTGAAGCTGTTGCCACCGGTCGAGATGTCGAAGCCGGCTTCGTCCATCAGCACATCGCCAGCGAACACGCGCCGCTTGCTAGCTTGCACCTTCTCGCCCAACGGATACGCATCGTCCAGCGAATACTCCTTGCCGTCGATCATGATGTCCGTGATCTTGTCAGCGCCGTCACCATCGAAGCCGAACTGAATGTCGCCTTCTTCCCAACGGCCTTCCGATTCACCTGGCACGTCTTCGATAGTGATGGTACGCGAAGCGCCAGCCGAACCGAGGAACGCCAGAATGCGCAGCAGCTTCGGTATGAGGAACTGAGCCTCGCCGGTGGCCTTGAACGAGATCTCTGACTCGTCCTGCCAGCTCTTGGCGGTTAAACGTTTGAGTGCGTTAAGCTTCATCAGAATCCCCATTTCTTTTTCTTAAACTTCGACATGGGCGGTGGCATCGCACCTCCGCCATCCTCTTCATAGTCGTCGTCATGGTCAGCGTGGAAGCTGGATGCAGGTCGCCATTTGCACTGGATCGATTCAGACGGGCTAAGAAACAGTGCGACCTCATGTTCGGAGTCGAACTCCGCGATATTGTCATCCATCATGTACCACGCGTCCAGGGCCATGGCGTACTTACGCTCGAAGTACTCCGAGTTGTTGAACAAGGCCATCTTCAACGCACTCAGTGACTTGTAGTCAAACAGCACGTGCTTGCCGCCCTGTAACTTGTACTCGAGGATTACGTCCTTGGTGTTCGGTTTGGCCGACGTGCGATTCTTGACGAATGGTTTCTTGTTGGTCGTCCACGAAGTCAGGCTGCGCAATTGCTCGCCGCCGTTGAATGTCAGTAGCTGACCCTTGGCAGGGATGCTGTCCTTAGGCAGCGCGGTTAACCGGTAGATCGTGCCTGAGGTAATGGTCGGTATCACATGTCGCAGGTGATTCATGGCTGTGACCATACGCGTCAGTTGCTTGGCATTGCCAATCGCAGCAACTGTAATATCGTCGACCATCAGCTTGGTGCGGAACGAGGACAGGAACCACCAACGCAACGCGTAAGGCAGTCCGTCCTCAAAGTAGTTGCGCTGGCTCTTGCCGAGGGAACTCAGGAATTTATCCAACGCGAGTGCCGGACCTTTAAGCTTGACGTCATAGTCAAGATCAGGCTCTTGCAGGGCCAGCAATCGTTGTGCTGCTTCGAGCTTCATATCTGTTCCTTAACGAATCGCCGGGTAGCCTGGCAGGTAGCGGCCCCACATCGAAGCCGGGGTGATGGTGATACCCACAGCGCCGATTGCACCCGGAGCCAACGCCGACGGGTCAGCCGAGCCGTCACCCTTCGTCTGGCCTTTGATGATTAAATTCTGCTTCAGCGGCTTCAACTCGGAATCGAGACGCGACTGAATCTTCGAAGCGCCGTTGTCCAGGTACTGCGTGCGGTCGACGTTCAACGAGATCGATGCACCCTGGAAGTCGAACGCCTTCTCGCCTTCAGCCAGGTATTGCGACTCGAGCGCAAACAGTTCGGCGTACAGCAACCAGAACTCGCGGATGATGCCCTTGGCGTTGGTGAAGGTGAACGACGTGAACTGGCCATAGGCACCGTTGAAGCTGTCGCCAGCACGACGCAACCAGGTCATGATGGTCGTCTCCGGGAACAGCATATCCGGTGAGCCATACAGCGTGGTGCGGGCCTTGTTGATCTTGGCCTTTACGTCATTGATGGCCGACGAGATGGTCGGGTTGATGATGTACAGGTCCGCGCGCTCGCTGAACACCTCACCGGGGTTGGCCGAGCTCCACATCTTCCACAGCACCGAGTACGGCACCAGCGTAACCGGCATCGCATCGGTCGGAATCACGCCAGCGTAGTAATAGCCGTTGGCCACGCGGTCCGGCGCAGCCATCGCCGTCTCCGGCAACAGCACGGTGTTGTCCAGGAAGATCGTGACCGTGACGTTATCGTACAGCTTGTCGGTGACGACTGACAACGTACACGGCGTGCCTTGAAACTCCACCACCGACTCGGTACCCAAAGGAACCGTATTCAGCCCGACAACACGAATGCTCTCGTAACTGAAGAAGGTGTTCTGTTGCATGTCAGCCGACAGCGGGTCGAACTGGGCCTGATTCGAAACCGGCAGCTGCAACGTGTAGCGCAACTGATAACGCTGGCCGTCCGCCGTCGGAGGCACCGTGGTCGGCACTGTCACCACCGCGTGGGCGATCGCCATCTTGCTGATGCCGTTGTCGCGGATCGTGTAGTCGAACGCGTTGCCGCCAGCGTACACCACGCCTTCCTTGTCGAGCAGTTCCCAGATGACAAAGCCACCGGACGGATCGACCTCGGGCGGGAACGTGAAGATCGCGGTACCGATAGCGCCCCGGCCGGCTTCGACTTCATCGACCAGATCCATGTAGGCGTCGGGTGCTGCCGTGGTATACGGCGTGTACGACTGCGGTGATGCCACCACGGCTGCCAGCGTGAAGTTCAATACGCGAGCTGTGGTCGTTACCACCATCTGTGCACCGTAGGTCACATCAGCGGCGCCCGCAGAGAGCAGTAGCTGCACAATCGGGTTCACTCCCGATTGAACAGCCATGGTGAATGCCGGATTGGTGAGCGGCGATACCGTACCAATCGCAATGGATTGAATCGTTTCACCGACGCCGAGCTTCGAGGTAATGTCAGCTTCGACGGCCGTGTCCTGGCCGTAGAGCGTCGCAAAGACAAACGTGTTCTTCATGGTTTACCTCGTAACCAGCAGCCGCTTGACCGCTTCAAGACGTACGCGGCCAATCAGGCTGTTATTCAGGTTCGGTTGCAGCACCGTGTTGACGCCAGGCGAATCCGTCGGGTTGTGTCCCGGCCGGCCCTCCTCGTCACGGTGTTCGTTGTAATCTTCGTGCCACACCGACGTATCAGTAGGGTCGATTACCTGTTTAGGCATACCGTGATTCTCCGCGGTGCGTTCTGCATCAGCTTCAACTCGAAGTTGCCACCGGTCATGATGACGGCCTCGCCCGAGGTATACAGACCGCCGTCGGCAATCCGTCGATCCTTCTCAGTGTAGCGGTGTGCGTCCAGGATCTCTATCGCGTCGTGCATGTCGGTGCGGATGACAATCATGTCCTGGTCGTCATCCGTATAGTCGGCTTCAACGCCACCGTCCCGGAAGTACTGCAACACCGCACGCATTACCACGCGCGCCTCGGTAATCAACGACGCGTTGACTCGCGACGCCATGAGACGTCGCGCAGCTTCGATCTTCATGAGTTGGCCTGGTTGATGATGGTGATTACCTTGCGCAGCTGTTGGTCGGTCAGACCAAAACGCTCTTGCAGGAATTGCGCATCATAGGTCGAGATGTCAGTGCCTTGCGCCACGGAGATGATGGTGAAGGCGATCTCCTTGTTGGTGTACGTCACCTTCAGCTTGGCGCCACGCGAATTCTTGATGAGCTGCTTGACTTCCTGATACAGCTGGTAGGCAATCTCCTTCGCCTGATCCTTGGAGACACCCTTACGCAGCGAGAACACCAGCTTGTCGTCATCGACCGTCAGCTTACCGATGAACTCCTTGTAGCTGAAGATGTTCGGGTCGATCTGTGCCGATGGCTTGCGCAGCTGCTGCGACAGCGGGATGGTACCCAGCGAGGTCGCGAAGTCTTCCAGCTCCAGCAGGTGGCTGATAGCCTTCACAGCTTCGCCAGCCGATTCAACGCCGGTGCCACCCGACTTCAGCAGCGCGTTCGGTGCCTCGTACTCGTGGTTGACCTGCACCTCGACCTCGTTGGCCGTCACCTTCCACTGAATCGAGATGTACAGATGCGGCGTTGTCGCGCCTTCATCGTTGGTCGCGTTGATGAGCATGAGGTAGTACGTGAAGACCAGCTCACCTTCTTCGTCGATATGCACGTACAGGAACAGGTTCGAATCCTCGAACAGCACGTGCTCCGACACCTCAGCCGACACGGCATTCATGTACTTCTTGAACTCGTTCGGTACGTGTTCTTCAGCCACATCCGAAAGGAAGCCCAGCACCGTCTTCAGCTGAGCACCAACCTTGTCGGTCAGGGTCTTCAGCGACGCCATGGCGTTGTCGTAAGCCTCGCCGCGACGGTCGGGGAACTGCATGGCCAACTGCGTCTGCATGGCTTCCAGCGTACGATGCTTCTCGTACAGATCTTCAGCCAGCGCGTAATTGTCCTTGAGCTTACTCAGGTTGGGGACAACGATCTTCTTGATGAGGTCCGGGTTGATCTTCTTCTTTTGATTCCGGCGACGCTTGGCTGCGTCCTTGTCGTTGTCGTCATCATCGATAACGAATTCCATCTGGGCAGCCTGCACCAGCGCCGCCTGGACGTTGGCCTTGGGCTTCAGCAGGTACGCCAGGCTCTTCTGCACCTGACGAATGATCTGGTCGGTGTCACGCGTCTCCTCCGTCAGCTGCTCCAGGTAACGCACAGCGTCATCCAGGTAACGGAACTTCGGCAGCTCAACGCCCGACGAGCGCACCACCTTTTCATGCTGCTTGCGATATGCGGTCAGACGGGCAGCGGCCTTGAGTTTGGTAACCATGTTTGAATTCCTCTGTTCTTCGGTGTATCACACACGCATGAAATTTAGGTACGGCGGTTGCCCGACACGTTGTCTCGAACCATGTTGGTGGTGCGGTCCTTGGTCAAGATGCGATAACGCTTCGGCAGGATGCGCGGGATCTCCGCCGGCTGCAGCACCCGTACCTGCACCTCCCAACCCAACGTCTGGCGATTGCGCGACTCCCACGGATTGGAGTTCTGCACGATAAGCACCTTGCCCAGCTGTGACTCGGTGATGATGTCCTGCGAGTCGAGCTGCGGCACGTTCGGCGACATGATGATCTGAAACGGATCCATCTGCTCGAGCATGGATGTGTCCGAGCCCGACGGTCGACGCGGGAACTCGAAGTAGGCGCATTCCTGCGACACGTTGAACTGCATCTCGAAGTGGGTGAACTTACAATTGAACGTGGCGTTGACCAGATGGCGCTTACCATCGGCCTTCGCCAGGATGTCGGTGATCGAGTTGATCGGCACACCGTCGATAGTGAAACGCGCGTTGACCGGCTTGACGCCGTTCCACATGCGGAAGCTGTCGACTGCGATAGCGCCACGCGGAATCAGCACCAACGCATTGAACGAACTGGCAGTGGCCGTAAATGGTTTGGCCAACGTGTCGAGTTCACCGTTCTCTAGCTGCACGTCGGTAACGGTCAGCACCTGCCGGAAGGTATTGAACGGCGCGTAGCCACCGATGAAGCCAGAGCCAAAGCAGATCGGACAGGCCATATCGGATGCCGCCATGGTACCGGTGTCCCAATCGCCAACCAGGTCATCAATCGTCCACGGGTTGACCGGGCCATTGTCGCCGAAGCCACCGTTCGGCTCTTCACGCGCAAACGGTACGCCGTCGGAATCACCGGGTGAAGTGACAATATCGAACACACCTTGATACTTGTTCTGCGGTGCATGCGGACTGGACATATCGCCAACGTCAGCACCGAACAGTCGATCCTGTCCGTGTGAGTAGTCGGTGACCGAGAACTCCATCTCGCCGGCGAGCATCTGATTGATGGTGCCTTGCGAAGCCTTGCCGTCCTGACCCAGCAGCGAGTTGATCTGCTTGCGCGACGACTGGCAGCTGCACTTGCGCCCGGCGTTAAGGCGGTTGTAGAGCACGCATCGGTAGCCTTGTGGCCGGAATGCGTCGTAGTAACGGCGTTGCTGAACGGGGATAATTTCGTTGATGGCACGTTCTGCTACATCGGCAGCGCGTGCATTTGCTGGAAGGATTCGATTGTTTGATCGGTCGCGCAGCGGCATTGTATCCACCCTGTAGTGATGCTTTGACAAGGTGAAATTACTGCGGATATACGGAGGGGGTGTTGGACAGGGGCACGCGGCCCCTGTAGATCAGGCGGCCGAGCGCTTGAGGAACGTGTCGAGCGTGTCGATCACGATTGATGCTGCAGCTTCGAAGGAAGTGCATTTGTCCTGCGTGGACCTGAAGTTGTAACCTCCCTTCAGCTTGCGGTCAATGAAGACGCGCATGTCCGTGGTGATCTTGATACAGAAGACGCCGGTGGGGCTCTTGAAGGTTAACGACTGTGCGGCGTAGTTGCGTTGCCAACCGCGTGGCAGCTCGACCTTCCCGAGCAGTTCCTTGATACGAACCCACGCCATCTCCTCGACCTGCGCCCGCATCGAGTTGGATGACACGGTGTGGACGTCAATCTGTGCTGATGTTGCGTAGTGCTGTTTCATTAGATCTTCCTTACGACTATTCCCCGTTCCAGCATGTACTCAATCGGTTCCTGCTTGAAGAATTGGTCGTACACCACCTCGGCGATCTTGGCCTTTACGGCTTCTACGGCACATGGCATACAGCAGGACAGCGTCGTGTACAGCGTGGCGCCTGGTATTGCATGACGTCTACGGCGCAGCTTACGCAGAGCATTGAACTCCGCGTGCTGCACTTCTTTGCGAGTGCGCATCTTCAGATACAGACAGCCGCACTCGTGGCGCATCATTACGGGGTACTCCATGGCATTCGGCATCCCTTTCGGCATGCCGTTCCAACCATAGGACAGGATGTTCGTGTCCTTGGTAATCACGCAACCAACCTTGTGGGTCAGGTCGTGTGAGCGCTCAGCGGCCCGGCGCGCAAAGTCCATATACATCAGGTCGTCAAGTCGCTGCTTTGATTCCATGGAACACCCCGTATGATAACGAGGCTATTTACTACATGCCGGGACCGTACAGGTTCACGGTGAAGCTGACCGCATAGGAAAGCGCAGCCGACAGGGTGATGGTGATGACGTTCCCGTTGTTGCTGAGCACGGCTGTCGCTGACCCGAGGCTTTGACTGGTGCGGAATGTCGGCAGCCAATTTCCGCGACTGCACGCCTCGAAGTCGAGGGCCGTATAGGAAGCCTGGGTAGCACCCGCTGGAATCGTCAACACCGGCGGGTTATACGCCTGCGGGATAATCCGCGCCTTCACCGTACCGGACAGGAAGGTGGTGCCAGGCGGATTAACGTTATGTAGTCGACAGGCGGAAATGCCACGTGAGTTGTTGTTCTGAACCTTGATAACGCCTGACTTGAACGGCGCCAGTGTACCGGCACCACCTGCATCGAGCGCATCATTCAAATCCAACCCTTCGATGTAACCGATCTTGATGGCATAATCCTGCGCTTCGGCAACGATGGGCACCGCGCTGCTTTGCAACGAATCCCAGCCGGTTGCGGAAAGCTTGAGCTGATAGACGTTCGAGTCGGTCGGCACCAGGTTGATGAACGCGTTGCCCAGCCGCTCACACGAAACCCGATTCCACACTGAGGACACAGTCAGGCCCGCGGTGTTCGTTCCTGGCAGGCGCGGGTCCAACACATCCGATTGGTAGGCGAAGTACGGGGTGTAGCCCAGGAAGTAATTGTCGAGATCGGCATGAACTCCCATGCTGCCGTTCTTAGGTAGGTAGAAGGTGGCCCGCAGTTCGGCGTTGCTGAAGCAGTTCGTCCACTTCCAATCGCCGCCCGTGCTGAGGATACACCACGTGGCGTAGTTGCCGTTACCTCCGAGATTGTCGAGTGAGCTGTGACCGTTGTTGGTCCACGCCGTGTAGGCGAAGCGCACACCTTTGACCAGGATGTCGCGAGCATCAAACTTGAGGTTGCCGCCGTTGCCGAAGACGATGCCGTCCATTTGACAGCCGACGTTACCAACCTGTGCGCCACCCTGACCCGGTCCCTGAATGGTGAAGCCGCGATACTTGATGCGACTGAGCGCACCGGTAACTGCGTAGACGGACAGGGCGGCTGTACCCGGACCCATGTCGGTCTTCCACTTCAAGGTCACGCCATCGACAAAACCACCCGAGTCATGATCCGAGCACATCAGATGCCTGTCTGTCAGTGACAGCTGGGTGCCCGTGCAGTCGTAGACGCCACGCACGAGTTTCGCGACTGGTGTCAGGGCCGAACTGAATGCCGCCTGCACGTTGACACCCGTGGGTGTCGCGCCGGTATAGTCGGCACCAAACCACGACGCCGAATGATACTCGTTGTAGATCGATCCGACTATTGACCCACCTTGCGACAGGTCGAAGATCTGCTGAAAGTCATTAGCGTCGATATAGGCGTTGGCAAACGTTATTGTCACACCCGCTGCCGGTTGAAGCACGCCACCCCAGTCGAAGCTGACACGACCACTCAGCGTCACATTCGACGTGACTGGAGTCAGGGCACTCACACTCATGGTACTTAGCATTGTCACTTCCTTGCGGTTGCGAGCAGACGGGCAACCGCTTCGAGAGGTTTACGGCTGTCATATACAGCGGCCGAGTGTGTCATGTTCTTGTAGATGTGCATGGTCAAAGGCCAGTTCTGATCGCCGTGATCCTTACCCGCAGCGTCCTTGGCCTTGTCCCACTTTTTCTCAAGTGACTTCACAGTGCCCTTGCCTTCACGTGCATCCTTCTTGATCTTTGACGTAGGCATGATTGGTCAGCCCTCGAAGTGTTCCTGGATACGTTCAATAGCGTGGTAGGCAGGATTGCCGGGCGCCATATGATTCAGCGCTTCTTCCAGCGGCTTGATGTGCCAATCAATGCTGCTGTTGATCTTCTTAGCCAGATCCTCGCGCTCTTTGAGGATTCGTTCAGCCGTTGTCTTCTTATAGACGCCAGGCGCCGCGGCTTTCGGCCAGGTGGTTTGTCGTCCGCGCCCGGCGGTGCCGATCACCACCCACGCATTGCCCGGCACGCCGTCCGACTGATCTTCGGAGGCCATCAACCGGTGTGTTGCTTCAATCCTAATCATTGCTTGCTCCTAGCGTGTTTGCGTAAAGCTGCGCAGGATCTGCAGCGAGAGGCTGTCAGCCAGCAGCGTCTTGACACCCGGATGCAGCGGCGACGGCCAGTCTCCGAACTCCACCCAACGGAATCCTTGCGTCTCCCAGTTCAGCTTGGGCGTGAATTCCTTGGGTACGAGCGCGGCGAAGTTGTGATACTGGAAGCCCTTGTCGGCGTCCTTGAAAACGAGCATCGGCCGCAGGCGAAGCTTACCCTTGTAGCCGGCCTCCTCGCGCAGTTCACGACGCACGGCCACCTCGGGATTTTCGCCACCGTCGATAGCGCCACCCCAGCTGCCCCAGGTGTTAGGCTCCAACACGTTGCGGGAGCGATGCGGAAACAGGATGCGGCCGGTGTCCTGTGCGACAGGAAGACAGCCAGCACCGCGCTTGCCCCAGTAGCCGGTCTTCTCGAGCATCTCTTCGTGGTCGGAATCATCCGGCGAGTGCAATGATTCCGCAAGCAGCCTTTGCGCTGCGTTGAGCTTGAGCACAATTCCTCCTTACTGATTCAGGTATTCCGCTTCGTCTTTGATGTCTTTCATCACTTCCGACTTCAGCGGATGCTTGAGACCTTTCAGCGCCCGCGTCACGTCCTTGAGCTGACGCATACGATCACGCTTCGACGACTCCCAGTACTCCGAACCCGGCTTGATGCTCTGGTCGGCTTCCCAGCCGGCGACCGGATAGTCCTTGGAGATGCCGACGTCTCCATCCGAGAAGGTGACGACGCTGTAGTGGCCGATGCGCATATGCGTACGCGAGCCCATGTCACGACACTTCTTCGAGAACTCCCAGTTGCCTTTCGAGCTGGTCGAACGGAACTTCATCGGCTCGCGGCCGTGCTCTTCCGAGAAGTAGATGGTGCAGGGGCCGGGTATTTCGTCATGCACGCCAGCCGCCGAGAGTTTGAGACGTTGCGCCGCTTCGAGCTTAACCATGATTGGTTCCTTTCGCTTAGTCGACCGAGTCGACAATGTTCGGGTTGTTGACGTTGAGACGCTGCGTTGCCTTGTCGGCCACCTGCTGCATGCAGCGATAGTAGACGTTGTTGCCTTGCTGGGAACGAACGATCTTGCCTTTCATCAGCGGACTTGCGTCACCCTTGAAAATCGACTTGAGCGATTCGGGGTTGTACTTGTCCGAGCTGATAAGCCGGCCCATCTTGTTGTAGACGTAGACTTCAACCTCGCCGGAACGGGCGATCAGTCGTTGCGCTGCTTCGAGTTTGATTGTCATGGCTCACTCTCATTACCAGTTATTAAACATGCGGCGCAACTCGCGCTTTTGCGAACGACGCTCGCTCTTCTGATTGTAGTACGACCGGATACGCATTTCCTTGCGCTTACCGGACTCACCTAACAGCAGGGCCTTGTCTTCATCCGAGCCAGCCCATTGAAAGATGGCTTCGGCCGGCACCAACTGGAAGCGCTCGCTGTGCAGGTACGAGCGATCGAAGGCTGCGTACTTCTGGCGGTTCTGACCTGTCGGGCAAACGATCAGACAGTGCGTGATCTTGTTGTCCCAGTTGACAGTCGCCAGACACGGATCGTCCACCCGCCACATACGCTTCAGGCCCTGATCCTTGATCTGCTCCTGGACGATCTCGCGCTTCTGTTGACGCTCTTCCTTCTTGCGCTCGTGCTCGTCCTTCTCGTCGTCCGTCATGTAGGTCGAGTTGTCGTTCGGATCGAAACGACGCGGGTTCAGGCCGACCTTGCGCATCCAGGTGATCCAGTTCGGACCATGACCCTGTGCGGTGCGATCAACCACGCGGTCGATTTCCGACACGGCCTGGTGACACATCTCATGCAGGAAGATCTCGACGAAGAAGTTCTGGCTGGCGTTGTACAGACGCGGCGATACTGACAGCTGGCGACGCATGGCCATCCAGTAACCGCGCAAACGCATCTTGCCGGCCGCCTGCATCTTCAGAAGGCCGAGGTACGGCTGCTTCATCTTGCCGCCGAACTTCGTCTCGTTCAGGAAATCCCACAGCCGCTTGTTGAACGACAGCCGATAGGTACGGTCATCGTTGGTCTGACAGAAGCGATACATCTTCTGCAGCTGCTCAGGGATATGCGTGACCGGCACCTGCGAGTCATCGTTTTCCTTCGAGCCCGGGTTGTTCGGCGAATCCTTCGGATTGAACTTCGGCGGCACGTCGTCTTCCGGATCGAAGTCATTCACACCCGGCTTCAACTTGGGCGGTTCCTTGACCTTCGGCGGCTTCGCTACCGGCGGCTTCGCCTTCTTCTCGACCTCGGGCGGCACGTGCGTCTCGACACCCTTGAAGTTCTTCGAGTTGCGCTGGCTGTTCTTCAGCACAACAATGCGCGTCGATTCCTTGAGGATGATGTTGCCGTCCAACCCGAACTTCCAATACAGATCGGTACGACCGGTCGGCTTCGGCTGCCCGAAGTGCTTGTCCAGGAACTTGCGGTCCATACCCGAATACTTGAACGAGATGCGATCCTCGCTCGACAGCTTCGGTTGCAGGCCGGTGAAGCCCAGCGATTCAAGGAACACCTTGGCCTGCTTTTCGTCGGCCTTGGCGGCCATCAGGCGATATGCGGCTTGGAGTTTCATTTATACCTCTTCATCATCTCATTGACCTGATCTTCTTGATCCTGCTCGTCTTCCTTCATCTCGTGCAGGTAGTCGGCGAAGCTTCGCATGTCACGCGAGCGCAGCTCACCTTCACTCGGCTGACCCGGCAGCGGGATCATGCGCCAGATGTTGAGGCGCGACACGGTCATAAAGCGCCCGGTTTTGGTACCTGACGGATGAATCGCAAGGTACGACTGTTCCTTGGCATCCTTCGGGCAGACGATCATTACGTTCAGGATCTCTTCCTTGAAGAGGATGGTCGCCACGTCCTCATTGCGCGGCTTGACGTTGTGTACCAGCCGCTCAACCGGGTAACGCAAGCCGAACTGCACACGAATACGTGCTGCCAGGATGTCGGTCTTGTCCGCCAGAATCTCCTTCTGCTCTTCCGGCTTCAGGTAAGTCAGGTTGTCGTTCAGGTCGAAGCGCTCGGGCTTCAAACCAACGCGCACCATCCACTGTTTCCAGTTGGGGCCGTGGCCGGCTTCGGTACGGTCGACTACGCGATCAATCTCAGACACTGCCTGGTGGCACATCTCGTGCAGAAAGATTTCCGTGAAGAAGAACTGCGAGGCGTTGAAGATACGCGGGTCCATTGCCAGACGCCGGGTCATCGCATGCCACCAACCACGCGTACCGAAGGCACGGTTCGGCGTCAACTGGTCAATCATCAAATGCGGCATGCGCAGTCGACCTTCGAACTTGCGCCGATTCAGGTTCTCCCACAGCGCACGCATGAAAGCCATGCGCACCGTGCGATCATGGTAGCCGGCGACCTGGGCAGCACGATACATGTGCTCCAGGTTATCCGGGATCGGGATCTTCGGTACGTTCTTGTTGTCGACTTCGCGACCCTTGGTGGGCGGCTGCTGATTCGGTGGTACAGGCAACGGGCCCGCCGGGCCCGGCTGCTTGATGTACTTGCCTTTGTCGTCGATAACCGGATGCGAGCCCGGCAGGTTATCCGGCACGTAGGTCGGAATCGGTTTGTGGTGGGTTGAGTTGCGCTTGCTGTTCTGCAGCACCACCGTCTTGGTGTTCGGCTTGACCACGATACGGCCGTCTACACCGAAGCGCCAATACAGGTCAGCGCGACCCACCGCAGCCGGCTTGGCATCACCCAACCGCTGCTTCATCTCGTCTTCGTTGAACGACTGATACTTGAACGAGATACGATCTTCGGACGAGAGCTTCGGCGACAGCCCGATGAACCCGATTGATTCGAGGAACACCTGGGCTGAGCGCTCGTCAGCCTTCGCCGCTATCAGTCGATAGGCAGCTTCGAGCTTCATTGCTTGACCTCGGTATCGAATTTTTCGAGGAACTTCGGCGGGCGATAACCCAGCTCTCTAAAAAACGCCACCTGCACCGTCGGGTCGATGTAGTTGTTGATGGCCGTCATGCCGGTGACCTTGGTGCCGGTCGCGGTGCGCCGCACGTGGTTCAACCGCTTACCGACAGCTTCGGCCATCTTGGTGAACAGATCCAGCGCTTCCTTCTCCGTCTTCGGACGCTTGGTGACCTGCTCCATCAACTCACGGAACAGCGCAGTGCCGCGGAAGGTGCGCAGCTTGTGCACCGTCACGCCTTGAGCACCCATCGCCTTGAACTCGGCATTAACCAGCGCCGGTGTCATCGGGCGCATCTTGTTGTTCTGGATGAAGGTGAACAGCTTGTCCTTCGGCGCCTTGTCCGCCATCAGCTTGTGGATGGCCGCCACCACGTACTTCTGGATTGGGTCAGCCGCCATGAGGATGTGACGGAACGGCACTTCGTCCTTGCCTTTGTAGCGCAGGATAATGTTGCCGGCGGCATCGCTCGAGACGTGCTTGACCAACAGCGTGGCGATACCGAACGTGGTGTTACCCGGCGTGCCGACACGTGCTGATGTCTCGAACAGGATTTCCAGCACGACCGCACCGACCGACTGCGGATTGGTCATGTCGAACTTCTTGACCAACATGAACCACTTGCGCTGCATCGACTCGATCTTGCCGGACAGGTCGGCGACCTTCTGAAACTTCTCGCGGGCCTGCGCCTTCTTGAAGTCGGTGGTGTAGAAGTGCGGGCCCGGCGAACCGTCGGGACGCACGGCACGCATCACCCAATTGTCGCCACCAGCCTTGCCGAAGTCCTTGTTCATCACCACGGACGGGAAGCTGATAGCGTTCGGTGCGCCGTCAATGGCACGACCGTCTTCGGTGAACAGCTTGCCGCGGTCATCGATGTGGCCGGTGAAGCCCTCGGTCAACAGATGCTTGAGGTCAGCGGCCTTCAAAGCTTCCAGCAGCTCAGGATACGGCACGGTCGGCTTACCCGACTTGCGCACATACGAGACGAGCGCGTCCTTCCACACCTGGTTGTAATCCTTGCGCAGCGTCAGGTATTGCTTGTACAGGTCCGGATGCAGCTCCTTGGCCTGTGCCGATTCTTCCGGGGTCAACGCGATGTCATCGCGGCCGACCAGCTGCTTGATGACCTTGCGCAAGTCGCCCTGCTGCTTGTTCTGCGACCCGACCTTGGGTGCAAAGAACTGTGAGACAAAGGGATTCGAAACGATACCCGCCATCTTCTTGATACGCATGAGCGCGGGTTCGCTGTCGGTTCGGAGATATGCGCCGAGGGCGTTGAGTACTTCCAACTCCTCGGCGGTGAACCGTTCGTTCTTGCGGAGTTCGGGGAATTGTTCCTTGATCTCGGCACCCAAGAGCGCCAGCTGCTCCGCCTTGTTGCGGCCAGCCAGCGCGGTGTTTACCGAATCACGGAGTGCCGGAAATAGCTTTCCCCATTGCGCAACTGCCGGCTTAGCCAGTTGACGCAATTCCTCTTCGGTCGCCTTGGAAGGCCGCCGTTCCGGGCCGGCTTCCAGGTAATCGATAATGAGTGTGTAGCAGATTTCCAGCAGCGATACCAACTGGGATGCGGTGACGAGTTCCACGTTTGACTCCGTAGTTTGTGATTGCGTCTACGGAATCAAATTAGGCATTACACTTCGTCTTCGATAGCGTTGTCGAGCTCGTCTTCGTCGGCATCGACTTCGTCATCCGCGAGGAACGACTCGACTGCTTCTGCCGTCGGGTTGATAAGCGCCGGCACGGCCAACGTATTCAGCGCGTCGAGTTCCTGCGTCCTGGCTTGCACTTCGTCCATCAGCGCCTCGCGCTCGAACATGGTCGCGTAGATGTGCGCTTCGGGCGGTTGGAAATTCGGGCCCTTCTGCACCTTGCCGTTTTCGTCCTTGATAACCTCGCCGTCGGCGCCTAGCTTGGTGAAGTTGGAGCCCATGATGCACATGAGGATTGCTTCGAGCGGCAGGCCGAACTTCAACGCTTCCGAACGAATGTACACCGTCATGTCGCCGAGCCAGTCGCCGAGCATCACCAGCAGCTGACGGTCGAACTCCTGCGCGATCAGATCTTCGCGGGTGAACGTATGATCCAGCAGGTCGTTGTTGAGCGCCAGCGCGTGGTCGATGGCCGCGATCAGTTCAATCTCGATCTTGGTTGCGCGCTTTTCATCCACGCTGTGCACCACCAACGCATCGCGGATGGTGTAGCTTTGCAGCAACGTCGACCAGTCGTTGTCACCGGTGTTGGCTGCAGCGACCAGGCGATCACGCAGGCCGAGCAGCGCCTGGATTTCCTTGCCTTCTTCGATTTCCTTTTGCAGCGTCTTCAGGAACCCGCTGATACGCGCCAACGGCGATTCGCTCAGGCCGTCCAACGTCGGGTCCGTATTGATCGGCAGCGAATACATCGCGTTCTGTTTCGTGATCTGCCAGGCGAACAGCTGCGACGGGTCGACGCCCGATGCTGCGAACTCTTCTGCCGTCGAACCGACCACCGCGTTGAATTGCTTGATGTCCATTACTACTGCTCCTTGGGTTGGGAAGGGGTTGTGCGTTTAACACGACCCCTATTTACTACACCCAATCCCAACCCAAGGTGGCACGCTACTTCACCGATACAACCGCGATGCGCAATCCGTTCAAGACGTTCTCTGTCTTCTCAATCAGATCGGCCACTTCGTTATGACTGGCGAAGTACGGCTTCTCGTGGTTGGTCAGAACAATGCGCCGCGTGTCACCGTCCAACACTACATAGCCGAAGCCATCCATCTCCCACCTATGGCGCAACACGTCGAACTCGTCAACCACCGGGTACGCCTGACCGTTGATGACAATGGCGCGCGCCTTGTGCTTCTTCGACATTATGGCCTCTCCGTGATCTTGAAGATGCGCCGACCACCCAGGTCCTTCAGCCGCTCGACGACCTTATCGGTGAACAGATCGAAAGGCAGATACTCGTCGCTGTCGTCATGCTCAACAACCAAACCCCGTGGACGCTTGCCAACCACCGTGCAGGTGCATGGCGCCTTCTGGCTCAGCTTGTCGGTTTGAATATCCAGAAGATCGCCCTTTCTGAGTTCTCTTGCGTTCACTGCATCTCCTTCTTGACTTTCGAGATCAACGACTGCGAACAGCACAGGGTTCGTGCAATCTCCGTATGTGGATAGTCGAGCTCCACCATGCGTTTGATCCAACGATGGCGCTGCTGCGGTGCCAGCAGGTACGGATCACGCAGCTCGTTCTCGAGAAACAGCGCGCTACCCATCACCCCGTCATTGGTCTGGAACGAGATGGCCGCGAAGTCAGCGCTGCCGGTAATGGTCACCTTGGCGATGGTCGGATCTTCCAGGTGCTTCGTGAAATACTCGATGGCCTTGGTCTGCATCAATGCTCCTTAGTTGTCACCAACGGGGTAACTGAACGGGCCGTTGTCTCGGGGTTGTGCCGGTGGCTGTTCTTCGCGGGCCACACACTTCACCGCGCCCCACATATCGTGCATGTGGTGATGCGCGCTGCCATTCATCACCAACAGATCCACGAAGTCGCCGTTAACCACCTTAACGCCCTGACAGTAATAATGCGTAGCAACCTTCAGTTCGTGCGAGCTGACGATCTTGATTTCCTGACGAATCTCGTCAAAGGTCATGTTGGTTGCCTTCACTTCGACACCCTCCGACCTGGCTTGGCTGCCCGACGGGCCGGTGCGGCTTTCGTCTTACCCGCCGGCTTGAACTGACGCTTCGGCTTTTCCTCCTGGACTTCGCCTTCGCGCTCGAGCACCGTGAACTCGGTGTCGGGGCTCGTAGCCATCTTGCCGGCGGTGCGAAGGATGCGAACAGCCAGGTCATCAGCCAACGGCAGGAACATGCCCGAGCGCGTCGGCTTCCATTCGTTGGGTGCTGCCTTGTTCGCATACATTTGACGGATCGAGATCCCCTGCACCCCGTTGATCTCGATTGCTTCGATGCGATACGCCTTGGTATCGCTAACCTTGATACGCTTTGCCATTATTGTTCTCCTTGTGATTGACTGGTTGTTACTTCGACATTCGTTTCTTGAGTTCGGCGCGCTTGTCGGCCATCGCCGCATCGATGCGTGCGCGCATGTCGCGGTCACACATCTCGAGCGGGATGAACTTGATGCCCAGCTTATCGCCGATCATCTGCGTGGCACGCGTCTTGCCACGTACGAGGTGCACCACGCCTGAATGCGATTCGGGTGTGGGCGCCAGCATGATGACGTTGCTCACCGGATCGTGAGTGCCGGCCGTTGCCTTGTAGGTCAGGTTGATCTTCGGCATCGGCATAGCTCGCAGCTTGTCCATCACTTGCTCGAAGCGCTTCAGACGCTCGCCGTCGATCTCAAACAGGGGACCTTCCATATCAACCTCCTTGGTTGAAGAAATCACGTAGGGACGACGCACGCTTGACGTCATTGCGCACAATATACGGCCGCAGCGAGGCAGACGGCGGTACGCTAAAGCCATTGTCTGCAATGAAGCCAACACGCCACACCATCGCCTGCTCACCGAACAGTTCAAAGCCAATTCGGGTTGACGCCAGCAACGGCTTGGCCTTCGGGGCGTCTTCGATGTACCTCATTGCGCCGGGGTACAACTCCTTGACCACCTCGCCGGTGTCCATGTTCTTGATGAAGCTGACGCTGCCATAGAAGCGCGGCGGGAACTCATCCGGCGATTGAATCTCGAGAACAGCGGGCAGACCCTGCATATCACAAACAAGCATACGAGTCGTCATAACGAAACTCCTATCTATGTCAGGCGCTCTCATTAGCGGTTACCCTCGGAGCGTTTTAGTAATCGCCTGACTTGGTGTACGCGCTTCGGACCGAACTGCGAAGCCTTCATGGATTCGCGGGTTGCGTCGTCAAGCGCTTGTTGCTTCTTGACCTCGCCCTCGTACTTCACGAGCTGGCGCAGGTTGGCACCGAAGTTATCCGCTGCTACATGCACCGTATAACCTTTGCCGTTAGTCAGCCAGTAGGTAGCTCCTACTGCCTTGTGAATCAGTCCAGTGGGCTTCACGTACACAGCATCGCCGGTACGGAAGCCCATAAAATGGACGCGCATATAGGCTCGCATCCAGATGCGTTGCATCTAATTCTCCCTACGGAGCTATGTGGTTACTCGTGCGTGGCAACAATCGCTGGTGAATGCTCCGACGGGGTCAGAAGACGATCCATTGCCCGCTGCACTCCCGCGTTGATGGCCGGCTGAATCAGCGACCCGTAGTTCGACAGCGCGGTGATCTCGGCGGCCGTTTCAAGCGTGCCAGTCAGCACTTCCTGAATCGTATTGCCTTGGTCTGTATCGAACATGGTATCGATGATGGCGCCGGTATCGGTTTCCAGCATGATGCGCGAACGCACACGTTTGATGGTACTCATGGTTCTACCTCTACTCTTTATGTACTCCACTTTATAAACCGCGCAGCGCGCGGGCTTGGTCTCCCTGCCTCTCCTACTGTTTACTGCACGTCGGGATAAATCAACGCTTCCAACAACTCCTTCACGTCACCACGGGCTTCCGTACTGGCAGCCCCTTCCAACAAGTTGTACTGATACGCCCAGCTTGCTTCGTGGTGTCGGTCAACCACATCAGCGCGTGCATGCGACCTCAGGAATAGCCGATCACCGACGATGGCGTACTTCGGCCAACGCGTGTAGCAGCCGCTTTCGCAACCGGGCTCGGATAGCATCGACTTGACCAGCATCACAACAATGCCGTTGCCCTGATCCGCGAGGAAGCGTGTGTGTTTGGTTCGGATCAAGGCCTCCGGATAATCGGGCCTCGAGTCCTCCTGAGGCTTGAGCCGGTCAACCACGTACTTCTGATACGGCTTCAGCCTGAATCCCGCCGGCGACATGCCGATGATCTGCTCTGCCATATCCCGCGGCGATGGAGGCATCAGCATGTCCACGACTTCTTCGCGTGCTGGCGGCTTGCAAACGATCATACACAGCTTCGGGCGGTTGGCTTGTGCCTGGCGCATACGAGGCCCGTACTTTATGTACGCTTCGGCACCTTCGCCGAGATCATCGAACACCACCGTCCACTCGCGGATGTCCGAACCCTGCATCATGCGCTCGAACACTTCGAAGTTAACAACTACCGGCAGGAACTTGTATAGCCGTTGCCCCTTGTCCAGGTTAATCAACCGCATCCAGGCGATACGCACCTGCTCGACTTCGGTTACGATCACCACCGGACCGTCAACCTTGCGGCGCATGCGAATGTCGTCAATGTAGGACGCGGCACCAGCGCGTGATACCTTTGTCGCTGAGCGTACGAATGCGAAGATATCGTCGCCTGGCCTGAAGCCTTTGCTTGGCTCAAAATGATCCGTGTTCATTTATACCTGCTCCATAACGATGACCTGTTTGCTCAACGGCAGGCGTGCAGGAAACGGCTGCCAGTTCGGGTTGTGCTTCTCGAAGATGGCTTCCGTGTCGAAGTAGATGCGGTCGACTGCCTTGAACGCGTTGTCGATCCGCTTTTGCTTCTTCTCGGGTTCCATGCCCTCGGCCTTCAGGGCCGACTCGACTTCCTCAAGAGCTGCATACAGCTCGGTGTTCTTGGCTGTCGGCACACCACGAAACCACACGCCGCGCGGATGCGGGCATTCCAGCAACGAGGACAGCTTGAACCGCAGCTGCTCCTTGCCCTCGCGCTCAGCCTTCGCCTCTAACAGCGAACGAAACGTTTGCTTCTGCATCAACGATACTCCTGCTTCATCGGTTTACCAGTGCACGGCGTTACCGAATCCCGACTGTCGAGATCCAAATGAAACTCGTGCGTTGCGTCATTGTGTCGGATGTACTTGTCCTCGGACAGAATCTTGGCCACCGCATCATCGTATCCAGCCGCGTCCAACGTGTAGAACGTGCCGCTCCACGAGTCGTCCTTCTTGCGATGCTGAATGCGGTAACGCGCCGGAAACGCTACCGGCAGCCGATGCGGGGACATCTCGAAGATGAAGTCGGTGTGGGTGAGCTTCCACTGTACATCTGCTTCGTCGACTGCGAGAATGCACGGCCCGATGGCATGCTCGTTCTGAATGATGGTTGCTTCAACGATCTTTAGCTTGCCGGTCGGGGTAAGTTGATTCTTGTGCCATGTCGGATTCATTACCGCCCCTATCTTGGAATTAGTGTGTGAATCACAGCCTGGTACTCAGGCGTGTAGACGAGGCCGGAGCCCAAAGCCGTGAACAGAAGAACGATCAGCGCCAGCCGCATGATGACCAGCGCGAACTTGATGAACAGGTACACACCCAGAACAGCAATGCTCGCTGGCAGCAGCATGTTGAATATGGCTAGCGTTGTCATTGTGTCGGCCCGTCCACGATGGCAAGAATGGACGAGCGGTAGACGACGTACTCGTGCTTCGACGTTTCGCCGATGACCTTCAGCGTGTCGCCTAAATCCTGCAGCACCTTACCACCACGCACGTCCTGGTGCTTGCGGCCCTCGTTCGGGTGCCGCCACCGAATGAACCTGCCCTCTAGGTTGTCTTCGGTCATGACCGCTCCTTAACTTCACAAGCAATGGCGCAAGCATCCAGATCTGGCCAGCGCTCATTGCCTTGAACAACCTTCAAGGTAGAGCCGTCGGTGAAAACAATGAAGAGCCTGGAGTATTCTGCTTCAACGGTTGCCACCGTCTTCCCGACCAGACCTTGTGTTGCTTTGAGGCCTTTGGCGTGTTCTTTGTCGCTTGTCATGACCGCCTCCGCAATTCACCACGACGCTCGGCTGCAACCTCACCCTCAGACAACAGCTGCAACCCGCCCTTGTTATAAGCTGGCGCTACCCGGTTCTTGAACATCTTGGTTCGCTCAACGGCGTCGGCTTCCCGTTGCAGCATCTCGGGTGTTGCGTCACCAACGACGGCCGCGCGCTTCTTCCCATACGAAAGGTCGAAGCGTTCGGCTTCTGATTGTCTGTGTGTCACGGTTTGCTGTCGCGCGTACACCGGCATCTTCGATGCAACAAACGCCTGCTCGTGTGCCTTGGTACGTTGTGTACGTGCGAAGCCTGAGGTCCGGCTCTTCAGCTCGGCTACCTTGGCAACATCCCGTGCTACCTCCTGCTGTCGCTGCAGCTTAAGCTGCTCGCGTTTCTTTGCGGCCTTGGCCTTGCTCTTTAGGCTCATTGCTGCCCCTCGGTACGATTGAGATCTGCATGTCGCAGTCCATTAGCTTGAGCGCTAGCTCAAAGTGAGAAAGCACGACCGGGTAGTGTGGATGCAACAGCCGCCACACGATGGTACGTACCACCTCACGCTGCTCGTAGAAGTAACCTGGATGGCTATGCCAACGCTGTACCAGCTGTGATTGGCTGACACCCGATTCGGTCATTGCCTTCCGTACCACGTCTTTCAAGCGATGCTCGAAAGCCGAACGTTTCATTGTTTGCTGCCTCCGTAAAGGTAGGAAGGGGAGCCGCAGCTCCCCGTATGTGTTACGTCATTGTTTACTCGAAGCGATCGATGTGATACACCGAACGTACGCCTGCCGTTTCCACAATGAAGTCGTAGTAGCGGTAGGTGTTGCTGTTGTTGGACATCATCAAGCCCGATGCCTGCTGACCATCGAGATACGTCAGCTCGCCCTCATTCGAAAATTCTTCGATGGTCTGGCGAACTTCGTGCAGTTGCCGATCCAGGTTGTAAGGAAACAATGCCAACCCGCCGTCGTTCTTCTGGTCGCAGCATCCCGCCAGAATGAATAGCACGCCGTCACTGCGGAATTTGAAACCCGGCGTCCATTGCGACGGCTTGGACACAATGCCGAGCACGTCGATCAGTTCACCGGCTTCCAGGTTCCACGACTGGGCACGACTGCCGCCCTTGTACGTGTACCAGGTGAACGGGTTGCGTGCGTCCGGCTTGTCCCACATCAGGATCGGCTTGGCGTCTGCAACCGTTGCGGTGGTGATGCTGGTGTAGCTCAAGGCTACGGACGTCACACGATGCTGAATGCGAGTCGCATGCGGCAACACCGTACGTACGAAGCGGGTGAACGAGATCGTCTCCGGGGTGCTACCTTCGATCAACGTGTCCTTAGCCTGCCTGGACGCGTTGCGCAGATGGCCGAACACGGATGCCGACTTGGCTTCTTCAGCCTTGACCGGTGGCTTCCACGCGAACGCGCGCTCCGGCAACTCCGAAAGCAGCGCATGACGACGTTGCAACGACTCGACAATGCCCATCTTGCCGATCAGACCTTCCGCGCGCTTGATGTTGCCTTCCGACGCCGGCTTCTGCGCACGCTGATACGTCAGGCTGTCCGTCTTCAGTTTGAACGCGCGTTTGATGTGGTCGAGCGACTTGCCCTTCGCCACGTCCTCAACCAACGTGCCGACTGCCGTAGACTGAATATGCAGGAAGCCGTCCGGCGCTTCCGCAATAGCCGCCCACACCATATGCGAACGCAGCACCGGCGCCTTCGTGTCGAGGAAGGCCTTCTGCAGATCGTAGAACCACTGCAACGGCCCAGTGAACTTCTGTGCCGACGCAGCCGACATGGTCTTTACGATGGTGAGCGCCTTGTGGACGTGGTCAATGTTCAACTCGCGCAGTGCTGCCGTGACGTTCTTGTGATCCGCCAGGCGGAACGCCATGTGCTGGCGATGTGTGCGGTCCATGCGCGTGTACTTCTTGGAAGTCGGCCAGTCCGCGTAGAAGTGCACCCAGCTGTCACCGTTCGGAGCAACCGGACGCGCCGGCAACGTGCTGTAGCCATAGTACTCAGACACCGGCTCACCCAGCACGTTGCGGTCCGAAGCAAACACCGTACGGATCGCGCCGGCTTCCACGAACATCTTCATCGACTTGAAGGCTTCACGGTAGAAGCCAATCGGCGGCTCGCCCTGAAACATCGCCGATTGTATGCGACCTTCCTCGTCCAGGTACACCAGCGTGCCATACTTGTTCAGGAACTCACGGCAGCAGCTGCACGTGTGATACTGGCGTGATTCTTCCGGCAGCTTGGCCAGGTACAGATTGAACAGCTCTTTTTCGCCGGTCGAACGAAACACCGAATAATTCTGCGCGACTTGATCGAACGTCGCGGCCAGCTGCGTGCGGAACGCCAGGAAGTCAGCGTTGTGAACCGTGCCATCGTATTCAACTACCGTGCTCATGATCTTGGTCCTTATTGATTGACTGTTACGTCGTTATTTACTTCTTGGCCTTTTTCGCTTTCTTTTCGGCCTTGGCGCGCTCGTCGCGGACCGCATACTGTGCGGTGGTCGATGCCACGTCGCTCAGAATGAACAGGATCTCGGCTTGCGACAAATCGTACTTTGTTGCCAGCGTCTGTAGAAGGTACTCGGTCAGATCGCACTTGGCCAGAGCTACCTGATGTACACGCTGATGCACATACTGATTCAGTTGTGGTAGCTCCATGTCAGCTCCGCTGCTTGACAGCGCGCTCAGGCAGCGACGAATGCTGACTCGACAGCTCTGGATGCGTGCGGCGGAAGTCGATCAGGTATTCCATGACATGGGCATAGTCGTCCGGGATGTGGACGTGCGTCTGGCCCTTGTCATCCAGCTTGAACTCGATCTTCTTCATCCACGGGAAGTGATGGAAGTCGCTGTATTCGGCTATCAACGAACCCAGCATGTCGTTGAGCTCCTTCGCTTCGACACGCGACGGCGACCACGGATCGCCCAGCTTGAGGCTCGGATGCTTCTGCATCGCATACGCGGTATATGCCGTGTTGCACAGATCGAGCAGGTGCTGCAGGGTGATCGGCTCGCTGTTGAGGTGTTGAACGTCGGTGTAGTGGTTGCGTACTTCTTGTGGTACCTGCATTGCTTACCTCACGGAACGTAATGGTTACGACACACGAACTGCTGCGGGTTGGCGTCGCGCTTTGCCTGGCAATGAACGCAGAAACGCGCATGCGGGATGGCACGCAAACGCGCTTCAGGAATCGGCAAACCGCAATCTTCGTCCTGACACATGCCCGACTCGTTGTCGTTCACCGACTGCTTGAGCTTGTGAAGCGCCAACGAATCTTCGACATGGTATTGCTCGGCGAGGTGATGCCCGTCCGAGCCGATGTAACTTGAGGCCATACAACGAATCCTCACATATCAATGTTGAGCTGCCGGGTCGCCGGGTCGCGCTTCATACGCGTCTCCGAGCCGCGCGGGTAGTAATAGAAGTCGCCCGTTTCCGGATCCTGTATTGAGACGGCAACGCCCGGCTGTACGCCAGGCATGCGCCGCATCAATCGTACATGCTCGATGTACGGGTCACGGTCGGGCTCCTCGGACAAGTGACGCATGATCTTGCGAAACTTGTAGCTCATGTAGACGGTGCTCGCTATCACGAACACGACTAACGCAACGGCGATGACTGTCTGTGCGGTTGTCATGTTCGATCCTCAGTAAATGAACTTGCCATCCACGTAGGCGCGGGCACCACGCCCCGGCAGCCCGGCTTGCGCGTCAACCACCGCGCGAACGTCAGCCGGTTCGTCATCGTCCATCTCGGGCGCGTCCGGGATGTCATCCAGATCATCGCCCCAGTCGTCATCGTGATCCGCGGCGCACGACTCGGCCGGGTCGTAATGATCGTCCCGGGCGTCCAGTTCCTCAGCCAGGCGATCATTCTCACGCTTCACGCAGGCACCGCACACGCGATACACCGGACCGCACGACCCTTCTTCGAAGTCGCGCTTGTTGCGCAGGTCGGTCGCGTGTTGCTTGCACCAGTCGCAACAGCCGCTGCGATCCTCGGCCAGCTGCGACTTCATCGTGGCGTAGCACTCGTCGCACATATCATTCAGCTCGGCGCCGAACGAATCGGTTTCGCCCTGCACCCGTTTGACTGCGAGACGGTCTGGATGGTCGTCGCACTTCGTGCCTTCCGGAACAGCGTGCAGCGCGCCAGGCAGGGTCGAGCAGGGGCCGATAACGTGAGCCATGGTGTTTCTCCTTTTCTGTAGGGAGGATTGGTTGTTGGTTTTACAGCGAATAGAACAGCGCGGTTGCGAGCGTGACACCGAATGCCGCGGTGGTGACGATTGCGAACACGCGCGAGTTGATGATTGCCTGCATGGTTTACCTCGAAACAAAGTTGTGAATTACGATTGAACGATCAGACCGACAACACCAACGTTGCGTCCTCGGTTGCGATCACCGAGTGATTCGCAAAATCCTTGTTGGCATTGCGGCCACGCCACACCACGGTCATGATGGTGCCGTCGATATGCTCGACGACTGCCAGTGCCACCTTGCCGACCACGCCTTCGTGCGCGGCAAGCTGATCCTTGCGCACAGCCGACACGATGTCCCCAACCTTCACCGGCGGCCGGGCTACTGCGCCGACGACCGGTTCGTTGATGATCCATTTGACACGCTCACCAAACACCGGCTTGGACGAGAACGCGTAGTAGAACGTGTCATCGAACTCTTCGTCACGACGCCATTGCGCGAACGCAAGATGGTTGTTGGCATCGAGCCAGATGTCTTCGCCGAACGGCTGCTGAAACGTGCGGCCGTAGAAACGGAAGCCCAGTGCTTCGACTTCGCGGCGTGCCTGGTTGACGGTACGTGCCGCCGTCACGAAACGATGGAAGTCGCCTTGCTTAACGAAATGTTTTTCCATGATGCGGTCCCCTTTCTTCGGTCGCTAGAATTCTGATGCCCCGTTGCCGGGGCTGTGTGGTTGATTGATTGTGTTGCTTAGCACCCGCCGCGCTTCATGCTGTTCAGCCATTGCGCTTCGGTGGCCATCACTTTCGTCGGCACATCGTTTTTCGACGGCTCGATCCAATTCGGATTGGTTACGTCCATCGACTTGAACCCCATCTCCTTGAGCTGCAGGATGATGGCTGTGCGATCCGCCGGCGACAACCTGCCGCCGTTGTTTTCTCCGTTCCAGTACGCACGACCCGCACGGTTGCCCATCTCGTCAAAACCCTCGCCTTTCGCTGCGATCAGCAGCTGGTCGTCGGTGGCTTCGTCGAGCTTGCGCAGCCGCGTCTCGACCAGCACCTTGTTCCTGCGCAGGTATTGCTCGAGCTCGACCGTCGAACGCACGTGCTGACGAGTCATGCGCGTCGGTTCGTTGGAGTAGCGATTGACGAACTCGATCTCGACGTAGCGCGTGACGTAATGCACATACACCCGCGCGCCGTGTGACGTTACCGTGCTGTTCAGCACAAGCACATCGCAGTTCGCATCGTCTGCCGCCACGTCTGCCGATACGTTCAACCTGTCGAACTGATCGAAGTACGTTGCCAACACGACCGACGCTTCGCGCGCTGCATTGAACACTGCTTGCTTCTTGCTCATTTTCTGCTCCTTTTCTTAGGGGGCTGATTCTGTTTTTCCGGGGTGATTTCCCACACCATATTTTATCATGCGCCCGACCGCAACGGGCGACCGAAGGCTGAAAGTGTTGTGAAAAGACAACACCCCGAAACCCGCATCAATAGGGGCGTTCGGGGGCGTGTTTTTGCGGCTTTTCGCGTTGTCGCGCGTCAGTCGAGAAATTGCGGTGAGGACGGGGCGATATACGCGATGGCGTGCCTGGCGGCGAGCGCGGACGCGTATGAAGCAGCGCTTTCCTCATGGTCGAAACATTCACGCGAAGCACGCGGGTGCAGGTCGTACGCGTGCTTGTATTCACGGCGCAGCGTGATTGCGGTACGGTCGACGCCGGTCCACACGATGATGAATCGTTGCCGCATGAAAGCGGCTTCATCGTTCTCCTGCTCGGTCTTACGCTTTTGCCACTCGGCGGACAGCGCAGCCAGCTTGCTGCTGTTGAGGCTCGACAGCGCACTCTCGAGCCGCTTCATCGCGTTATAGGCGATCTCACGGTCGACCGGATCCATCGGCAGGTTGTTGTTGCACAGCGGCAGGTGAATGACGTGCAACAGGTCAGCCAACACCGCGCAGTCGACCAGCGACAGGCCTTTGTTGACGTCAGCTACCACCGGCGACCAACCAATCTCCATCAGCCGCTCGAACAGCTTGTCGAATGCTGAATGGAATGCGTGGAACAACAGCTGCGGTGCCACGTCGGCATTGCGTGCGCCCATCGCCGAACCATACTTCGACACGACCAGACGCAGGTCCTTGACGGTGGTTACCGTTGCCAGCTCGGCAAGTGCGTTGTCCGCAAACTTGCTCATATCGTCATAGTGACGGTCGCTCATACTTCCTTCTCCTCGGTTTGGCGATAGCGCCAGTGGGTCACGCCCTGCATAACCACGCCGGCGTAATAGAAATGGGGATACGGATCCTTCGGATCGTTGGCGCGTACGCCGTAGAACGCCGGCACTTCCTTATCGACGTCCGACAGCCAGATGTCCACGGCAATACCGAACGAGTTGGCCGTCAGATCGCACACCGGCAGCTGTTGCTTGACCGAATAGCGCGGCTCGAACGGTCGCGACTTGATACCTTCGATAGCGTCGGTCACCCACTGCGGAACGTTGCCACGTTTGGCGACCTCGGCTGCCGCATCAAACGCATCGTTGCGCCAGCGCGTGACTTCATCGCGGCTATACATGCCCGGCACGTGCTCGCCTTCCTCCCGTGCGCGACGCAGCCCTTCCTTGACCCCTGCGTCGAAGATCTCCTGGCCTTTCGCAAACGGCCTGGTTGCAATGAATGCGTGGTAGGTTGTCATTTGATGGTTCCCCTTGCCTTGGACCGCACTGCCCAGCCGACCAGCGCGCTGAGGGGCTTCGGCGGTACGTTCTGTGTGGTTTGCGCCTGCAGGTTCTCTTTGTTGTTCTCCATCTGATGCTTGTACCACTGCCGATGCTGGCTCATCTGCATCAGCATGCCGTCAAGCGGCGTTGCCGGCGGGATACCCAGATTGGCCGGGGCAGGCCCAGCCTTGCGCAGCTCCATGCTAGTGCGTAGTTGAGCTGCCTTCGATGTACCCGGCTTGCGTTGTTTTGTCTTCGACACTTGAATTCTCCGTGGCGCAGTTGTTGATAATGACGAAACGGTCCGGCTGCATGATAGCTGCCTGCACATCAATGACCGCCGAGAACTCGAGTCGATCCGTGTACTCGGGATTGTGCTTGATGATGCGCTCGTTGGTATCGCCGTAGACGAGGGCGATAGCATTCCAGCCGAGCTTGGCTACAGCGCGCGGCAGTGCGATACGCACCGGCGAGATGCAGTAGACACCCAGCGGCATTAGCGTCGTGAAGCGTGCGAGGATCATTTGATCCGGCTGCATCACCGCCTGTTCAGCAGTGAACGGATTCTCGACCGCGCCCTCCATCGAGTGGTTGTGTGCGAACTCGCGGTTCACGTTGGCTCCAACGAAAGCGAAACGATTGGCAGTGCCGCCGTCTTCTTCGTCGAAACGTTCTGAAGCTTCGCAGTAGCCACCGAACTGCATGATGGTGGCCTTGGCGTGCACTGCCGAATAGAACAGACGGTCAACGCCGACCTGCAACGCGGACAGCATGCCGATGATCTTGTCTTCATCAGGCCGCTTGCGCAACGAGATAGCAGGCCGCATCACCATTTGCAGCGTCGGCACCTCGCCGATCTCGGTAGCGATGCCCACCCTGGTCGGTGAGTACATCGTCACGTCACCCGGAGACATCATCGGCTCGTTGTCGAAGCCCAACACGCGGGACATCATGCAGTCGCCGAGCAAAGCCGTCGACCAGCCGGCCACGATGTAGGGGATCGCCTCGAACTGATCCTTGTCGTATGCGTCCAGCACTTGCTTGACGGCTTCGTCCATCAGAAATTTTTGATGTTGCATGATTGGTTGGTTACCCTCGTTGTTGACGAATGCGTTTCTTGATGCGCGGGATTGCGCGTTGCATCCACGACACTTCCTGCTCAGCCTTTGTCTTCGGCAGTTTGAATTGCCACCGTGGCTGGGCCGAAGACAACCGGCCGGTTACGGTGCCGTGCCAGTTACTGAGGTCGGAACGGTCGGCGTACAGAATCGGGAACGCCAGCGCCTTCCATCGACCACGTTCGCGGCTGTCCTCGAACTCATACTCGGGGTTGTCCAAAGCAATGCGCGCTGCTGCGAGAATCACATCGCAGTTGTGCTTCGCCTTACCGGACACGAAGTCTTCGATGGCACGCAGGAACTTCAGCTGCGGATCGTCGGCCGCCACGTGAAAGGCGATCACCTTCTTGTCGTGACCGGCTGCATGCGACACCACCCCGACCATGCGCGTCCTTGGAATGTTGCGTACCTTCATTGTTCGTTCCCCCGTTCCCATTCTGTCGGTTGTTGCATTTCTTGCTGCTTCTTTTTCGCAGCTTCCTCGTCTCGGGCCTTCTTGCGCGCTTCACGCGCTGCGTCCTTGCGCCGCTGGTTGGCACGGTCCAGCTTGACCAGGTTGTCGTGCCGCGTGCGCATGCTATGCGCTTTGATGCGATGTGCCTCGTCCGCGTCGAAGAGAATCATCAACTCGAACTGCTTCTTGAAATCCGCCATCCGCGTGAGCGAATGATTCAACGTATCCCGGTGCCGCAATCGACCGTTGAACTTCAACACAGGCGCCGCCTCCCATTTGAAGTTCGTTATCGCCCACAGCATGCCCGCCTCGGTTGGAGCGAACACCGGCGACTCATACGACACATAACCCTGCTTGTCCGTCTGCAGTGTACGCGCTTGCTTGTCGGGGAGGAATCGCGCCTGTACGCGTCCGACCTCGACCATCAACCCCAAACTACACAGCTTCTTGCACGTCGCGGCGATCTGCAGTATCGCCGGTCGCGGGCTGTTCGGTCCTGCCGTGTTCAACATGGTCTTGAACGTATGCGGCGCGATCTTCCAGATGTGCGTCGGCCGCAAGCCCTTGACTCCCAATCGTGTCCACTCGGGAAACTGAATGAACACGCCCAGCACAGCCCGTTGCCTCAGGTCCAGCTGCATTAAATGATCCTTTTCTTAAGGATGGTGAACTGCGGGGTTGGTCGGTTGTTCGTCGCCAACCAACCCCGCGCTCGGTTAACCTTGAATGTAATCGACCGGCATGATCTTGAGAATCATGCAGGCACGCTCTTCGTTCAGATGCTCTTCGAGTTCGGTGATGATCTCTTCGGCGGTACTGATCTCGATGCGGTGCGTGTTGTTCTCGACCACAAACTCGCGGTGCGGATCGCCGTCCTTCAGCTGCGCCAACACCTGTGCATTCACCCAGCCCGACTCGGCGGGCACGATCCATTCAGCACGCTTCGGTGTTTGCGACCCCGGTTGCGCAATCGCACGCACGGCCCACATGAAGCCCGTCTGCAGAAACGGCAGCGCCGTTGCCAGCGTCTGCTCGAAGACATTCAGACGTGCCGTGAAGTCCTGAGCATTGATACCGGACTTCGAAAGCGCCTGGCAATACTTCTCGCGCATGCGTACCAACGCTTCCGGCGACACCAGCAGCGCTTCTGTAGCCTTCAGTTCGTTCATCAGCGCGATCTCGCCGGCCGACAGTTCGCGGTAGCCGGTGATCTTGCGGTGTTGATTCTCCATCATTGCTCCGTTATGTGAGCGGCGATATTGCCGCCCACCTATTTACTCGTGCTGCGGTCGGTGTGTGCTGATAACCAATCCGTTGACTTCGACTGCCACGTACAGCTGCGAGCCGTGCAGGTCACGAAACACACGAACGCTAGTCATATCGGGTTGGGTGTCGTCGTACTCGCGCAACTGCAACTTGCGGAACGCCAACTTGAGCTGAGTCAGGTACGAGTTGAGCACCACCAAACGACTTACGCCGTGGACGCTCAACTCAATGCTGATGGTCACACGAAACCGATCCAACAGCTCATCAACTGCCAGCTGGCTCGGGTGAAACCCCTGCTCCGTCAGCACCTTCTTCACGTCGTTCGCTGTCCAACGTCCGGCTTTCGGCGATTGCAGCAGATACTTGTGCATGTTCAGTCTCCGTGTACAGCCGGGCTTCGTCACCCGGGATGTCGCCCTTCTTCAGGTGAACCCAATCGACCACCGTGATCTTCTCGATCTTGGCTCCTTCCTTCGTGTTGAGGAAGTCGACCGCGTAGATCCAATCGGCTTCTTCGAGGATCGGCACCAGCAGCTCGTTCTTGATCTTGATACGCTCGTACGCCCAGTCGAAGCGCACGTCGCGGAACACGTAGACGAGGTAGCGGTCATACATGCTGTCATCGGTGCAGTCGCTCCAGAACACGAAGGCGCGATGACCGGATGGCAGGGTCGTGGTATAAATCAGATCCACGCACTCGAAGTGATACAACGTCTCAGTGTTCTTGAGCTCACCGATGAACGCGGGGTCGATGAATCGGCCTTCTATTTTAGGCAGCTGCATACGTCTCTCCTTTGTGGGGGTTCTTCTCGAGCCAGTCGACCAACATATCAACCAGTTCGAAGTAGGCCGACACATGCTTATCGGTTTGCGGCCAACGTTGTTGAACGATGCCATACTTCGCTGTCAACTCAGCGTGTATGGTGTGGGCAATGCTCGAGGCCAGGTTGTACTCGAACTTGTTGGTGATCTTGACCGGTACTACGGCAGGCAGGATGGCGCGCAACTGGGCCCAGAGCTGCGGGTTAACGCGCGTAAGGATGCCCGGGTAGTAACGCTCCATGACCTGCGCCTTGTGAATCGCTGAATGCAGATTGCCTTCAATTACGCGTACGGCATCGGCTATCTCTGCCGTCGGCTTTACCTTGGGCCGCGGCTTGAAGTGCTTGAATGGCTTGTTCATTCTGTGTCCTTGATAACACGCAGGTACCAGCGCCACGATCCTTCCAGGCGCACGGGGCGCACAACATCGTCCTCGTTCGGACCGATGACCTCATGCACCTTGGCATCCGGATAACGACTCTCGAACATGGCGATAATATCGCGCAGGTTCTGCTTGGCGCGCTCGCGCTCCTCGCTGAACATCTCCGAGTCGGGGTTGTTCGCCAATGCCGGGCAATGCTCGAGCGTGCGAAACATATACACCTCGGCGGTGTGGCTACCGAAGGTGTTGCATTCGTAATAGCAACGTACCAGTTCGTCGAAGGTGTTGACTGCCTGGTTAATCGACATGTACATCTGTTATCTCCTGGTGAGGAAAGGGGTCAGAACACGCACCAGCCTGGCACGGGCCTGCACCTGCATGTTCAACTGCAGCTCGCGTTGGACCGGGGTCACGACGAGAATCTTGTTAGCTTCGCCCAGCTCGCGCTCGAAAGCCACGATGGCATCACCGATGTCCTTCGGCAGCTGCGCTAAGGCACCTCCGTGCTCACACGGCATGTAGTACTGTTGGAACACCCAACCGTCTTTCTTCTGACCGCGGGCACCGACCTCGTCATAGACAACGATCCAATTCCACGCGCCGGTCTGTGACAGATCCTTGATGACGTCCTGAATCTTGGCCACTGGCTCCTTGGGGTTTGATCGGCGCGCCCACGTGCGACCGATCTGCGCCACCATGTCCTTATATGACAAGGTGGGTTGGTCGTTTTTCTGTGCCGAGGGTTTGGGCAAGGGTGCGGCGAAATTCGAATTGCGCATAGTCCAGCTCCTTTAGTATGCGACGGCTTTCGGCTTCACGGTCAATCGTCTTCGACTTGGACCGTTGCAGCTTATCGGAATCGCGTGTCGCTTTAATAATGGCATTCTGCAGCCTGGTAATCGCCTGGTTCACGTCCTTCGGTAGCCGGGGCATCGTCGGCGTGAAGAAGTGCGTGTTCGAGTACGAATAAAAACCACGACGTGTCTTACCGACCGGACACGCCTTGGTGTTTGCGTTGTGGTGGCCTGCCAACTTACCGCATAGCATGCACTTCGTGTTCAGCGGGTAACTATACGACTGCTCACTCATGGCAATGCCCCAATCATGTACAGCGTTTCACCTTCAGCGCCGACGTTGGTGACCTGCAATGAAACCTTCGACTGCAGGTCATCCAGATCACGTTCGGCGTTATGTGGCAACGACACATACAGCGCGCTAGCGCCCATCTCAAG
>Ga0247674_1000007_pt1 | contig 53941 bp, 84 predicted proteins | sample CNK15_metaG_FD_183044 | JGI IMG/M metagenome (GOLD analysis project Ga0247674, IMG submission 183044) | Soil microbial communities from Purdue University Martell Research Forest, Indiana, United States - CNK15 | ecosystem: Environmental > Terrestrial > Soil > Temperate forest > Bulk soil...
CCAAAAAAACTTCGCAAACCACTATTTTGAGGTCCAATGACCAAGACTGCCCGTAAGCCCAGGTCCGACAGCGTCTCTAATGCTATCAGGATAATGCAGGGAGCCAAGAGAGAAATAGCGCCACCGACACATATTCCGTTGCAGGATATTGATTGGCCGTTTTGGGAAAGTGTTGTCGCAGAATTCGCTCGAGCCGATTGGACTGAGCATGCCCTTGAGTTAGCGGCGATGCTTGCTAGGACGATGGCGGAGGCAGAAGAGAATCAGCGGTTGATGCGCGAAGAAGGGGTGATTATCGAGCGTGACACATTGAATAAAGAGGGTCAGGTCATCAGAACTGTCACAATTGAGAACCCTCGCGCGCGAGTTTGCCAGTCCCTGATGGGACAGATCCTTGCACTACGCCGCTCCCTAGCGCTCCACGCAAAAGCCAAGAGCGGATCTAATGCGGACGCAGGTAAGCAACGCGGCGCCAATAAGCGCACGGAACAAGCAGCGGCAAACGAGGACGACGGCCTACTCTCATGACGCGTGGCGAGAAAGTCATTGCGTTTATTGAGAAGTATTGCAGGGTACCCTCCGGCAAGCTGGTAGGCAGACCGATCAAGCTTGACCGCTTTCAAAAGCGGTTCATTAAGAAGATTTACGACAATAAGGTTCGGACACGCCTAGCTATTTTGAGCATGGCGCGTAAGAATGGTAAGACCGCCTTGATTGCGGGGTTGTGCTTAGCACACATCGTGGGACCAGAAGCCAGGCTCAATTCGCAGTTGGTTTCGGGGGCGATGTCCCGTGATCAGGCGGCACTTGTGTTTGACCTGATGGTCAAGATGATCAATTTCCACCCCGAGCTGCAAGCTCGGACCAGGATCGTCCCGTCAGGCAAGCGCATTTATGGCTTGAGCAAGAATGTCGAGTACCAAGCCCTAGCGGCAGAGGCCAAGACCAAGCACGGCCTGTCGCCCTGGCTGGTGATCTTTGACGAGCTTGGCCAGGTGCGCGGACCTAAAGACGATTTTGTTGAGGCGCTGGAAACTGCCCAAGGGGCATATGATGACGCTATGCAAATCGTCATCTCTACCCAGGCACCAACCGACGCGGACATGTTGTCCATCTGGATTGACGACGCGCTGGCTAGTGGCGACAAGGCCACGGTTATTGAGCTGCACACCGCGCCAGAAGACGCTGACTTGTTGGACCAAAAGGCATGGCACAAGGCCAATCCAGCCCTGGGCACTTTCCGTTCAGAAGTTGAGATGGCAAGCATGGCAGAGAAGGCTGCCAGAATGCCGAGCTTTGAGAATTCTTTCCGCAACCTTTATCTCAACCAGAGGATTGACCGTAACACCCCGTTCATCTCCAAGAATGTTTGGTTGAGCAATGGGGGTGAGACTCACGATTGGGGACAGGCAGAGGTCCATTCCGGCCTTGACCTTTCTTCTACTTCAGATTTGACTGCCCATGTGCCGATCGCCCAGATTGACGGGCTGTGGGAGGTTAAGCCGGAATTCTGGTTGCCGGAACAGGGCTTGCGGGAAAAGTCAAAGGCTGACCGTATACCTTATGATGATTGGGTGCGCCAGGGCTTGATCCACACCACGCCTGGCAAGGCCATTGAATATGAATATGTGGCCCACGCGCTGTACCGTTTTGATCAGACCCACAATTGGAAGAGTTGCGCTTTCGACCGCTGGGGTATGAAATACCTAAAGCCCTGGTTAGTTGCCGCTGGCTTTACCGAAGAGCGCATTGAGGAATTGTTCGTGGAGTTTGGACAGGGCTTTCAAAGCATGTCCCCCGCGCTCCGCGACACGGAATCAATGCTGCTGTCAGGCAAGGTGCGTCACGGAAATAATCCCGTGCTGCAAATGTGTGCCCAGAACGCCGTCGTGACGATGGATCCGGCTGGCGGTCGAAAGTTGAACAAGGCTAAGTCCATCGGCCGGATTGACGGCATGGTGGCATTGACAATGGCCTTTGGAGTTGCGCCGCTTGAAACCGAAGCGGCGGAAGTGGATGTGCTCGCAATGGTAGCCTAGAAAGGCGCGTCAATGCCAACACCTCAGCTAGTTGCCAAGGCCACCTATGAGGAAATCATTCCTGGCGATTTTGTGCATCTAGCTAGTGGCGGACCAATTGGCCTGGTGCAAAAGGTTGAGAAGGGTCAAGCCACAGTGGTTTGGTTCAATGATCAGATGGATCATTCAATGGTCCCTTGGGTTTGCTTGAGGCTGGTGCCTCGCGGAGAAATTGCCTTATGACACAGGGAAAGATGGTCAACCAGATCAAATATACCGCTCGCCAGAGCGCAGAAGATCCGCTGGAGTTCATCCTTTCCGATGAGACCAAGGACCGTTATGGCGACATCATCAAGGCGGATGGCTGGGAGCTGGATAATTTCCGCCTCAACCCTATTGCCCTGTTCGGCCATGATAATGGCTTCCCCATCGGCAATTGGGAGAAGGTGCGCGTCGTCGGCAAGGAGCTGCGGGCAAGGCTGGCTCCGGCCATTGAGGGCACCTCCCAGCGCATTGATGAGATCATCTCTCTGGTCAAGCAACGGGTGTTGAAGGCAGCCAGCGTTGGCTTCAAGCCCTTGGCAGCGGAGCCATTGCCAGACGGCAGTGGCTTTCTTTATACCAAGCAGGAGCTGTTGGAGACATCAATCGTCTCGGTCCCAGCCAACCCTGCAGCCTTGGCTGTTGCCAAGCAAATGCATATTTCCGACGCTACCATTAAGGAGGTCTTTGGCGAGTCAGCCGGTAAGCCTCCGGAATTGGTGCGTCGTTCTACTGGCGTGTCCGCCACTCGTACCAACTCGAATATAGGGAATAAGAAGATGACACTGAGCAAGAGGATCGAGGACACCCAGGTACGCCTTGCTGCCCAGCAGAAGGAACTTGAGCAGCACCTCGAAGGCATTGGCGAAGAGCCCACTGCCGAGGACAATGCCATCACGGCAGACCTCAATGAGAAGATCGGCAATACCAAGGAGAGCTTGGACAATCTGATTGAGTCCGAGCGCAACTTGGCCAATAACGTTCAGCGTGCAGTCGAGACTGGCGTTGAGCAGCGTCCGGGACAGCCCAAGGTTTGGGCCGCACCCGCCAAGAAGGTCGAGCCACTGGATTATATCTTCCGGGCTTTGACTGCCAAGGTGGTCTCTCACGTGCACAATCGCCCATTGGTTGACGCCATGCGCGCTTGTTACGGTGAGGACGTCGCCACCAAGGCGGTGATGGACCGTATCATTGGCATCAATGAGCCGTTCGGTGAGAATGGCTTCATCGAAACCAAGGCTGCAGTGGCGCCTGCCGACACAGCAACGACAGCTTGGGCCGCTGCCCTGGTGACGACCGCCATTGGCGACTTCTTTGACCTGTTGATGCCGGATTCGGTCTACCCTAGCCTTTCCAACCTGGGTGGAAGGTTCACCTTCGGCAGGAACGGTACGGTCTCGCTACCGACCCGTTCAGCCACTCCGACGATCGCGGGTTCGTTCGTTGGTGAGGGTGCGCCTATTCCGGTCCGCAAGGCTGGTTTCACCAGCGTTCCTCTGACGCCCAAGAAAATGGCGGTTATCACCACCATGACTCGGGAGATCACGGAGCGTTCAACGCCGGCAATCGAGGGGCTGCTGCGCAGCATCATCCAAGAAGACACTGCGGTTTCCATCGACAGCGTCTTGCTGGACAACAATGCGGCGACTTCGGTCCGACCTGTGGGCCTGCGCAATGGCATCACCACGGCAGCGGGCACGGCTGGCGGTGGCTTTGCGGCGGTCACAGCCGACCTCAAGGGCATGCTGACCACCCTGGTCACCAACACCAACGGCAACATCCGTTCGCCGGCATTCCTCATGAACCCAATTCAGGCTATCGCCCTGGGCTTTGTGCAGAATGCAGGTGGTGATCTGGTGTTCAAGGAGGAGATCGGCAACGGTCGCCTCAATGGCTACCCGGTGATCCAGTCTGGCACGGTGCCGGCTGGTGTGGTCATATTGATCGATGCGGCGGACTTCTTCTCCGCTACGGACGACAATCCTCGCTTCGACATCAGCGACCAGACCGTCCTGCACATGGAGGACACCACCCCGTTGGCAATCGGTACTGCCGGTGCACCAGCGACGGTGGCGGCGCCAGCCCAGTCCATGTTCCAGACGGATTGCATCGCACTGCGCATGATCCTGCCGATGAGCTGGGCAATGCGTCGTTCGGGCGTTCTGGTGGAGCGCACCGCAGTCACCTGGTAATTGGTTAGGGGCGGTGGTGGTTGTTCCCCTTTTCAGCCATTGCCGTCCCGACGTTTTGTGTGAGTGAAAGGAAATTCAATGCCCGACGAAAATGCGAACAACAAGGCAGCGGCGGAATCCGTTGAGACCAGCCGCAAGGCAGCCATCAAGTCGCGTGACGAGCAGCTGAAGGAAGAGCACAAGGCGTCCGAGGACGCCACCAAGGAGCAGCTCGACCGCGTGGCCAATTTGCGCCCCACCCCAACTCAAGAAGAGAATGATCGGGCCAAGTTGGGCCTGCATTCCGTCGAGGAGCTGGACGACAAGGAAGGCGACGGCTCTCCGGAAGAGCGTGAAGCTTCTGCCGGCAAGGGCACAGCAGGCGCACTCAACCGCTCTGTTTCGACAAAGTAAATAGGTCTTGAGCCTATTTTCAAGGCTCCTGTCGATTTTCCGGACGCAAAATTATGCGGAAGGACAATATCGACAGGGGCCGTACTATTTGCCCAATTCTGGTGGGTGGCTGTCCGAACAGGCTGGCCAGTATTGGAATTGGTGGCAGCTCGGTTATAACATCGAGCAGGGTGGGCGCTCGGCCATGGTCGAGGCGTGCGTTGCAGCTTATGCCCAGACCATCGCCATGTGCCCTGGCAACCATTGGTATTGGGAAGAAGCAAAAGGTCGCTCCAGGGTCCCCACCAGCGCACTGACACGGGTCATTCGCAAGCCGAATGAATATCAGAGCATTTCTGATTTCATGCTCAACCTTGTGTACGACATGATGGGCGGCAATGCCTACGCCTTGGCTCGTCGCAACAATCGGTTTGAAATTGAAGAGCTTCACTTGTTCAACGGCACCACAAGCTTTGCCCAGGTGTCAGAAAGTGGTGAGGTGTTCTATTCCCTCAGCGGCAATGAGGTCGTCGAGCGGATGCTGGGCGGTGTTAAGTCCCTGATGGTGCCAGCCAGGGACGTATTGCACCTAAGGATGCACACTCCACGCCACCCCTTGGTCGGGGAAAGCCCGATTGTAGCGGCGGCACTGCAGATGGCGGCAGGCAATCAAGCCTTGCTTCAGCAGGTGACATTTTACGCCAATCAGGCGCGTCCCAGCTTTGTGCTGACGACCGATCAAGTGTTGTCGCGCGAGCAGGCCACCACCTTGCGTGAGCTTTGGAATGAGCAGTCCCAGGGCTTGAACCAAGGCAAGACTCCGGTGTTGACTGCGGGCTTGAAGGCCCAGCCGCTTTCCACCAATGCGGACGACGCCCAGCTGATTGAGCTGCTCAAGCTTTCAGACCAGGCTGTGGCCAATGTGTTCCGGGTTCCGCTGCAGAAGCTGGGCCTGGGCAACACAACTTATTCTTCCACAGAAGCCCTCAACAGTGATTGGCTGGCTTCCGGCCTGGGCTTTGCTCTCAACCACATTGAAGAAGCCTTCGGCAATTTGTTCAAGCTCAAGGGCCAGCCAGACGAATATCTAGAATTTGACACATCTGCCCTGTTGCGCTCGTCCTTCAAGGAAAGGATGGAAGGCTGGACCGCAGGGACCAAGGGCGGTGTCATTGCCCGCAATGAAGCCAGGATGGAATTCGAGCTCAAGCCGGTCGAAGGTGGCGACGAGCCTTGGGTGCAGCAGCAAGATATTCCGCTTTCTGTGGCGTTTGAGAATGCCAAGAACCCGCCACCGCCACCTCCTCCACCCCCATCTCCGGCACCTGACCCTAATGCGCCAGAGCCGGACCCACAGGCAGCCGCGAAGTTTATCGCAGACTTCCGCCAGCAATTGACGGAGCATTTGGATGCAGCTTGATGCCAGGGCGCTTGCCGCCGAGACCACGGACATCGTCCGTAAGCATGTCACACAGGCCACAGCGCCTTTGCTGCAGCAGATTGAAGACCTTAAGCGTAGCCAAGGGCTGGACCGTCAGGCAATGCAGGATGTGATTCTGGCAGAAATTGCCCGCAATGAGGACTTGCGCAATGCGGAGTTCCGGGCGGCAATGGCAGAAGCCAGAGAGAAATTGTCTGGGTTGGAGCTGGAGCTCCGAGCCAAGCTTGCTGAGCTCAAGGACGGAACTGATGGCAAGGACGGCAAAGACGGTGCCCCGGGGGAAAAGGGTGAGCCTGGCGAGCAGGGCTTGCAAGGCCCACAGGGCGAGCGCGGGGAAAAGGGTGACCAGGGCCCACAAGGTGAGCGCGGCGAGCCTGGAGCACAGGGAGATCGTGGCCTGGACGGATCTACGGGCGAACGGGGCGAAAAAGGCGACAAGGGTGAGCCTGGCGAGCATGGAGAACGGGGTGAGCCTGGAGAGCGCGGAGAGCGCGGCGAACCTGGTGCCCAGGGCGAACGGGGTGATCCCGGTGAGCGGGGCGCAGACGGCATTGACGGTAAGGACGCCTACGTAGGTGAGGCCAAGGGGCTTTACGATCCCAAGGCGGTTTACCGCGCCATGGACACGGTTTCCTTGAACGGTAGCGAATGGCGTGCCAAGCAGGACGACCCAGGGCCGCTGCCGGGAGAAGGTTGGATGCTTTCCGCCCAGCGCGGCAAGCGTGGCGAGCAGGGCTTGCGCGGCGAGCCTGGCACAGAAGGCAAGGCGGGCAAGGATGGCGCACAGGCTGTGGACATTTCCTTGCAGATGCCGGACATGAAATTGATTACCACGTTGGACAATGGCAATCAGCTTGAGGCAGATTTTTTCCCGATCGCTCGTTCTATTCAGGAGCATTTGAATGGCTAATATTGTCGCGAACATCGCCAAGGGCAGGGTGGTCGAATACTACAATCGCGTCAAGGCGAATGATCCTGCCAACTCCGCATTGATCTTGGTGCCGATCGAAACTTCCGGGTTGGAAGCGGACAGCGTCCTGATCGACAAGGATGATCTTGCCGCTTGGCTAGCGGGCACAACCAATGAGCAAACCACGATGGGTCGTAAGACCTTGACGGATGCGGACCTGGTGGCCCTGCCAGCGCCGGACGACACCAATGACCGGTATGAGGTGTCATTGCCCACCACAACTTGGACAGCAGCAACTGGCAATGCTATCTCCAAGATCCTGGTTTGTTACGACAGTGACACGACCAGCGGCACGGACAGCAACATCATCCCGCTATGCCAGTTTGACTTTGCTATCACGCCAAGCGGTGCTGATATCCAGATGACGACTGGTGTGTTCTTCAGGGCCAGCTGATGAAGGTCGGAGCTCGTTGCCAGACCTGCATTCAGTCAACCCGCAAGGGATTGCTGTGGCTGAGTGGGGACGACTGGCTGACTTGTCCGGATTGCAATGGCACGACGGTCATTGATATGGTCGAGGAAAAGATTGCTCCTGTTGAACGGACGATCAGTATTCCTGGTGTAGGGACGGTCCAAGTCCCTAAGCACCACCCACTCGTTGAAAGGCTGCGTGCATGAGCATTTATTCCTTGGCACAGGCTTCTACCTCCACAACTTCCGGCAACTGTGCGGCGGACGTCGCCAGCCCGACCGCCAGTGGTGTTCGTCCGCGCCTCATGGAATATGGCTTGTTCCTTGGAGCAGCCACCGCCTCTATCTTCTCTCTGCGACGCATGTCCGCCTTGGGCACTCGCACCACACCTACAGCTTTGATTGCTGAGGATGTAGGCGATGAAGCATTGGCCGGCATCAAGCTAGTTGACCAGGCTGTCGCTTTCTCGGTAGAACCGACCGAGTTCACGACCAAGCTGAGGGCGATTGGCTTGCCTGGCACTATTGGCGTGGGGGTCATCTGGACATTCCCACGCGGCATCACAATAGCTCAGCAGCTTTCAGTTGGCATCATTCACGACGGCACCAATGCGGCATCCCACTTCCACAATGTAGTTTGTGATATCTAGGAGGCTCTGAGTGGCCTTCAGTTATTGGCGGACCGGGAACTTTGGCGGCGGCAACTTTGTAGCTTCTGCTAACCAAAGTCAAGATGCCAGCATCCGCAACAATGGCTGGGGAGAAAGTCCTGGACTTTATGCCCCAGGGGGTTGGGGTCGTCAAGACTGGAATAAGTGGCTATTTTCTGCCAGCTGCCTGAGGGTTGGTCCTGGGTCAGCCAGGGTTACGGTTCTTCTTTCCACTACCGGAGCGGGGACTTTCACCCTTCCAGGTGATGCAGATGTATCCATCTCGGCGGACGTTATCTGTATTGGCGGCGGCGCGGGTGGCCAAAGGGCTGGGAACGGCGACGGATTCGGCGCTAACGGCGGTTCGGCTGGCGCATGGTCGACGACGACCGGGCTTTCGCTTTCGGGTCTAACGTCCGGTGTCTCGTCGGTTTTTGTCAGCATCGGCGCGGGCGGCCTTGGCGGTACGACGTCGGGTAGCGGCGGCGGCGACGGCGCCGACACATGGCTAAACAAGACCTCGAACGCGGCGCCCTCGGCGACGACTGACGGATGCTTGGCAAAGGGTGGGCCTGGCACTCCTTACGGCAGTTCCAACCCGCTTGGCGGCGCTGCGTCAAGCTGCGTCGGAACATCGAAATTCTCCGGTGGCGCTGCTGGTGGTGGTGGCACAGGAACGGGAGCGGGCGGCGGCGGAGGCGCGGCGGCGGGCTGCTCACTTGGAGTTGGCGCCAACGGCGGCACAGCAGGAAGCCCTGCTACGGGCGACGGAGGCGGCGGCGGAGGTGGCGGGCAGAACGGAAGCACTGGCGGCGGCTCGGGTACAAGCATTAACGGCGCTGCCGGCGGTCAAACGCGGGCGGCAACAGCGGGCGGATCCGGCGGCGTTGGCGCGGATGGTGGCGCGGGTCCGACAAGCGGCGGCGGTGGTGGTGGCGGCTCCGGCCGCAACGTGAATAGCGCGGCTGCCTTTGATGGTGGCGACGGTGGTGCTGGCACTGAGTATTTTGTTGATGCTATTGGGGCATATAGGGGTGCGGGCGGCGGCGGCGGCGGCGGCGGCGGTTCGGACAATACCGGTGCGACGTCCGGCAGGGGTGGTGACGCTGGTTTGTACGGCGCGGGGGGTGGCGGTTGTGGTGGGGCACCGACGACAGTCCGTGGGGGCAATGGTGCTCAAGGCGCGATCTTTTTCTCCTACACTACGTCTGTTGCGTCTGCCGCTTCAATTGCTGTGGGTCTGTCAGCGGAAACAGACACGAGCCTGGCAAGAGGCACCGCACTCGGGATCGGCCTGTCCTCGGGCACCAATACCGCTTTTGCCCTGGGCGCTTCGCTCGTTGCTGCCACAGGCCTTGCGACCGAAACTGATGCTTCGCTAGCTCTATCTGCCAAGCTGCTGCGGGCCACAGGTCTTGCGACCGAAACTGATGCCTCTTTAGCCCTAGGCGGTAAGCTGATAATTGTTGCTGGTCTGTCTCAAGAAACAGACAGCTCTTTGGCTCTAGCAGCCAAGCTTATCAGGTCCATAGGCCTATCTGCTGAGACCGACACCGCTCTTGCGTTGGGTAGTGCGAGACCAGCGGGATCGTCGGTTGAGACCGACACTGCTCTCGCCCTGGTGCAAAAGTTAATCCGCGCTGTTGGGTTGGCCACCGAGACCGACACTGCGTTGGCCTTGCTCCAAGGGGGCTCGGCAATATCTGCTGGCCTCTCGACGGAAACCGATTCCGCCAGGGCGCTTGGGATTGCCAACGGTGCTGGTAGCTGCAGCGAAACCGACACCGCGATTGCTCGTGGTTTTGCAACCTTGGTCGGGGTGTCGCTTGAGACAGACAACTCTCAAGCCTTGCAGCCTAAGGCAGTGCGCAATGTTGGTTTGGCGACGGAAACAGACACGGCGTTTGCCAGGTCATTGGTTCAATCCAGGACTGCGGGGCTGTCGGCAGAGAACGATAATGTGTTGTCGCTCGGCACGGGGATATTGTCGGGCAGGTCTGATGAGATTGACGAGGCACTGGAGCTGCACCCTGCTTCCCCAGTGGATGTTCCTCCAAACAGAACGACCCATGCACCCAACTCGTCTAGCACTACCAAGGCCAATGTCCGCACCAACACCACTTATGCGCCTAGGCGCTCTGCAGCATGAGGTGAAATGATTAGGCTAGATCCCAAGCGGTCAGACGAACGACGGGCACTGGCTCACGATTGGGCACCGTTCCTGGGCACGGACACAATTTCGTCTCAGACCACTACCAGCACTGATCTTACCATCATCTCCTCGTCCATCGTTGGTGGACCTGGTGGCAGTCAGGTGCGCTTCACAATTGATGGCGGCGTGGACGGTGAAACCGCTGAGATCGTGCAGAAGATCGTCACCGGCGGCGGCGATCACGAAACTGAAATATTCTTGGTAGATATCAATGATGTAGAGCTGTTGTCTCTTGGTCAAGTTAAGGAATATTTGGGGGTGTTCACCAGCGACAAGGACCGCTCCTTGATGCAGATGATCACCAGGGCACGCAATTGGATTGAGGACCACAATGGCATAGCCTTGGTGCGGCGACAGTTCACCGAGCGATTGTTGCCCAACAGCAATGGCATAATCCGTTTGGGCAAGGGTCCGTTGATCACCGTTGACAGCGTGGATTATCTTGACAGTGCCAGCCTTGCAGCAACACTCACTCCTACTGCTTATCCACCCAGCACGGAGATCTTCAATGTCGGGGGCTGGCCTGGCGTAGCTTACAATGAGAAGTTTGAGATCGCCTACACTTCTGGCATTGATGAGAAGAGTGTGGATGACCGGTTGATCGGGGGGATGCTGTCACTGATTGAAGGGGAATTCTCGGAAGGCTATGCCTACCCTGACCGGTCCATCCAGGCTGCCAAGAATTGCTGTGCTTATCTGCAGGCGATGGTGGCGTGATCAGAGGGGCATTTGACCGATTGATAATCGTCCAGCACGCCACCGCCACTACCGATGATCATGGCGGGGAAGAGCTTACCTGGACGGAACTCGAGAAGGCTTATGCCAGGGTGAGGTTCGGTCTGGCGGATGAGAAGCGCCAAGCAGCCCAGGAGTCAGCTTCACAGAGCGCAACATTCGAGGTCGCACCGACCAGCACCTTGCTGACGGTGAGTCTGAAAGATAGGATTCAGTTTGATAATGACAATTGGGACATAGTTGAGGTTGCCCCATTGGCCCGCAATTTGTTGAGGTTCACTGCACTGAGGAGCAAGGGTGATGAGAGTTAAGTCTTTGGTGGATCATTCCAATGATTATGGCGTGCGGGATGGTGGCTCTTATGACAAGAAGAAGGGCACCGTCTATGAGATCGCTGAAGAAGCGGACGCCCAGGTCTTGATTGATGCAGGCTTGGTCGAGAAGGAAAAGGCTGCAGCCAAGGAATGACAGTCACTGTCAAAGTCGAAGGTCTGAGGGAGCTTGACTTTGCCTTGAGCGAATTGCCCAAGGCCACAGCCAGAAATTCCCTGCAGCGCAATCTTAAGAAGGGTGCTGTCAAGGTGCAGGAGGCTTGGGAGCCAAAGGTGCCGGTGCTCACTGGTCGCCTTAAGCATTCGATCGTCGTAGGTCCGAGCAGCAAGCTCACCCCGCGCCAGAAGAAGGATGCAAAGAAAGAGGGCAAGTATTTTGCAGAGATGCACGTCGGCACTGCTGATCCGGCCGGAATTCAAACCGAGTTCGGCAATGTCCACCAGGCGGCGGAGCCAGCGGGCAGACCTGCTTGGGACGCGACCAAGGACACAGTGCTGGCGGATTTTGGTCATGACATGTGGACAGACATAGACAAAGTTAGAGCCAGGGTCGCCCGCAAGGCTGCAAGGCTAGCATCTTCAGGGGAATGAAGTGGATTGGAAAGCGGCGCTGAGAGCCAGACTCATTGACGACGGCTCTGTCGCAGCGATTGCGGACAATAGGGTGACATGGGTTGATCGTCCTCAGCTTTCCGCTTTGCCAGCGATCACTTTGCAAGTCGTGACTGAGGACAGACCACAGAGCATGTCTGGGTTCTTGGGCCTTGATAGGGACACAGTGCAGGTCGATGTCTGGGGCGACAGCGACAAGGCAGTTTATGATTTGCAGGAGGCTGCGATTGCTGCGGTCATTGGTGTGAGCAATGCCAACGGCATCAAATTTGAAAGGGCATTCATAGACACGGTTCGTGATCTCGGTGAGCGAACCGATACCAAGTATGTTCACCGGGCATCCATTGATATGATATTCCACCATTCGGTGGCAGCCTGAGAAGGAGGGCTAAAGTAAATGACCACAAACGCTAAGATTGGCTATGGCGCAACCGTCAAGATGGGCAACCCATCTACGCTTCTCGCCTTGGGTGAGATGATTGCGGTTTCGCTACCCAACTCCCAGCAAGCTGAGGTCGAGGCAACTCACTTTGGCTCGCCCAACCGTCGTCGTGAATTCATTGCTGGTCTGATTGATGATGGCGAAGGCTCATTTGAAATGAATCTTGACCCTGGCAGCACGACCGATGCGGCAATCCGGACGGCACTTACCGACGGCATTGCCAGGCCGTACGAAATCCAGATCCCCACGACTTCCGGCACCTGGAAGGTCACAGGCAACTGGATTGTGCGTGGCTATGAGCGCAAGGTCCCCATTGACGACCGCATGACCGCTACACTTACGGTCCGGTTCACCGGCTCGGCAACTGAGGCGGTTGGTCCTTAATATGAGAGCCTTCTTCAATGAGGCTGACGTAGAGATCGCCGACAAGGAAGTCTTGCACCTGGTGCTGGATTTCCGGGCGATTGACGTCATCGAGAGCCTCACAGGCCAGTCAATGGATGTCGTTCTCAAGCAGCTGTTCAACCCTCCCCACAGCCTGGCTGCCAAGATGCTTTGGGCGATGCTGCGTGAGCGGCATGATGGTATCTCGCTAGACCAGGCGATGGGGGTGGTGGCAGACAGTAAGTACGGACCAAAGGTCGGTGCCACGATGGGCCTTCTCTTGAACCGAGCGTATGATCTCGGGGAAGCGAAGGACGAAAACCCTCGGAAGCGGTCTGGTCGGTCGAAGAGTTCCGCAGAGAGTGGATTGCAGCCGGTTTCCGGCCAATAGACTTCTGGAAGGAAACTCCTCGCTCTTTTGTTAACGCAATGGAGGGAGCCGCCCTGGCCGCAGAACGACGGCAAGAATTTGAATATAAGTTGGCCCACAGCAATGCTGCTTGGGTGGGAGCAGCCTTTGCGGGCAAGCTTAAGCGGTTTGATGCCTACAAAGCACCTGAGCCCTTGAGGCATCAAAGCGGCGACGAGATGATTGCCAATCTTAGGCAGCTCAAGGAGATGGGGGCACCAATGTCGATTGAGGAGGTCAATTAGATGTCGGCATTGATTGGTGCTCTGCGGGTAAGCCTTTCTGCGGACACCGCCAATTTTGAAAAGGGGATGAAGCGAGCGGAGAGCGTTACCGCCTCTTCTGCTTCGGGCATCACTCGTACTCTTGGATCCCTCAAAGGAGCCATCGCCGGTTTCACCGCTGCCCTGACTGTGGGTGCTTTCATTCAGGCGGGCAAGCAAGCCCTTGAGTATGCCAGCCATCTGACCGAGCTAGCAGAGACCTTGGGCGTCACATCTCACGACCTCCAGACATTCAGCTATGCTGCTGGTCAGGTCGGCATCAGCCAGGAGGATCTTCAGCGAGGGCTTCAGAAACTCACCGTCAGCATCGGCCAAGCACAGCTGGGGGCAGAGAAGCAGATCAAGGCGTTTCAAGCTCTTGGAATCACCGTTGATGAGCTCAAGGGCAAGAACTCTGGTCAGATTTTCCAGGCGATGGCTGACAAGCTTCAAACCGTCACAGACAGGTCCCAAAGAGCGGCTGTTGAAGTGGCGATCTTTGGCAAAGCTGGGGCTAAGCTGGACAATCTCCTTTCAGGGGCTGAGGGGAAACTTTCTGACTTAGCTGCTGCTGCAGAAGAACTTGGGATAGTGCTCAGCAATGAGCAGATCGCCAATGCGGACCGCACAGCGGACAAGCTGGCGGCGCTGAAGAATGTTTTGTCGGCGAACATTGCCAGTGCGGTGGCCGACAATGCGGACGCGATTTACCTCTTGGCAAATGCTCTGATCAAGTTGGTCAGCATCATCCCCCAGGCGATCAAGGGCTGGGGCCTTTTCATCAGCTACTTCAATGCAGCTGGCGGAGCAATCGCTCATGATATCGGCTCTGGCTTTCACGGAGGAACATTCGTCAATCCTCTGACTGCGATGAAGGATGCGGCCGCAGCTAGGAACAATGCTTCTCTAGCCGCCAGGTTCTCTGGCGACAGAGCGGCCATGCTTGCCTCCAAGTCTGCAGGGGTCAACCTTCCTGATTTTCTAGCCCCAAAGGGTGGCGGTGCCAAGAAGGCTAAAGAAGACCACACAGCTGAAAAGATCTTGCGAGAGAATTACCAGTTCAATCAGGATCTGAACCGTGCCCAGCAGGATGTGCTTCAAGCCCAGCAGGACTTGTCAACTGATTATGTTGAGCGGACCACCCTTAGCATCAAGATTAAGAACAAGGAAAAAGAGGCCTATGAGGCGGAGCTGAATTACAATGTCGCTCTGAACAAGCTGACTGAAGGCAAGGAGGGCATGACAGAAACCCAGGCCGATCAGCTGCGTACCCAATTCAATATTAAGGATAGTCTTGAGCGGCAGAAGATTTTGCAGGATGAGACGGAGCAGCGCCAGAAAGACGTTCAGGACCTCACTCAGAAGGATTTCGAGCGGAAGAAAGATGTTCTTGATAGCCAGGCTCAGCTGGCAGAGACAGCGTCTGAGCGACGGAAAGTTGAGCTCCAGATCCTTGAGCTGGCCTATGAACAAAAGCGCCAGGCGCTGCAGGACATTATCGATCACGGCAAGGACGATGCAGCTAAGGAAAATGCGCGGCGCGATCTCAACAATCTGAATAAGACATTCGCCAATGACCGGCAAGGGGTCATCAAAGGCACTCGTGGACCGCTTGAAGAGTGGGCTGCCAGCATCCCAGACACCGCCGACAAGATCAATGAGGCTCTGCAGTCAATTGAGGTAGAAGGACTTGATGGTCTGGTTGATGCAATCACAGAGGTGATCGGCGGTACCAAGAAGCTTAAGGATGCTTTTGGAGACTTGGCTAAGTCCGTGGTTTCGGACATCTTGAAGATGTCGCTCAAGATGCTGGTCTTCCGGGGATTGACCGCAATCTTTGGCGGCTCCATCCCTGCTCCTGGTGGGTCCATCAATGTCACCAACACAAGCCTACCAGGCTTTGCCGGTGGCGGCGGATTCACCATTGGCGGGTTAGGGGGAACCGATCGGAATGTTCTCTCGATCAATGGCATACCCATGAGTAGGGTTTCCCACGGTGAACGGGTCAACATCACCCGCGATGGAGCAAACGATGGTGGAGCGACTATCATCAATCAGCACTTTGCCCCCAACTTTGCTGGCAATGCCGCCACCAAGCAAGACCTGATCACGATGGGCCAGATCACTAAGGAGCAGACAATTGCCGCCTTGAAGGACAGAAGTAGGCGTATGCCGTGAGCAGAGATCTCCCTGCCCCATTAGAAGCCGATATTGAGCAACCGGTAGTCAGGCCATTCTTGGCAATGCTGATAGACCTGCCCGATCCGGTTTATGTATGGACGGGGGTTGGTACCTTGACCTTTAATGATGGGTCGGGGGTATCAAGGAACTGGATTGGCGCGGGCGCCATTGGGGCCATTGATTCTATCGGAGAAGCGACCGATGGCGGTGCCACAGGCATCAAGGCTACGTTGTTCCAGATCCCTGCTGAGTTCAGGGACGACATTGCGGACCAGGCGGTGCGTGGCGTCAATATGGAGCTTCATGTTGGCTCTCTCAACACGGACTTCCAGACCATCGTAGCTACCAAGTTGATCTGGAAGGGGCGGCTGGACCAGTATAAGATTACAGACGGTGGGGACACGCTTTCCGTTGAGGTGGTCGGGGAAAGTCGAGCGATCGATCAAAGACGCCCTGCTATCAAAAGGTTCAGCGACGAATATCAGCAGCGCAAGTTCCCAGGGGATTTGTTCTTTCAATACGTGTCACAGATGACAGAGGTGCCGATACTCTGGGCAAAGGCGGAACAAAGCGGCACCACCGTCACTGGCGGTGGCGGTTCAGGCGGCGGTGGTGGGCTGGAAGATCGCATGAATATAAGGCTTGTCTGATGGAGCCTGACTGGTCTTTCCATTGCGCTGCCTTTTCCGCCAACCAGCTCGAGAGAGATATCTGGTCAAGCCTGGGTGGCTGTCCGAAAAATTGCCGTGAGGCTGCAAAACTTTACCGTAGGCTGGGGGTGAGGAATTTGAGGGCGGCGGTGGGTAAGGTGCTGGGTCCGGAAATTTCACCTTCCCACGCCATGCGGGGTGACATTGTCATGGCGCAAAATGCGCTTGGGGTTTGCAGGGGTGAGCTGGCAGAATTCATGGACCGTATGCTGCCGATGAAAGAGGTCGTTTGCGCTTGGAGACGTAATGGGTAAGACTGTTGCTGCCATTGTAGGAATTGTGGCGGCTGTAGCCATTGCGGTGGTTGCCCCGTATCTTGCCCCGTTGGCTTTGAGTGCTCTGAGCATCACAGCAACAGCAACAGCGGTAGCAATTGCCACTGCGGTGATCGGTGCTGCCCTGTCAATAGGACTGATGCTGGCATTCAGGGCTGTCGGCATAGGCAAGCCTCCAAGCGCCAAGGATGCAGTTGGACCACCAATTGTTTTCCGTCAATCGATATCGAACAGCTTTATCATCTATGGCAAGCGTCGGGTTGGCGGATTGTTGGTGTTCTTTCACCCACGTCAATCCGGCTCTGACCACTACCGCTACTTTGTCATCGCTTGTGCCGGACACCGCTGCAAAGGCGTGGTCACCTGGATGCTCGGCGATGAGACGGTCACAGTTGGGTCCATCAGTGGAGGCTTGGCGCCTGTCACAAGTGGAAAATATGCGGGTGCCGCCTGGTTAGGGTTTCAACGGGGATTGGCGTCTGAGACTGCCAATGCTACCTTTGTAGCTGAGTGCGGAGGCAAGTGGACCTCTGCACACAAGGGCAATGGCACCGCCGCTATCTATGCTAAGTTCAAGATGACGGACGGTGTTATCCAGGCGGGAATGCCGAACATCACCGCCATAATCGAGGGCAGGGACGAGATATTAGACACGCGGGATGCCACACTGAAATACACCCGCAACGCTGCCTTGATCGCTTATGATTGGATGTCAATTCCTCGGGAAGAAGGGGGCTTTGGGGCGTACGCTGATGAGATCCCGGAAGACGCCTACATCAATGCCCAAGCCAATGTTTGCGATGAAGCCATTGACGGTGATCCGCGCTACGCCTTTGATGCGATACTGACGACGGGCGCTGCACCCTCGGAAGTGCGGGATGCATTCATCGTCAATATGGCCGGCACTTATTCTTATTCGTCCGGCAAGCATTTGATTCGTCCCGGCTATTGGGTGCCGGCAAGTGTGACGCTCAGTGAGGACGATTTGGCAGGGGCAATCCAGGTCTCTCCATTCTTCACTTCTGATACCACTGCCAATGAAGTCCAGGGCACCTATATCAGCCCAGAAGATGGCTACCAGGCAAAGGCCCTGGCGACGCAATCCGTGGGCTCTTCAGACATTCGGCAGATTGAAATTGACCTAGCTTTTACCACGAATTTCCATCAAGGTAATAGAGTTCTTAAGATCATGCTGAACAGGGCCCAATGTGAAAAGAGTGTGGTGTGGCCTATGAACATCATGGGCCTGGGCACAGAAGCGATGGACACTGTGGTCTGCGACACGGACCGTTACAGCCTCAGCAATTATGCATTTACAGTGGCCAATTGGTCCTTGTCTGCGGATTGGGGTGTGGTTCTGCAGATGCGGGAAGAGAATGCCGAGATCTATGACGATCCCACGCCGGTCACCCCATCAACCCCACCAACCATTGATGTTGCGCCGCCGATCGGCACTACGACCGAAACATCACAGCTGATCGCTACATCGTCGGTCACCGGTCTGACCTTTTCCGTCAATACTTCCGGCGTGTTCAACATCAGCAATCATTTCCGGGTGTACGCAGATAAATCGGTCAGCGTCACCGGCAATGCTTCATTCTCTACAGGTGGCGCTGCGGGCGACGTTGTGCTGGTTTATTATGATGACCCCGCCAGGGCCGGTGGAGCGGTAACCTATCATGCCCTTGTCATTGCTGGTGGCGTGGGCGACGCCAGTGGGGCTTATCCTTCTCCTACCAATCCGTATCGCCATTACGTTTGCGGAGCTACGGTTCCTGCTTCCGGCACCACTGGTGGGGGTTCGGGCGCTGGTGGCGGCGGTGGTACTGGCGGTGGCGGCGGAATTGGCGGTGGTCCTGGCATTGGAGATCTGCCATGACCGATTACACTTGGCCCGTTGATCTCATACCGTACGCCCAGACGTTCTATCTTCAGCCACATACAGGTGGCACGGAAAGTCCGTTCAGTCGCCAGACCAAAGTGTACGGATTGTCAGCTCCCAGGTGGGTTTGCTCCGTGATTTTCCGTGGTGGGTATAATGGCTTGCGGGACCAGGCAGCTTATGGTCCCAGACTTGACGCATTGCTAGCCAGGCTCAAGGGCAGACAGAATAGGGTTGCACTTTGGGACTTTCGTAGGCCGGTGTTCCGTGGTGGAGTGCCTTTGGGCATTGGCAATGTGGCAGCTTCGGCTGGTGCAAGCATCATCACCTTTACCGGCCTGGCTCCAGGCACCAAGATTTACAATGGTGATTATTTTGGGGGCGACGGTCGTCCTCATATCATCTCTTCGGGCTTGTTTGAATCAATTGCCACGGTGGCGGACGCTTCTGGCAATGCCACAGTCACTTTTGAGCCTCCGCTTGCAGCTAACATTGGCACCAATGCGGTGATCTTTGAACGGGCACCTGGATGGTTCAGAATCACAGACGATGATGCGGGCGGCACCAATGGAGTTGAGGTCGGCACAGCAGTTGATATGAAGCTAGATTTTGTTGAAGACCTAACGTAGGCTTGAGAGGGACATTATGCGGTCACCTGTCTATTATGATATCTGGGGCGATCGCGGTGTTGCCTTGAAAGAGAAGATCTCGATCGTAGGGCGAGATTTCACAGGGGCATCTTTCAGGGCGCAAGTGCGACTGTTCGCGGACGCTCCTGGCGCACCCTTGATCACCCCAACAGTGGCACTGACTTATGGCGGCACGGACACCGTAGCCAATCACATCACCGCAGGCCGTCTCACCAAGGACGTTTACAATTACATAAATGTCTCAACGGATGCCAAGTTCCAGCCCACGGATTCTGTGCCGATGAGCTTGATCGAGGTATCTGTTCCGGCAGCAAGCATGGTTTCCCCTGGGGTGCCGGCAGCCGATGAGCTGGGGGACGACAGGCCTATGTATTGGGACTTGCTGATTGACCCCACAGGCGCGGAGCTTGAGGACAAATGGGTATATGGTAAGTTCGTTGTTCGAGGGACTGTGACCGCATGAGCGACTTTGACAATCCTCCTGTACAAATTATCCCTGCCGGTTACGGCATGGCCGGAGCCACTGGTCCCACGGGACCACCTGGTGGGGCCGGAGCAAGCTTTGCCACCCGCACAGCAATGGCTGCTTACAATCCGGGCACTTTGAACAATGGCGACCCATTCTATCTGAGCGAGAGCGGTCGTGAAGGAATGTTCGTCGTTGATACTGCCAGCAATTGGACAGCAGCAATCGCGGCGGACACAGCCCAAGGTTTGTTTGTTGTTTCCACGGCAGTGCCAAGCAAGGTCTATCGTCGGATTGTTCCCAGTGCCAAAGCACTCGCTACGTGGTGGGGCGTTTCTCCAACGGCCTCGGCTTCAGCTAATGTCACTGCGTACACTGCCGCCCTGGCCGCTCTCTATGCCATCGCTCCTGGCCTGGGCGGTAACCATTCTGGCGGTTATGGCTTCACAGCGGGTTCCATTGGGCTTCATACCCCTGCTGGGCATTACCAGATCAACGCCGAAATTCCTCTCAAACAGGGCATTGATTTTACTGGAGATGGCGGCACAGGCAGCGACGCCACGATCATCATCCAGACCAGCGCAACATCGCATGGCATTCGCCTTTACGCCCAGCCTTCCCCTGGGGTGGGGGACATGCGTGCCTATGGCACCCGGATTGATGGCCTGTATCTTAAGGGCGCATTCAGTGGAACCCGTGGACCCTATCATGGCATCTATTTCAGTGCCGGCTGCACCATCAGCAATTGCTTTGCAGACAACTGGCCTGGTTCGGGTTTCCGGGGACATGCAAATAATGCGTCTGGGGAAAACATAAACTCCTTCCACCTGGAAAATCTCTGGGGTCAGCTTTGCGACTGGACCGTCTATGTGGACGGAGACAATGCTAATGCGGGTGTAGGTACCAATATCAAAGGTGAAGTGAACCGCTTTGGCACCGTTTTTGATGACAGCTTCCTGGGCAACACCTGGCTGGGTGGGCTGTGCGAAGGTAGTGGCACTACTACTGGTTTCCTTACCCGCTGCGAAAAGAGCGGCCACATCTACACGGTCAAGTATGGGCAGGAAACGTGGTGCTCGACCAATGCCCCAAGCGGCACCACTGCCAGCAATACTGGCTGGATTTACTGGACGGACGGTTCGCCAACCGCTTCTTGCCCGACTTGGACGACCGGTCAGACCTGGTACTTCGCCGCTGCTAATGCTTGCAACCCGGACGACCCCGGTAACACTCGCTCAGTCTTCACCGGATTCTATCATGAGCCTGGAGTCAATCCTGTCATCATGCCAATGGGCTGCACCTACATTCCTGCCCAATTCAACGGCACGCCAATCTTGTTCTTCGATGGCACGCCTTTCGCGGCAATCTGGACGTACAACAACACAACGGTGATGGGCAACGACGCGATTGTGGCCCGCAACTTTTATTCCTATGTTGATATGGCTTGGGGCCATGCTGCTTCTCTAAGCCCGACGCCTGCGCCAGCCGATCGTTTGATCAATTGGGAGAACACTAACTTTTATCACCAGATCCAAGCTCGCTATTGGAATGCGGGTGCGCCAACAAATATTGGCCTCCTCACTTTCGCCCGTAACTTTGGCATCCTTCTGAACTCGCAAATTTCGGGTGGCCAGGTCGGTATTCAATACAACGGCACCACGATCACCAATACGGGGATTGACTACCATCGCCCAGGCTCTGATAATGCGATCAATCTTGGTGGTGCTGGTCAACGGTGGAAGGAAATTTTCGCCGCCAATGCGACCATCAACACCTCGGACGAGCGCGACAAACAGGCGATTGCCAAGCCGAATGACGCGATCCTGGACGCTTGGGCTGATGTAGACTGGCACCAGTACCAGTTCAAGGACGCAGTTAAGACGAAGGGGAAGAAAGCCCGAACTCATGTTGGCTTGGTCAGTCAGCGAATTGAGGATGTCTTCAAGAAACACAAGCTTGACCCGTTTGCTTTGGGTCTGCTTTGCTATGACAAATGGGAAGACCAAGTGGAGCCGGTGTTTGAGGAGGTCGAAGTCTTAGAGCAGGCTGCTGGCGAAGATGAAGAAGGCAATCCCAGAATGGTGCGAGTTAAGAAGCACCAACCCAAGTACGACAAGAAGGGTGTGCCGGTAACCAAGGTCAATGTCAGAGCGGGTGAACGCTATGGCATCAGATATACAGAGGCTCTGGCTTTGGAAGCTGCCCTTCAACGTCGTCGGGCGGATCGGATGGAAGCCAGGCTAGCCAAGCTGGAAGAGGCCTTGAAATGAGTCGCCTTATCGTCCTTGCCAATTACGCTGGCGCTCAAGGTCCTGCCGGACCAACTGGTCCAGCTGGGTCAGGCAATCCTGTCACCAGGGATGTTGCGTCAGCCGCCACAGTCACCCCTGCATTCGGGGAAGACCAAGTCAATATCACCGCCCAAGCGGTGGGACTCACACTGGCCAATGCTTCTGGCACCGCCATCCCCGCTTGGGGATTTTCCGTCCGCATCAAAGACAATGGAACAGCAAGGTCCATCACCTTTGGGTCCAAGTACCGTGGGGTGGGGTTTGCCCTGCCCACCACAACGGTAGCTGGAAAGCTTATGTATATCGGGTTCATCTACAATGCGACCGATGACAAGTTTGACGTGGTGTCGGTGGCTCAGGAAGCATAACCCTTGAGACCTGGCAAGATCCTCCTCAGAGCTGGCAACCACACCGGTGGCGGTGGCGGGGGTGGCGGGGGATCTCCACCAGCAGGAGCTATCATAGGCCAAAATATCTCCAACACCTGGAGCTGGCGCGGCACAGATTATTATGTTGATCGTAGTGCCGGTCGCAACCAGGCTAGGTACATTCCGGCCGCATTTTCTGGTCCGATCACGGACTTGCCAGAAGCCAACATCAGCCCTTCCACGCGCTGGGCCACCTCTCTCCCCAATGCTGGTGCATATCTTATCCAGGAATGGGTGGACAATCTCGAGCTAAACCAGCAATTCGACGTCAGCTGGAATGGCCCGATCACAAATATGTATTTTGACTCATTGGTCACCGTCATCAATGCGCCAAATTATTCAACCAAAACAGCACGGGTTCAGTCCAATCGCACTTTGAGCGATAACCCTCACTCAATCTTCTACACCTTCAGCGGGACGATCTCTAACGATCTCAATCTAAGGATCAAGAAGGTCGGTGATAATTTTGCCGACGTCTTCAATGCCAAGCCCAAGACTGATTTTCTCCCGGTGGTTTCTTCCGGAGGCTTTACCAGATTTGTCAATTGGATCTATTCGGTAGAGCGCAATGGTCTGCGCTCGTCAGGCGACGCAACGGGTCCGACCTGGGCCAATCGTAATAAGCCGGACGGTGGTGATTGGGTCTTTGGCGACGGGGTTCCCATTGAGAATGCCTTGGCCTGGTGCAATGCGACCAATACCAACCCCCACATCAATATCCCTTGGAATGCCCCGAACGATTGGATTGACGGTGTCGCCGGACTTATGCTGTCTGGCCTTAACCCAGGTCTCAAGGCTGCATATGCTTTGTCAAATGAGCCATGGCTGGGCAGTTATCAAGTTCGTTACCAGGCACAGACTGAGGGTTCGCTAGCTGACTATGCGCAGGCGGGCTATGGCAAGACCGCACAGTTCACAGGGTCGATATCCGGCACCACTCTTACCGTCACCTCAGTGGCTTTGGGCGTGGTCACCCCTGGACAGTATCTTGCCGGTGCAGGCCTAGCTGCTGGTTTAGGCATCGGCGGGCAGCAGCGTGTTGCCGGGCAGCTCACCGGAACCCCTGGGGGCGTCGGCACCTACCAGGTTGATGTTTCCCAGACGGTGGCCTCTACCACTATCAAGCAGTACGATTTCAATGCCGCTATCGGACGATGGGGCGAACGGTTCAAGCAGGTCATGGCGCGGATTGATGCGGTGTATGCCGGAAATCTTTCCAAGCGTGTGCGCTTGCTGGAAGCCCAGAATGCTCAGCCAGGCATGTACAGCACTCTTTTGGCCTTCAACGACGGCACCCCGTCAGGCACCGTTCTTTCTTATACCGACGCACTAGCCTCTGCTCCTTATTTCACTCACGATGCCACCTACACCGTCGATACCGTCCTCACCGCCGGTGCATCGCTAGACGCTTTCTTTGCCGCGCTGCCGTCTATGATGGACACAGCCCTAGACAATGCGGTGATGGTCAAAGACATAGCCACCGCCAACGGTCTTGGCTACCAGACTTATGAGGCGGGACAGCATTTCAACTTTAAGAGCCTCTCGACGCTCCAACTAGTTGAGCGTGATCCTCGCATGCGGGATGCGTATCTGATCTATATCCAAAAGTATGAGCGGAAGATCGGGCGGACTTCGCCCATGACTATGTACGGTTACACCATGGGGATTGGCGCTGATGGCACCAACCCTGGCGAGGGCTTTGGTCTCATTGAATATGCCGGACAGACCACCGGCACTGCCACTCCAAAGTGGCTTGGGGTCAAGCAGTACGTCGCCAATACCCACCGCTACCCTACCAATGTCGTCGGCAGTCTGGCGGTAGATATTGGTGTAGGCAAAGCCAATGGTTCCAGCTGCGGCACGCTGACAGAGTTTGTTCCTGGTGCGGTGGCTTCGATCGTAGCAGCTTCTGGCGGGGTCAACCCTGCCGCATTCGCTGCTGGGGATACAAATTTAGGTCCGACCTTAGCAGTCACTGTTGCTGACATAACATTGTTGCCTAGCTCACCGCTAGATTTCACTGTGACGCTGAGACAAACGGACTCACGCTTCATACCGGTGAGTGGTGTCGATCACATTGACACGGTAGTTAACATTTCGGCAGTTGCGGTGCCGCGTGCCAACTTTGAGAGTGGGCTTCCGTCCGGTTGGGTCAGCAACCTGGATGGTCTAGCTCGTACTGGCTACACCCAAACCAACATGGCGGCGAGCGCCCCAAGTCACGACCTGCTGCTCACCAACACCAATGGCTTGGGCAATAAGAATCTGTCGTTCCTTTGGAACACAGACATTGATGTTACCAAGCCGCTGCTGAACACCCACCAGATGAAGCTGAGTGCCCTGTCGCAAGGCTCCCAGGGGATGACGTTCGGCACCCCTGGCACGGGCACTGGCGCGGTGCTCCTGATCGGCCGAACATCATCCGTGCTTTTCTTTGGGGTGGTTACTGGCGGCTCTTACGCTCCTGCGGCGGGCGACGTTGCGATAACTTTCTCTACTAACAAGCACACGCGTTGGTATCGTGACCTTTCAAATGGACACCTGGTCGTGCAAACTGCGTCATCCACCGCACCTGATCCACCCCTGGAAACGGACTATGTCACCCGCTTGAACATCCCATGGCCAGCAGGCGTACCCACCACCGGCAAGGCGGGCATGTGGGTTAGCTACGACGGTGCCCCGACAGCCGGTGATCATGCTGACTTTGCTTATTACAATAGTTCGCCTTAACTAGTTCCAGAAGGAGAGAAGACGATGCAAGACAAGCCGCACCCGGATCATCCGGACCACCCGGACCATCCAGACGTTCCACCTGGCGACACGCCTGTGCCCAATACTCCGCCAGGTGGTCCGCCGCCGCCGCCATCGAGCCCACCTGCTCCGTGAGCTCACCTGAGCTAATCATGCTCCTGGCAGCCGTCGTTGCTGGGCTTTCTTCCGCTTGGAAGAACCCAACAGCGGCGGCGCTGGTGCTGGCATATATTGCTTCTCAATTCTTTGAGTTGCCGCCCAAGCTTTACATCTTGCCAGACATCCTCACCCTGGCGATGATCTTCAGCAAGCCCCGTTATCACCCTTGCGACCCCTATTACACTTTGAGCACCTGGCAACAGCTGAAGTGTATATGGACGGAGCGCAGTCCTGCTGACAGGCTGATCATAACCAGCATGCCCTTGGCCTGGTATTTCTATGCGCCAGTGCTAACTTATCATCAGTATTGGGCGCTGTGGTGGATAGCAATATTTCAATTTGCCGTGGTCAGCATTGAATCAGTTTTCATAAGTTGGTGTCGTCACCGTCATCGTGACGGCCCTGGTGCGACGGAGTGCCCGCGTAATTGGATGGAGGTCTCGGTTGCATGAGAGCATCTTTGACAGGATTTATTCTTGGGCCACATTCACAGCCGCGATCTTCGCAGCTAACCTTGTCGCATTGTTCAAGGCATGGCCGCTCGTCATGTCACGACTCAATGAGCGCCACAGGGACGTCGCCGCTGAAAAGGCTGGCGATTGGGAGCGCATTCGTGCAGAGCGTGATGCCGCCCGGAAAGACCGTGACCTCATGCGGGAAAGATGGGCGCTTTGCGAGGTGGAAAAGAATGATTGGATGCGGCGCGCAATAACTGCCGAGGCTACGCTGCAGGGATTTGGAGAGTGGAAGCAGATGTTGGCTGTGCGGGAAGCCGCTCGGCGTTTGGCCACTAGCAATGAGGACGAAAGCTCATGAGTGCTGCTGCTGACCTGTTCGACGCTGCAAGGGCGTTGAAGCGAGAGCTCACTGGCAACCCCAATATTGGCTTGGACCAGGAACAAGACGTTGATGCTTTTAATGCGATCATCTCGCGTTGGAAGCCTGTCGTTAAGACTAGCCCACCCGTGATAGATCTGACGGCAGGGACAAAGAACCCTACCGCACTGACAAACGCTGCCGAATTTTTTGCCGTGGTGCGGGAAGCATTCGGGGCTTTGTCAGAAGAACAGGTCAAGGGCTTTGAGCGATTGCTCCAGGCGTACGGCGTGGCAGTTTGGCCAATTGCTTATGCAGCATACGGCTTGGCCACTGGCTGGCGGGAAACTGCCAAGCAGATGAAGCCGGTGAAAGAAGCCTATTGGTTGAGTGAAGATTGGCGCAAGAACAATCTTAAATATTACCCTTGGTACGGCAGGGGTGATGTGCAGCTGACATGGCGGACGAATTATCTGCGAGCAGACAAGGAGCTGGGTTTGTGCGGTTCACTAGCCGCCAATCCTGAGCTGGCCTTGCGGCCGGACATATCCGCAAAGGTCATGGTCATGGGGATGGAAGAAGGATGGTTCGTGCCAGGCCACAGCCTGCCGATTCATCTGCCAGGGTCCGGCAATGCCAGCTTTGATCAATATAAGCAAGCCAGGCGGATCATCAATGGCACTGACGCTTGGGAAGAAATAGCAACCAATGCGCTGAAGTTTGAAGCGGCATTGATCGCTGGAGGGTGGCGGTAATGGGCGGGATCACCAACATACTCAAAGGCATTGGCGGCGAATTCGAGGTCGTCCGCAGCTTGGGCGCATTCGGCATTTTGGCCTATGTGCTGGGGGTGCAAATATTCGTAGGCTATGAGGTATTCTATGCCGGCAAGGCATTTGACTTGGTGGCTTATTGCACCGCTTTCCCAGGGGGACTCAGCGTTGCCATTGCCGCTGTGGCGGGTTCTGCTGCCGTGAAGGACCGCCAGGTGGCCACAGCCAGGGTGATCAATGACACAGGCGCGGTACCCGCACCGCCACCGGCTGGTCCAGAAGTGCCCGTGACGGGAGATCAGCACGTTCACAGTGGTCCAGGCATGCCCGAACCCCCAGCAGGAACCTAGCCATGAAGATAGAAATCTTTCCAGGTCGCAACTTGGTTGGTGAAAGGCGCTGGTATTTCCACATCCTCGGAGGCAATGGCGAGATCATGGCTCCGAGCGAAAGCTATGTGCGCAAGATTGATTGTGTGAAGAGTGCAGAGAAGCTGAAGGCCGAACTGCAATTTGCGGACATTGTTGTGTTAGAAGGAGAGAAGAAATGACCAATATGACACAGGTGCGTGGTTGGGCCACTAGTCACCTATTGATCGCTATGGTTATCGCTGCTGCGGTAGGCTTTGGCCTGGGATTGTTATTGTCATGAATCCCTTGTCAGGCCTGACATGGCAGATCAAGGCCATCATTGGCTTGGTGGGGGTGCTGGTCTTCATTGGGATATTGTACGGCGCTTATTCCAAGGGCTATAGCAATGGCAGGGCCAAGGTCGAGCTGGCCAACCAGAAAGCCATCAATGCAGCCATAGTCCAAGACCGACAATCGGCGGAACGTCGCCAGCAAGAGGAGCTGGCATCAGCCAGTATTAGAGGACAGGAGAAGGCAGCATATGAAACGGCAATTGCGTCCGCACCAGGTGGCAAGAATAGTCCCGCTGCTCATGCTCGCGCTTGCGAGCGGTTGCGACAGGCCTACGGTCCAGGGAGTGCAAACATACCCGCGTCCTGCAGACCTGCAAGCGGTAACGGCACCCAAGCCCCTGCCAAGTCCCAACATCGCTGACGATCCCCAGGCGGCAGAGCGGGACAATGCTGCGGTGGACGCTTGGGGCAATAGCCTGCACGATGCAGGAGTGAGGATATGTCATTGGGCGACCGAGCGCGGCTTGGTGCTGCCATTCCAGTGTGAGAGGAAATAGTTATGCTGACCAGGGCCAATATTCCCAACATAATTTTGGCATTGATCGTCTTTGCTGTAGCTGTGCTATTGTTCGCCGGTCCTGGTCATTCAGCTGCTCCGCCTCCGAGCTTTTCGGTGCCGAGCTTTTCCGCTTATGAAGATGCCGGCACTCTGCAAGTCCCTGTGACAAAGTCCAAGAAGGCGAATAGCTATTCAAAGGTACGGGTTGTCACGGTGGACGGGTCCGCGCATGCGGGCACGGATTATCAGGCAGTCGATACCACACTGACATTCGGCAACAACGTGCTGACAATCAATGTGCCTGTGCCGGTCATCAACCGTGCAGATTACCAGCCCGACAGATCTTTCCAGATCAAGCTTATTGCAGTGCGCAATGCTGCTGTCGGTTCGCCGGGCACGATCAGCATTCAAGACCGTGGGTCCCCGCCGCCGGTCTCTGACGTTTGCCCCAATGGCACAGCCAAGCCTCCGAGTGGCCCCTGTCCAGAGGCAAATGCACCCCCTATCGCAGACAATTTCAGCATTGAGGATTACACCGAATATACCTGGTACGGTCCCCCACCCGCTGGCTCGGGCTTGCCGCCCAACCGTGGTGGCCTGGCTCCGGTCAGTCCGGACTCAGTCGGTGCTTTCCGCTTCAACTGTGCGGCAGGGCAGGTGGCTCAGTTTGATCCGATCGTGTTCCCAGGACAGGTCAAGGCTGGTCACCTCCACCAATTCTGGGGCAATACCTCTATCCAGCCCGACTCAAATTATTCGACCATGCGGGTCAAGGGCGGTTCTACCTGCGACAATCGCTCAAGTGGCACAGTGGCGATCAACCGCACAGGTTATTGGGCACCGGCCATGCTGGACGGAGCGGGCAATGTCGTCTTGCCCGACTATATCAATACTTATTACAAGCAAGTTCCGCACACAGACCCTGGATGTGGATTCCCAGACGCCACGACCACCCCCCCACACATCGGTATCTGCACGGACCTACCCAACGGCATCACATTCGTGTTCGGCTGGAACCCGTTGACGGGCAAGGGCGGACCTAATGATCCCAACAGTGGTGATCATTGGGTGATGTGGTATGAGTGCTGGTCAGACCTCATCGGCAGCCCTTCCGAAGTCGCTTCGGCAAGGGGACAGTTTCATTCAATTGCCCAGGTGGTGGCTGCTGGTTGTCCGGCAGGGGACGTTCTGGTCTCGCAAGGCGTCATGCCTCAGTGCTGGGACGGCAAGAATTTGGACGTGCCAGACCACCGGTCACACTTGGCTTTTTATGGCCCTGACGCGCCTATCCGTTGTCCGACCGATCACCCCTATCAAATGGTCGGGGCGCAGTTCCGTCTTCACTACACCACGGACGCTAACTTTGTAGCGGGCAAGTGGCACTACAGCTGCGACATGGACGGTATGGAGGCTGGCACATGCCTTCACTTTGACTATATGGAGGCTTGGTCTCCGGCCGCAAAAAGCCGTTGGTTCCGCAACTGCATTGATGGCCACCTAACCGCTGCCCAGGGCGACCTTTGCGATCGTAAGCAAATGAAGGAAGCCGGTGCGCCGCCAGAAGGCTGGCCACGGCACCGACTGGTGCCTGTACCGCCGATGTGAACCTAATTCACTTCAAATTTCAATATTGTGAAGGTGGCAGGGGCAGTTGCAAATACGCCGTGTCCATAGCCCGTGCCGCCGCCAAGTGTGAACCCTACCCTGGCGGCGTGAGCCATTGCGTCTTCAAAGGCTGCGGGATTCTTGCTCCTGTCGCTGTTCATCACTGCTGACCAATTGCCGGCCATCTTGGCGGAGACAGTGTGTTCGCCAGGCTCCAGGGGTTGTGTCGCAAATGTGGCCCACCAACGGTAGGTTTCAAATGGACCGACACCTGACCAGTCGTCTCCAGAGCGTTGGAAATAAAGTGTGATCAGTGCTGGTGCCCCTGGCAGTGGATTGGTTGATGGGAGCACAGATGCGCCTTGTGGCAGGTCAAGCCGATAAGTGAGGGTGATCTCGCTGGCGCTTGACAATGGTCCTGTGGGACGAGTGACATAGTGAACATGGGTGTTTGGACCGAGCGGGAATGAATCCCCTGTCAAGGTCGGCGATGAGCCTGGGGAATAATTGATACCGTTGATGGTTGGCCCAATGGACCACCCCAATGAAGCTTCAACAGGCTTGGGTGGGCTGTGAGAGCTGTCATTGCTGCAAGCGGATATTGATGCCATTGCCATAGCTATGAGCACAGAGGCTGAAAGGGCTATGGCCCAGCTTAGAATGCGAGTCATCATTTAAGCTCCTGCTTGAGAGCGGCGCGGGCGCAATCCATCATCGCCAACATTTCCTTGTCCCGCTTGGGGTCGATGTTCCGAGTAGGATGCCCAAACCCGTTGCTGGCAATTCGCCCAAGCGCCTCCCTCAGTGCATCAGCTCCGGTATTGAGACGTTCGAGTTCGTCAGCGGCTTCGTATGGCGCTCTCGTGTTCCCGTGACGCATCTGGCCTTCGTGCTCAAAGATGCAGCACCATTGCTTCGGAGACCGCAGCCGCTCAATCAGGCTCGATACGTCCACAGGTGACGGACTAGTCATGGGAGGTGTCCCCGACGTTCTGGGCGATACCCTTCGGGTCCGCGCTCTCGTCTTCGACGGCGCCTGTAGTCGCCGCCCGTTGGGCTTCGATCGCTTGCGCCTGCCTCGCATCCATTGCGCTGAGGCGGGCAACGCCACGCAGCGAAACAAAATCCACATGCTCGGTCATGCCGTCGAGATCGTCCTCACACCCCTTCAGGCTCGGCGTCATTGCGGTTGCTCCTTCAAAAATCATCGAATGCCTCCAGAATGTCAGACAGCACCATCGCTGAAAGACCTTTCTTCTGCTTAAGATTGCGCAATATGTAGCGATCAATTGAATTGCGGGCGATGAGGTCGGTATAATTTGAGCCGCCGATCATGCCACGTCGGTCAATGCGGTCCTCACTTTGCCAGCGGTCCAGCGCATTAAAGCTATTGCTGTAGTAAAGTGCCTGGGTGCAAACGGTCTGAAGTCCGTCCGTGCCGGTGCCCGCTGATTGGGGATTGGCCAGGAACCCACGCACACTTGGGTCCATGATGAATGTCATCTTGGCATTGTGTCTGGCTTCGTCGCTGCCGGTATATTCGGAGAAATTGATCTTGGCAGAGCGCATTGCTTCGGCCAAGATTCTCCGGTCCTCGATGAACCTGGTCCACAAGACCTGCTTGCCTTCCTTAGCATCAAGATATTCCAGGGCAGCAATTGCCCTGGGATTCTTCTCCACCGGCATCAGCCTGATCGGCACACCCCGTTCGTCAATGATGAAGCCATTGGCAATTTGCTGAACCTTTGTGAAGGCGGCGGTAACGCTGGTGACAGGCACGACTTTGCCGTCCGCCAATTCCGCAATCAGCTCTTGCTTGACCTGGGCGATCAGCCTGACCTGCTCCGTCGTCAGATCAAGCAACCAATCTGAATAATGCTTGGGGATATAGCCAATTTGCTCCTTGGTCACGCGGTAGGTGAATGGTTCCACCTTGCGCTTGAACTCATCCAAATTCTGCACACCGGTGACGCTGACCCTGGTGCCCTTGACCGTTTGCAGGCAATACTTGGCCTTGAATGTGGTGAGATATTTTATACCCAAGATGTTCTCGTCCAGCCAAACTAGCTGGGCCCATTCGTCTGTCAGATCCTTGGCGATTGGTGTGCCGGTGAGGATTGTGCGGTAAGAACTGAATGGTTTGAGCTTGAGCATCTTGTCGTGCCGGATGCTCTGGTTCATGATGTGTTGGCTCTCGTCCGCGACGATGTGAAGCTTGCCCTTGTGTGCCTGGCAGAATTCCAATACCGCTTCCCGCGCCTTTTTTCCTCTCAGCGCGTCGTAATTAACAGAGAACCATTTCAGCTCATCCCCTTGCCACTTCAAAATTTCTGGTAGGGGCTTATTGCGCCAATAATCGCCCTTGTATAATGGGCCATGGTCTTTAGGCAATTCGGATTCAATCCATTGCCGGTGCACACCTTTTTTGGTGACGACCAGCACACCGGTGATTTCCCCAGCCAGGAACAATTGACAACTGCGGTCTATCGCTACCTTAGTCTTGCCGGTGCCCTGCTCCATGAATTGTCCAAAGAAACGCTTGCCCTGGCAGCGATTGAATGCCACCAATTGATGAGGGTCAGGCTCACGTTTGAACTGGAAATTAATGGGAATGTGAACGGACTCAAACAACTCAATATCATTGCTTGCCCCTTGGACTTCCAGGGCTGGAAAATGAGCCTTGATGTAATCAAGATTGTGCTTGGTATTCTCAAGCCTCAACCCACCACCCTTCAGCCAATTGCGTCTGCCCTCCAGAGCTGGGAGCATAGCCAGAACGGTCGGCGTGGCCCTGGTCATCAGGGTGATCTTATCATCTTCAAGCTTGGCGATCATGACCTACAGGGCCTGTACATACATTTCTGATGCCGGTGGCAGGAGCCGATGCGGCACGTCTCCCAATCCTCTTGGAGACATTCGGCAATCGCCCCATCGATGATTTCCTCGCGTCCCGGCATATCGGGATCGTGGATCGCTTTCGCGAGCGCGCGATGGTTCATCATTCCCCCTCCTGCTTGAGAGCGGCGTCAGCGGCCTCTAGCGCCTCGTCACAGACGCAACGGTTGCAGGTGATGGGTGCCTTGGTGCAGTCGCCGTAGTGTTCTTCGTTGCGGCAATCGTGCAGTATCTTGGCGGCCCAACCCGCGTCGGCATCCGCCTCGGCCATCAGCCAAGCGATTGCAGCCACATTCCGATATTGCTCCCGCAGTGCATCAGCTTCGGTATTGTGGGATGCGATTGCGTAGCGGGCCTGCGCGTAATCGTCGTTTTCGAGCGCCACCTGTAGCCCGTCGAGAGCGCCCTTCACTTGCGGTAGATAGTCGTGAAGGCCGTCGATCACCTGAGCGGCAAAGTGGGCGTCGTTTCCGTCCGCATTTTCGCCAGCCTCATGCGCCATGACATTGCCAGCGATCAGACGAGCAAGCGGCAACAGGCTCGATACGTCCACAGGTGACGGACTAGTCATGGGAGGTGTCCCCGATGTTTTGGATGCGAGAATGCAAGCAGGATGGTGCCCGCCGCCCTTCTTTCCACACTGGTCACACGGTCCTGCATCTGCGGGGTCAGGGGTCATCGTCCAGTTGTCCTGATCGCAGCAGGAGCCTCGCCAAATCCACCGCCACCATCGGTTACGCTCTCAAGCCAGCGGCGAATGTGGAACAGTTCGCCGGCGATGCTCTCCAGCGCTTCGACGATGCGCGTCTCGTTCGACTTCGGCACGGACACGGCCTTTGGCGCCGCATCGGCAGTCTGACTCGGCCAGTGAAAATGTTCTTCCATCACTCACACCCCTTCAGGCTCGGCGTCATTGCGGTTGCTCCGCTTTGACATTGCCGTGCGCCAGGTCCCAGCGCAGATCGTTCAGGCGTCCGCCCTGGGCCAAATAATCTTCCGTACTGATGCCAGGGTTGTCGATGATGATCTGCAAAGACCGATAGCCATTGCTGTTCTTGCGACGGGGATTTTCAAAGAGCAACATGTCTTCTGGGTTCAGCTTCTCCCCACCAACAACAGGCCAAAGCTTCTGACCAGCAGCGGTGCCCTTGCGGCCGCGCTTGGATGGGGCAGGAGCGATGTCGGGTTGCGGTTGCGTTGGAACGGGCTGCGGAGGCTCGGCTGTGCTCCCTGTGGCCTGTGCACTGGTCTCTGGTTTGATGAAGTAAAGCCTGGGCCCGTCTTTGACGGACGTTTCCTGCACATCCGGGTGCTTGATGGATTTATAGATGGTGCTGGTGGACTTGCCGGTCAGCCTGGCCAGCTCTTTGACAGATGTTGGGGCTTGCTCGAGAAAATAGCGTAGTTCGTTGTCCATGGTCACTTCCTTTCGTTGTCGTAAAGGTACAATTTGATCCTGCGAGCTTGCCTAGCCACCTGGCTGGGCTGGAGGATGTAATTTTCAAGCTCATCAAGGATCTTGAACACCTCATCTCTGGTCGGAGTTTTCATTTGTGCACGCAAAAGAGCAATATGAACACCAGGGCAAATACCGCACCGCCAATTAGCAGTCGCATATCGCGCCTGGTCTCGTCGTTCATGCCTTGAATCCTTCCATAAATGTGCTCTCTGCGAGCGGGGTGAAGCCTGTAAGGACGGCTGGCGTAGCGTGGAGCTACGTGCTGGGCACGGGTGCCGTGGCTGGTGGTGAAGGTGCTCATGATCGCGCATCTTGGATGCTACGGGTGTCACTGTCAAACCAATAGCAACCATCTTCATAGGCCTCCCATAGCATTGGGTGCCATGAGTCAGGGCATTTGATCAGACGTCCGCGCTCAGGATCTGCACAATCTTGATAGCCACGGTTCCAGAATTCATTCCACCTTGGGGAATTGCCAGTGGCGAATTTCATCTTTAGGTCTCCTTTGGCTGGTCGTTCCTTACGACCACAAACCCCTTATCTCTCTAAATTGCCAAAAAGAAAACAATTATTTTGTCACTTAAGGAAAAATTATCGTCATTGGCTTGCCCTGCTTGCGGGCATAGCGGATTGTGGACCAGGTGCCCGAGCGCAGATGCTCCTGGCGGGTCAATGGGCAAGCGATCAAGTGCTCGCATTCATCCACAATGTCACGGTTGCGCTCCAGGTAAGGCTTGGCAGGGCGGACCTCGTCGCACTTTGTGAAGGCTCGGGCTTTGGGGTTCGTAGGCGGGTGCTGGACCGTCTTGATGCCTAGCCCTGCAGCAATGGCATTCGAGGTGGCGTCGGCCCCCACACAATCGCCCTGGTGCAGCTCGGTAGCTCCCAACTCACGGAGTTTCTTACCAACGGCCTCAATTTGTTCGTCGTTGATGCCCTGACCAGTGCCGGTGAAGCCTATGCGCATGATTGTGCCCCTTTGTTGATTGCGAGCAAGACCAAGCAAGCGTCCCAATGGCTCTCACAGGCCACGACAATGCCCCTGTCCACATGGCGACGGACGTCATTGCCGTCGGCATAGCAGTCAATGCCCGCCAATGGTTCTGACCTGGCGGCAGCCCGTAGTTCCCGGTCCTGTCGGTCCACTTATTTCCTCCAAAACAGCTTGCTGACAATGTTGCGGCCGATGATCTTGTTGGTCAAACGGCGGACTATCGGTGTGATAGAACCGGTCTTGACCGCTTGCTTACCTGCCCTGGCATCGGCGCTGAGACGGGCAAGCTTGAAGAGTAGGCTGGTGAGGGTCATTTCCATTGCTCCGATCTAACAATTATCTCATTTCCTGAGCGGGGCAGCACCGACAAACCAGCACTGAATCCTTCACTACGTATGACAACACCGTCATAGCCTTCTTCCGCATAAGCTTGTATCTCGAACTTTGGCCATGTGATCCTCTGGGCTGGTATGACCCTTCCCTGGAGATCTCCAATGTAATCAGATACGACAATTTCTCCAATTGCGCCTGTGGGTTCTCCAAAGGCCCTGCCAGCAGCTTGCTTTGATTCTTCCAGCTGCTGCTCAAGCCTGGCAATGTGATCCTTAGCGAATTTAGGGAGAACATCGAAATTGGGTTTAAACTTGGTGACTGAACGCTGCAATGTCCTGGCATCAATAAAACGATCGCTGGCCTCTTCCAAAGAGCTAAGCACACCAGCGGTATCGATGCTCTGCAGATCGCTCAGTACCTGGTCCAGAGCGGCAATGGCGGATTCCGCAGCTGTTCCCCTGTCTGACGACTTTAGGCCTTCTGGCATAGCATTAAGATATTCCTGCTCGTCGTCCCTGATCTGCTCTACCAGACCAGATATCCTTAAGACCTGGTCAGCCAGCTGAGAAAGATCAGGAGCAAGGGCAGCGATCTCTCGCCTGCGATCTTCATTCACAGTGACTTCTCCACAATCCAAATTTGCAGCACCCGCTTGGAACGCCTGATGGTCCAATCAACCATTTTGCCGTCAACGAATGCCGACACATGGCTTTCTGTGAAGATCAGCGCGTCCGGCATATTCTCCCAAGCTCGCTTAAAGCGGCGCGGGTGATGGGTGGTGACATTTTGCAGCTGGGAGTGCTTGCCTGGGTAGGTCTTGACGATCTCCATCAGCTCTTTGTGGCCAAGCTTGGTGATCTTATACCCCAGGGCCTGCAATGCCCTTTCTTGCTGCCACTTGTAGGTGCCACGTCCAGGCTTGCGTCCCTCAGCAAATAGGGCTTCCTGGACCGTTTTGCCGCTCAGGCCTGTGACTGCTGCCAGGGCGACCACGGCACAAGCTGCTCCGTCGCCCTTGATTTCTTGCCTCAGGCGGGTGTAGAGCTCTGGCACCTTGGCTGTCTTTTTGTGAGCCATCACCTTGCCTCTTTCGCTGATCGCGATCTGTTTATTTCTCGGAAGTCCGCCCCTGCCCTGACAGCAGGGTGGTCGTCAGCTTGCCCCTGCAAAATCTTGGCACGGACAGTAATTGATTTAGGATCATCTCCCCTGATGGAATTTGCACCGTCGATGCGGTCTTGTTGGGTGACTTTCTCAAGCATCACCTTGCCCCTTCCGTAAACCTGACCTCACCACCGACTGCGGGCTTGAACGTGCCGCGCAGAATCAGCGGCACATAGAGCGTCTTGAATACACCAGCGCCGTGCTCCGCGATGAAAGCGTGGAAGGGGAAACTGCCGGGGGCAGTGACGATTGCGCGGGAATCAGCGTCGGCGGCAGAGAGGCGTTGGGCCTCATCAACGTCGCGACAGAAGACCGTGATTGGGGTGATCTTGGTGGGCATTAGCCTTCCCCTCTCAAGATTGGTTCGATGACCACTTTGACCGGGAAAGCTGGAGCACGCATGGGTCCAACTTTCTGCCTGTAGGCGGCAGTTCGGGCGTGACGCTTCCACCAAGCGGCATGCTTGCGGAATTTGGGTGCATATGACTCATCTGCCACGGTGTAGCAAAATTTGTCACCGCACGCATCTTGGACGTAAAAAGCACAATCAGCCACGAGCTGCCTCCATAACTTGGGCAAAGGTGAAAATCCGGCCTGTGCCGTTGTCGTTGACGCGGTAGCCACGACGGGCATTCGCATACGGCATCGGCGAAGAGTGGTCGGGGATCGCATAAGGTGCGATGACCGTGATGCCCTTGCAGGAGAGGCGGCGAAGGGTGGAGGCAGAGAAGTCGCGCATAAGACGCTCCTTAGAGTTGGTGGGTCGTTTCTGGCTTCCCAATACGATCATTCTCGGCCAAATTGACAAAAAAGAAAAGAGAATTCTTTCATTATAATTCAAGCACTTAGAAGAAAGTTTCAAAAAAGATCAAAAAAACACGTTTCTTTTTGAATTGTCTTGGCCGATAAGGGATCTGGCGGTTCACCTTGTCCGCTGCAAGAAAAGGTACAATGAGATTATGGCCAAGAAAGACCAAGCCCTGGTGCCCACGGGACCAGGCGACCAGTCGGTAGCGATCGCCGACGATTTCTTCCAATCACAAGCGGGTGCGGGCCTTGACAATGTCACAGCTGCTGACATGTTGGTGCCCAGACTCACAATTCTCCAAAGCTTGTCACCTCAGCTCAAGCCACGTGACGCTGCTTATATAGAAGGCGCCAAGGTCGGCGACATCTGTGATGTCGGCACCGGCCAATTGTTCCCAGGCACTATCCTGTTCCTACCGGTTTATTACCGCAAGGACTATCTGGAATGGGCGCCACGCTCGTCTGGTGGTGGCCTGGTAGCTATCCACAGCGATCCGGCAATTCTCGAGCGCACAACCCGCAATGACAAGAAGCAGCCCCTGTTGCCCAATGGCAACTTGGTAGCGGAAACAGCCCAATTCTACGGGTTCAACCTTTCTGCGCAGCGGCAGATGTGCTTTATTCCCATGGCAAGCACCCAACTGAAGAAGGCGCGCAAATGGATCACCATGGCCGCTGGCGAAAAGCTGCGTAGGCGTGATGGATCTGAGTTCACAGCGCCATTATTCTACCGTGCTTATGAGCTGGGCACAGCGGAAGAAAGCAATGCCCAGGGAGATTGGGCAGGGTGGAAGGTCGATCGCGGTCCTGCTCTGAATGAGATGGAGTTCGACGGCACGCCTTGGCAAACCGTTGCCCAGGCAGCGGCCGACTTCCGGCTCTCGATCATGGCTGGTGAAGCCAAGGGCGACATCTCCGACATGAACAGCGACATCGAGGGCGAAGTCAGTCACGAAACTGCGGAGATGTAAATGAGCAGTTCCTCGGAAGATTTCAGCTTCGAGGAGCAGGGGGACGTCGCCGCGTCCCCCGACGCTCTGTCCAAGTTGAACGCAAAACTGGCAGAAGCCATTGAGCTCAAGACCATCGTTGATACGATGGAAGAGGACTTGAAGGCGGCCAAGCAGCAGCTGAACAATCTCAACACCCAGGTCATCCCGGACATGATGGCCGAATTGGGCATGGAGCAGGTCACCCAGCGTGGGTGGCAGATTAAGGTCAGCGAGTTCGTCAGTGGCTCCTTGCCTAAGGAAGCTGATAAGCGTGATCTGGCAATCAGCTGGCTGACCATTCACGACGCTGATGACCTTATCAAGACGCACCTGGCGGTTGATTTCTCCAGGTCGCAGCACAATGAGGCGCTGAGCCTGGCGGCACAGATTGAAGAGCAGGGCTTTTTGCCAACGGTGGAAAGCACGGTTCACCCGCAGACCCTTTGCGCCTTTGCGCGGGAACGCCTCAAGAATGGCGAAGCCCTCGACACGGAAGTGTTGGGGCTGTACACTGGCAGGGTTGCAAAGTTCAAAAAGCTGGGAGAGGACTAATGATTTACAAGTTGACCTTTGGGCATCAGACGATGCTCATTGACAGTGAAACCCTGGACCCTGGCGAACTTCGTAACCTCAAGGACCTGGGCCATTGTGCACACTTCACCCTTGAGCGTAACAATCCAGACCGTCTGCCGGGCATGGACCATGATCCGTTGGACGATATCGCTAAGGAAATAGTGGGTGGAAGAAAGTATTCCTCACCCACATTCAATCCAATTCTCAATCAAGCCATTCATCGTGTGAATGAGCGGGGGTTGCAGTGATGGACGCGGGGTTCACACCTGGACCATGGGATATAAGCCTCCAAGGCAACGTCATCGTACAATCCGATAGCAGACAGTTTGTTTGCGATCTGAACGGGGTTGTTGGGCATGATGCCAATCTCATCAAGACAGCTCCTGAGCTTTATGATGTGTTGGTTCTGGTCGATGAAATGTTTTCTTCCCCTGGCAGCATAAACAAGAACTCTGTTCGCGATAAGGTTCGTACCATCCTTGCACAAGTGAGAGGCGAGCGATGACCATCTCCATCATCGGTGCCGGCATGGCAGGGCTGTTGGCAGGAGCCATGTTCCGGCAGGAGGCGCAGATCTATGAGGCTGCCGCAAGCTTGCCGAATAATCATCATGCCCTGCTGCGGTTCAGGTCAGACGAGATAGCTCAGCACTTGAACATTGAGTTCTCCCAAGTTGATGTGATGAAAATCGTCAAGCCCTGGCGCAATAAGATCGCTGAGGCTGTGGGCTATTCACTCAAGTGCAATGGCAAGGCGTCATTGCGGTCAATCCGCTCCGCTGAAGGCAAGGTGGACAAACGCTTCATCGCGCCGCCAGATTTCATCCATCAGCTTGAGGAGCTGCAGACCAATGAGATCAGGTTTGATGCAAAGATCGGTCGTGCATGGATCGATCAATATGATAACAATGCTGGTCCGATCATTAGCACAATGCCGATGGGCTCGCTTATGAGTCTGTTGGAATATCCGGAGCCCCTTGAATTCAGCTACCGCCATGGCCATGTGATCAAGGCGGAACTTGAGCTGCCGAGCGACCTTTGTGCGACGGTCTATTACCCCGACCCAAACACACCAATGATCAGAGCAACCTTGACGAGTGACTTGCTGCAGGTGGAGTTGGTTGAGGAATATGACCGCAACAAATTTTCTCTAGAATATATCATGGCCCTGGTGCTGCAAGATTTTGGGCTGGAAGAATGCAAATATTCGGCCGAGCTGGTGCAGCAGAAATATGCCAAGATCACCGCAATTGATGACCGTGCCAGACGCAAGTTCATCATGTGGGCCACGGACAATTTCAACATATACAGCCTTGGCCGGTTTGCAGTTTGGAAGCCAGGGCTATTGCTAGACGACGTGTTTCATGATGTGCGCAAAATCCAAGCCATGATGCGCAATGGCACCAATTATCATGCGAGGGTGAACTAAATGCAAGTCTATTTGATCGATTATACCGGCAGCGGTCACTTTGACAAGCTGTATGCTGCAAGGCTCTTGGCCTACACAAAGAACACCCGCCTGGAACAATCTCCTTCCGGTCTGGGCAAGTTCATGGACATGCCGGAATCCGACCTGCTGGACGAGCTTGATTATATCAGCAAGACCCTCCGCAGCAGCTGGGAGTTTGTGGATTACACATTCCAGATCGTCGGTGTGACAAGGGCATTCACCCATCAGCTGGTGCGCACCCGCACCGCCAGCTATGCCCAACAGGCGCAGCGCGTCGTCAACATGGGCGAGTTCGGCCACCTGGTGCCGGACACGGTGAAGGGTGACCCCATCAAAGAGGTAATTTGGGACGGGGTGATGGAGACAATCAGCTCTGCTTATCAGCAATTGCAGGGCATGGGGGTGCCCAACCAAGATTGCCGTGGCCTATTGCCGACCAACGTGTTGACCAACATCATCACCAAGATGAATCTACGCACCCTGGCGGACCTGATCGGCAAGCGCAAGAATTTGCGTGCCCAAGGGGAATATGCGGACGTCGCCAGGGCGATGGAGCGGTGTGTGCTAGAAGTTCACCCATGGACCAAGGCCTTTCTTGATCCGGAGCGACTGCAGACGCCCAATTTGGACCAGCTGCTCAAGCAAGCCCTGGGTGACAAGTCACCGGTGGACAAGCCAGAGATCAATGGTGCCTTGAAAGAGCTGGATGGCCTGAAAGGGACTTGGGGGTGAAGAAGCGCCCTTATAACCACATGCAAGCCCAGCTTGATAGGGCTATGAAAAATGCCGGTTGGCACAACTGGTATTTCTCTCGTGGCCATTTCTACGGCTCTGGAAAGGTGCTGCGGAAGCTGATGCGGCAACACAGTTGGCGGAGGAAGCATTGACAAGGCTTGAGCTGCTAGAACATGTCAACCAGCTCAACACTTTGGCCGAACCTGGCGAACGCTATTGGACGGTGACCGTGCTCTACAACACGGTGGTCTATAAAGCTGTTGGCAAAGAAGCCAAGATTTTTGAAGTTGAGAAGGGTGTGCCGGCATGACCATCCCCATCATCGTCGTAGACCTCGACGGCACGCTGTGTAACTCTGCTCACAGGGAGCACTTAGCCAGGGCAGGTGACTGGGACGCATTCCATGGCGCTCTGCTGGACGATGAGCCGTGGCCCGACGTCAAGAAGCTGCTAGAAAGCTTGTTCAATGATTTCATCATGGTGGCGCTGACAGGACGCAATCAGAAATACCAGATGATGACGCTCAAGTGGCTGCAGCGCAATGAATGCGTGCTGTTTGACGAGCTGCTGATGCGGCCGGACGATTGCTATCTTTCCGACACTGAGATCAAACCTCAGTTGCTGGACGAATTTCTCGAGCGCAATGGCAAGAGCCACAGTGATGTGCTCTTCATTCTCGAGGACCGAGACAAGATGGTGGAGACTTGGCGTAATTTAGGCCACACTTGCTACCAGGTGAGGGCTGGAGGATATTGATGATTGAATGGCAGCCAATTCCGTCAGAGGTCGATATCTCCAAGGCTCCGTTTAATGGAGATGAGGTTCTTCTCTATGCCGATAGCGCTACCGTTAACGTGGTTCGCCTAGCGTGGTGGGACAATGGCGATGACGAAGGATTTGGCGGACCTGAAGACTTGGGCTGGTGGAGTGCTAAGCATAGCGTTACATCGGAGCATATTCACGACGCACCAGGTTGCAAATGGTCGCATTGGTCACCGTTCAGTCCTCCCGAGAATACATCATGACATTCTGGGAGCGCGGCGGGTGCTGGTTGCTAATGGCTATGCTGTCGATTGGATTTTGGACCACACTTTTGATATGGGTGAACAAGTGAGCACGGACTTGAAAGCGGCAGAGATGGACCAGGCCTTTGAGAAAAGGTTCGGGGTCAAAGTGGAGACGGTTTGGAATATCTTTTCAAACAGTTATGTCACCACCACGATGGAAGACACCGAAGCAGGGTTGATCCCCGAGCAGGTAGGATGGCTCAAGGGTTGGAGCGATAGGAGTTCACAGGCATGAGTGATTTCGTACCCAAGGCACTGGAACAGGCAGCGAGCTTATACCGTGGCCGCAATGCCCTGTACGGCGACAATTACAAGAATTTCGGCAAGCTGGTCGAGGTCCTGTTTCCGGAAGGAATACCGTCTGGACCTATGGAATCAATGATCAGCTATCACAATCGCACAGGCGTATTGTTCATGGTGCTCAGCAAGCTGTCCCGCTACTGCGCCAACTTTGGCGATGGTGGGCACTCTGATTCGCTGGATGATTTGGCGGTCTATGCCATGATGCTCAATGAGTTGGATGAGGAGATACGGGCAGAGCAGAAGTATCACGAAAGCCAGAACACCAACCAGGTGGAGGGCCAAACATATAGTGCAGGCCAAAATACCACCCAGGGCGGCGGGATCGATCCGGAATGAGGGCGTTCGTGTTCGACACGGAAACGACAGGGCTCGTGAAGAATAGCCTCATACCCTTGCCATCCCAGCCCAGAATAATTGAATTTTTTGGTAACACGGTGGACGATGAAACAGGGGAGGTGATAAATGAAATCGAATTCATTTGCGACCCTGGCATTGAGCTACCGCCAGAGATCACCCGCATCACCGGCATCAAACCGGAAGACATTAAGGGTGCAGGTCCGTTTAAGCAATATGCTCCCCAGCTATGCCAGATTCTTGCGGAGGCTGATGCTGCTGTTGCTCACAATCTTAGCTTTGACAGGGTTCTGGTGGAGTGTGATTGTGCTCGTGCTGAAATTGTACCATCATGGCCTAACCGGATGATCTGCACTGTAGAGCAAACAGAGTGGATCAAGGGCCACCGGTTGAGCCTCACAGACCTACACAGTGAGCTATTTGGGGAACCGTTCAAGGGCGCTCACCGTGCCAGGCATGACGTTCAAGCCCTGACCAGGTGCTACGTTGAATTGAGGAAAAGGGGTGAGATATGACCAATAGTCGTAGCGACAGGGTGAGCCTTCTAGCAAAGAAGGTGATGGTCCTCAAAGAATGCAGGGGCATCACATATTCCCAAATAGCAACTGAGTGTGGTGGACTTAAGATTGGCATGGTTGCTGCGAGGATTTCTGGACTGGTAAATTGCCATTCAATCCGGCCTGATCTCGAACCCCATGTTCTGGCTTGGGTGAGGAGGCAAGGGCTGTGACCAACATCAAGGACGACCTGGAACAAGCCATGCGCCTGGTGGCGCCGGTCACTGCCAGCATCGGCTTGGCCCTGGAATGTAAGACCTTCAGACGCAGCACATTGAAAGGGTCAATCGCGGCATTGCGCAAAGCCGCAGATTTGTTGGAGGGGATCAAGTGAATGTACGGTAGGAGCTACCAAGTCACCTATTGGGACGACCCAGGGGTGAGTTATCCCGGCAAACATTGGGTGGTGCTCGAGATCACTTGGTCCTGTGCGGAACGGCACCGCGCTGAAGTCATCAGTCGCCATTCTGACCGCAAAGAAGCAGAGACGATGGCAAAGGTGCTTTGGGAGGCGCTAGGTGATTGACGCTCGTACCAAATTCAAATTCCTCGGCAACAGATCCGTCGTTGAGGGTGCAGGGGTAGGTCTTGAATGCCATCACTGCCAGGTGAGCTGGGGCGGTTGTGCGGCTGAGTGCTGCTGCCCGCAGTGCGGAGCTCCCAAGGGCTATTGGGGTGAAGCCTTGGGCAAGTGTTTCTGTGAAGAGTGCGGTGGACTTCCAAATGCTCAAGATTAGGACCGGCTATTCCTTCCGCGCTGCAGCGGGCAAGCTTGACAAGGTGCTGGACCGGTTGCAGGAGCTGGGACACACCAACGCACCGATCACCGACAGGGCATCAACCTTCGGCTTTTACCGTTGGAAGAAGGCCTGTGAAGAACGGGGCATGAAGCCATGCTTTGGTGTTGAGCTGGCGGTCACTAGCTCCATCAACGCTAAGAAGCCGTCGGTGGATTATTGGACGTTCCTGGCAAAAGACAGCATTGAACCCCTCAACTTTCTGGTCACCTTGGCCACCCAACAATTCCGCTACCAGCCATTGCTGCGGCTTGACCAGGCTCTGGAAGCTGAGGGTATATTCAAGATGGTGGGGCATCGCCCACCCAATGAGCTTTGGGAGCTAGACGCTCTGCCCGACGACACAGCCATTGGCTTGATGCCGAGCACGCCTGTAGCTGTTGTGAAGCGAGCACTCGCCAAGGGCTGGGCCTTTGCCGCCAGCAGCGATAACCGCTTCCCCAGGGCAGAGGACCAGGGCTTTTACGAGGTCGTGGCAGGACGCAATGCCGAGAGCCAGACCTATCCGCAATGGATCTTGTCTGAAGAGGAATGGCATCAGTCTATCGACCATCACAGCTTGCCCGAGATGACGGTGCGAGGGGCATTGGCCCAATCAGAGCGATGGCTCATGGCTTGCAACGCCCAGCTGCAAAAATCATCACTGCCAAAGTTCCAGGCGGACAAGACCCTCAGCGAGATGTGTCTGGACGGGGCAAAGCGCCTGGGTGTGAACCTCAAGGACAAGACCTATTCTGCCAGGCTAAGTAAGGAACTCCAACTCATCAAGGCTAAAGGCTATGAGGACTATTTTTACATCGTCGCAGACATTTGTACTTGGGCACGTAGCAGAATGCTGGTGGGACCAGCACGAGGTTCGTCCTGCGGTAGTCTGGTTTGCTATTTGCTCGGCATTACTACTGTTGATCCTATACCTTTTGGGCTGATCTTTGAAAGATTCGTAGACGTTAACCGGTCTGACATGCCGGACATTGACATTGACTTTTCTGACCAGCAAAGAAGCCAGGTGTTCCGCTACATAGAGCAAAAATATGGGCAAGAGCATGTAGCCAGGTTGGGCACGGTGGCAATGTTCCAGCCACGCTCGGCGATTGCTGAGATCGGTATGGGGTTGAACATACCCAAGTGGATGTGCGACGCCCTGGCGGAATCAATGCCTGCCTTGAGCAAGGGCGACAGCCGCTCCGGCACCGGCATCAAGATGGGCCTGCAAAGCAGCGACATCGGCAAGCGCATCATTGAAAACTACCCAGAAGCCTGGGTGATGGCAGAAGCGGAAGACCACCCGCGCCACTACAGCCAGCACGCCGCAGGGATTGTGATTTCAGAACAGCCAATCGTCAAATATGTAGCGGTGGACCACAGGACAGGCGCCACCATGTGCGACAAAAAGGACGCAGAAGATGGCTACAATCTACTCAAGATCGATTGTCTCGGCCTCACTCAATTGTCTGTGTTTGAAGACACGCTCGAATTGGCTGGATTGCCAAATAACACACTGGAAGGCCTTCCCCTGGATGACCCCAAGGCCTTTGATGTTCTCAATGAGGCTCGGTGGGCGGGAATATTCCAGTTTAACGGCCAAGCACTTCAATCTATCACTAAGCAGTTCCGGGTGGATAAGTTTGACGACATTGTCTCGGTCACCGCTCTCGGACGTCCTGGACCCTTGGCATCTGGCGGTGCTCATGAGTGGATTAGGCGTCGTAACGGCACAAATCCGGTTGCCTATCCCCATCCGATCTTTGAGCAATATTTGTCTGATACCCTGGGGATTGTGCTCTACCAGGAACAGGTGATGGAGATCGGCCGTAATGTGGGTGATCTGTCCTGGGAGCAGGTAACGCTGCTACGCAAAGCCATGAGCAAATCGCTCGGCAAGGAATATTTTGACCAATTCGGTGATCCTTGGAAAAAGGGTGCGATATCCAAAGGGGTTGACCCATCGGCTACAATTAAAATCTGGGACGACTTGTGTGCTTATGGTGCCTGGTCATTCAACAAAAGCCACTCTGTGGCGTACGGACTCATCAGCTATTGGTGCTGCTGGCTCAAGGCCTACCATCCGTTCGAATTCGCGGCCGCAACGTTAACGCACGAAAACAACCCCCAGCGCCAGATCCAGCTGCTGCGGGAAATGAAGGCTGAAGGCTATGACTACGTTCCGGTTGACGCTGAGTTATCAGGACGTAAATGGGCAGTGGGTGGACATGGCAGTGAACGTCACCTCGTTGGACCTTTGCATAATGTCAAGGGCATTGGACCAAAGCTTGTCAATCAAATTATCGGAGCGCGGAATCGTAATGAGCCAATGCCGGACAGGGCAAAGAAGCTCCTAGAAAACCCCAAGACCGACATAGACAGTCTTTGGCCGGTGCGCGACGGGTTCCGTCGTCACCTGCCGGACCCGTTGGCTAAGAACATCGTCACCCACCCCACTCCGATCATTGATGCCCAGCCCAATTGCAAAGACCAAGAGTTCTTGTTCTTCTGCACCCCGACCAAGATCAACCCCAGGGACGAAAATGAGATCGTCAATATCGCCAGGCGCGGTGGCAAGCGCATTGACGACGGTTCGCCTACGATCAGCCTAAACCTACAGTTGACGGACGACACCGACACTATCTTTGGCAAGGTGACCAGGTGGCAGTTTGAGAAGCTTGGGCGACCGATCGTGGATCATGGACGCATCGGTAAGGCACTTTACGCAGTGAAGGGCAAGATGAGGGCCAATGCTGGCTTCAGAATGATAACAATCAGCAATGTGCGGTTCATCGGCGACATGGACAAGGGCGTCGGCACTGCCGAAACCCGCGACCAGGGTGGCGGCGGGTCCGACAGCAATAATAGTGGGATTGGGGAATAGGATGTCAGCGCGGCATGTCTTTCCAGCGCTCATCGATTTCTTTCTGCTGGCGGGAAAGCTGGCGGAAAGAAGCCATATAGCCGAGCATCGCTTGGTGAACATTGGCGGCATCAGTCCATTGCCCCAGGGATTCATGGGTCTTGCGCCAGTTGCGGCAGATCTTGGCCTGGGTGAGACAGAGTTCGCGGGAGCGACGGAGGAAATTCTTGGTGAGAGGGTGGGACATCACAGAACTCCATTCTCTTTTGCGAATTGCTCTTCTGGGGTGGGGATGTGGAGGCCATCTAGCCTGGGGATGATGGACATTGCTTCTTCAATGGCATCACACTTGCGAGACCAAAGCCCTGCCTCACGCACCATTTCACCAGTTGACCGGCGACGGATTTCACAATGCCACTGATCGCTGCCATAATAAGGACCCCGCACGATATTGGCGTGAAACCACTCGCCAGAGACCACATACCGTCCGTTAAGAACCTTTGTCGTTTTCATGGCCAATCCCCCCCTCAGTCAAGACCGACCGGCTTGTCGGCATAAACAGGACGCACAGTGGCTCGGCGCTGGCCGAACGAATTCGACCGGTAAGTGCGATAAACACCACCAAAATTTGATTCTTCGCGCCTGGTCGAGCAGCCATCGATATCGTTGTGCTCGCCAACAAACAGCTTTGCTTTGGCGATTGCTTCATCGAGATCGGAGAAAAGCTGGACCATGTCGTGGCCCTTGGCGATCTGGCGATATAAGAACATTTCATTCTCCTTTTGGCTGGCTTCCTTCGAAGCCATAACCCCTTATCTCTCTAAATTGTCAAAAAGAAAACAAAAAAAGCACTTTTGAGCAAGATTTTTGAAAATACCCATTTTGGATCCTTTCAAAGAAGAGCGAAAAGAAACTTTCAGCGGAACCAGTTTGTAGGGAGTTTTTGTGAAAATACGCGAACTGACTGACGTTCCGGCAATCAGGGATTACCTCAATAGGGTGGGGGCGCAACCCAGGAGCCTGAAGTCCGCAGTAGTCAAGCAAACAGCCGGTAAGTATTGGAAAGACCTGGCGGTAATCAGGTTCACAAAGGCCGGTGACGTTGAATGCTCCACCCTTGAGCATTCGCCCACGGACCTTGAACGGCAGTTGATTAAGGACGCGCTGAGCACCGTCACATGGCCAGAGCTCAAGAAGATGGTGCGATTGATCGACCCACCGCAGATGGTGAAAGATGCTGCGCCAGAAGATGTGTTTGAGTTCCGTGACAGGGACGGACAGATCATCATGGTGCAGGTCAAGAATGAGCTGCCGAGTGGTGACCGCTATTATGCGCCCTGGACCTATTGGGACGATAATCAGTGGCGCATGTGCGAGCCTGACGGGCCATTGCCATTGTTCAACGCCGACAAGATCGGCGAGAACACCACCGTATTCATCCATGAAGGGGCCAAGGCAGCGCGGCAGATGCAGCGCATGGTTGATGGGGAGGACAAGGTTCAACGGCAAAAGCTGAACGATCACCCCTGGGGACTTGAGCTCAGTGGGGCCTGCCATGTTGGGTGGATTGGCGGCGCTCTGTCGCCCTACCGCACTGACTGGTCCGTGCTCAAGGCGGCGGGCGTGAAGCGAGCCTACATAGTGGCGGACAACGACGCGCCTGGTAGATCCGCAGTTCCGGCCATATCCAAGCATTTGCGCATGCCGACGTTCACAGTGCAATTCACAGACGAGTTTCCAGGTTCATTCGACCTGGCTGACCCATTCCCCAAGAAGATGTACAGTAATGGCGCGGGGGAAAAGGTTTATATAGGACCAAGCTTCCGCGATTGCCTGCACCCTGCCACCTGGGCCACTGACGTCATCCCACCAGCTAAGGAAGGTGGACGACCAGGCCACGCTTTGCGGGACAGCTTCAAGGGCATGTGGGCCTACATAGAAGAAGCAGACATGTTCGTCTGCACAGAAATGCCGGAGATCATGCGCAATGAATCTATCCTCAACAAGATGCTTGCTAGCTTTAGCCATGTTAACGACACTTGCCGCCTTATCATCAAGGCGTATCAGGGCAGAAGCACGCGTGTCTGCTATCGCCCTGACGTGGTTGGTCTCAAAGTCACTTTCCGAGGTTCGAGCGCGATAAATTTGCACGTGCCTGGCAATGTCAAGTCCCAGCCTGGCGACCCCAAACCGTTCCTGGATTTCATTGATTACTTGTTTGTGAGTGAGAGCGAGCGAGTTGAGGTGCTGCGTTGGCTGGCCACGCTGATCGCCAGGCCTGACATAAGGATGCTTTATGGACTACTGCTTATTTCCGAGCGCCAAGGCGTCGGGAAAACTACGTTGGGGGCTAGCATCCTCGCCCCTCTCGTCGGAATTCAGAATGTGGGCTTTCCGGGTGAAAGCGATGTTACCTCCGCATTCAATGAGTGGGTGGCTCATAAAAGGCTGGCCATTGTATCTGAAATATATTCAGGACAGTCGTGGCGAGCATATCATGCTCTCAAAAGCGTCATCACTGACAGAGACATTACGGTCAACCAGAAATATATGCGTCAGTATGTCATTGAGAACTGGTGTCACATCTTAGCTTCAAGCAATAGCATGCGCGCATTGAAGATGGAAAATGACGACAGGCGATGGTTCTACCCAGAAGTGACTGAGGTGCCTTGGCCACGAGATAAGTTTGATGCACTACGCAAATGGCTCAACTCCGGTGGCCTTGGGGTCATCAAGCATTGGGCAGAGAATTGGGGCAATTATGTGCTGCAATCAGACCGTGCGCCAATGACAGACCGCAAGCGGGAGATGATCGAGGGCAGTAGGTCTGAGGCACAGCAGGAAGCGGCAGCCCTGGCTGAAGCTCTGAAAGAGCTAGGCAGGCCGGCAGCCCTGTTGATCAAAGACGTTGTAGGTTGGTGCCGTACGCACGTTCAGGGCAGGGTGTTCGACACGGATTATGAATTGCGCAAGGCAATGGTTGAGTGCGGGGTGACCGCTTGGGGCAAGCGCATCAAGGTGGGTGGCAGGCTACAGTATGCGGTGATCAATCCGGCGCTGCTGGACCTGGCTCAACGGTCAGAGGACCAGACAAGTTGCATCCGCGAGCATTTGGTCAAGTGCACGGACATTATGGATGGGGAGATGTGATATGACGGAAGAAGCCAGAATATCGCTGTCAGAGTCAGAATGTGCTCGGATCATGGCGAGCGTCAATTGGTTAATGGGGTTCGTCCAAGGCAGGGGATATGAAATCCCGGACGAAATGGTCAATCGCTTTGCGCCATTGGCCAAGCATGCCGGTTTGGAACACATGACTGGACAGATAAGGTCATGATCGCAATCCTCACCGACAGGGTCGAACGGGCAATCAGCCAGCTCAAGGCCGAGCGCACCATAGATGAATATTCAACGACCAGGCGTAGGGGCACGTTTTGCAGCGGCAGGGAGTTTGTGGTCGTTACGCTGCCGGAACACCTGGACGGCGTGAGGCTGAAAGACTACCGTGTGATCGGCAACGTGGACAATTTGCTGATTGACCATGCTAGAGCGAGGATGGTGGGATGAAAGCGGGCATAGCTGTTGATGATTGGAAATTACCGATATTCCGCAAGCGCCTGACGGAAGCTGGCTTCAAATATGAGGACGCTGGTGAGATGACGCCAAACGTCACACTGCTTAAGGTCGAAACCGACAATATGTTCAAGCTCAAGAATGTGTTGGAAAAGTGCCAGGCTGAGTGTGCCAGGAGCAAAAAATGACCAGCCCACTGATTGATTGCCAGTTCACGGTGGACCAGTCGGAGCTTATTCAGCCGGTACCAGGTGGGCAATTGGCTAGGCAGCAAGGGTGCTTGTGCCCTGTGCAATATGCGGAGGACATTTATTCGTGGGTGATGACGGTGCACGAGGAATGCCCGTTGCACGGAGCAACCGTCATTTTTGAGGTGGTGTGATGTCGCGGTTTAGCAGGAGATTAGGTGATGAGGCTTGATGGCAAAGTCAATGACATAAAGCGTATTCTTGCTAGACAGACCAGGAACGGACAAGATCAAGAGGAGAAGCGTGTATATGGCTTGACGGTGCGATTGCCCGACACATCACTGCAAGCGGATTACAATTACGGCTATGGCAGCATGAGCTTCATCCTTCACGGAAAGTCCATGAGAGATTTTGTGGACCTTGGTGGCGAAGTGGATATTTACGTGGTTCCAAAGGGTCTAGGACAAGATGTGCCCCAAAGAGAGTTCGAAGACCTGCGGACTAGGACCTATGAGCTGGAGGGCATGGTGGAAAGCCTCACCCAAGCCAACGAGCTATTGAAGAACAGGAACCAGATCATGCAGCAAGAGAGCCAAGCCATTCATCAAAGGTTGAAAGTGGCTATGGATGAAGTCATGCGGCTTGAAGCTAGGATAGGCATTCAACCTCCTGCTCCAGCACAATTGACAGATGAAAGGTGACGTCATGAAATTCCTCTCTTTCTTCCGTCGTAAGCCACAGTGGGTGCCTCCTGTTGGGGACGGGACCGTTTTTGGCAATTGGTCCCCTGGCGACCTGGCGGTGTGCATCATGGACGGAATGTGGGCCGATTTCAGTGATGGTCATATCTATCCTTTAGGCCCAACCAAAGGTGAGGTGCTCAAGGTGGCTGGAACAGGGTTCGTGCTTAATTGGCACGTGCTCTATTTTGAGAAATACGGGATGGAGAGCGGGTTTGTGGCGCTGAACTTCCGCAAGGCTGTGCTGGACAAAGCAGAGGCCTGTGAGGAAGATTTTGTTAAATTGCTGAAGCGGTCAAGGCAGAAGGTTGGTGTGTGATGGATCACCCAATCATCCTGAAAAAATCTGAGGTCCTTGAAGCCATTCACAATAGCCTTATCGATCTCCCCATTTCTTCATTTCAAGGACAACCTAAGCCTGGTGATGAACTTTGGGTGTGTGAAAGCTTCCGCAGGTGGCGAGGCAGTGCAAGCGGCAAGACGATTGTTTATGACGCTGATGACCGATGGATTGATTATGGCTCAGGGGAAAACTTCATCGACAGAGTGACATGGTTGACTCCGTCTACCCCGCCCAGCAAAATGCCGAAATGGGCATCGAGATTGAGACTGAGGGTGGAACGGGTTGAAGAGCGAACAGTCAAGTGTTCGGTGGTGATTGTAGGGTGATTCTCTCTGAGGACGATGTCCGTGCCTATGTGCGTGAGGCGAGCGGCGGTAAAGCCAGGTGGATTGAGCCCGCTTTAGGGTCAACGCCTGGACTGCCGGATTGCTGGGTGCCGAAAGGCAAGGGGATTGGGCAGGTGCACCTTGAGCTAAAATGCGGACAGATCAAGAATGGTAGGCTAAGGTTCAAGGTCCGGCCGGAACAGAAAAAAGAGATCAAGCGGATGATCCAGGACGGTGTGGTTGTTGGCTTCTTGGTGGGCATTCAGGACACCCATAATTGTGTGTTCATGGCGGTGACAGGCGACAGTTTGGGTGGCAATGTGGGACTTTCCGGTGATGATACCCCAAAATATTTTGCCGATGTCAGAGAAATTCGACACTATGGATTTTGGCTCGGAGTTAATTTCATCTTTTCTGACTGTGGTGAAAAACTGTGAAATTTTTGGGTTATTTCGTCACTTTATAATGGTCTGGATGATGGGGATGGATGGATCATGGTTGGACTGAAAACATTGAAGAAATTTGGGTCGTTTGGGTTCGTAGTTCGGAAATTCCTTTGTAACCCAAAAGTTGGGGCCCATTTTTTTAGGTGGTTCCACTTTCTCCTTCCTTTCCCTCGTTGAGACCAAGAGAGAAGAAATTTCTAAACATGGAGTAGAGTTTTGAAACAAGTGAAAATTCCGAACTACGAACCTACCACGTGGGATTGCGATTGGCGTGGTAAATGGCTGGTGTTGCGTTGTGCAAACAAGAACACCACCGCCCTGGCTTCCGGCCTGGCGATCAAGGGATTGAGAGCTTGGACCCCGATGTGGGTGAGACGGGTGCGCTATCCCAGGTCTAACAATGCGAGGTCTTTGACGTTGCCTTGCCTGCCCTCATTCGTGTTCCTGGCGGAAGCGGACGCTGTTAGGGCTTTGGACGCCGCTCAAGCTATGTTGGTGCCTGGGTTCTCGGTGATGAAGAGCTATGGCATGGTGGTAAGGATAAAGGATAATGATTTGCAAACTTTGAGAGACATCAGTGATACCACTCCCCGTAAGGACGACAAGGTGTTATGGCCTGATATTGGCTCTGAGCAGAAGATCATTTCGGGAGCGTTTCAAGGCTTGGTAGGCAAGGTGGTAGGCAGGACCAATCGGCACTGTTTGGTAGAGATTAACGATCAGCAATTTCCGGTTGTCAAAATACCGCCTTTTCTTTTGGAGATTTTCAAGGCAGAATAAGTGCTCACTCGTCGTTAGGTTTCCCAGAGCCTCCCCAGCCTCCAAGAAACTTAGCGACGGGTTCCGCGCTATAGCGCCAGGAAGATTGGTACGGTCGCCTAGAGCAGATCGCCCTTCCACCCTAACCGACCCAGGGCTTCCCTTGGGCGGAAGTTCTAGACCTGCTCCTTAATATAAAAGGCCAGATGCGCTACCCAAAGGGCAAACGTAACTACCCTCCCTCTTCCTTAGCTAAAAGAATAAGAGGTCATAAGGGTGTTGCCCTACGCAAGAGAAGGATGGCACGTACCAACTGGCTTTGTGAGGATTGTTTGGCAGCCACACCCAAGAGGGTAAGACCTGCTAGCGTTGTTGATCATATCCTGCCCCTGGCTATGGGTGGCCTTGATATAGACAGTAACACCCGCAACCTTTGTGATGAATGCCACGAGATTAGGACAGCGGAACAGTTCGGTAGAGATAAGAAGCCACGCCGTGATGCTGATGGTTGGCCCATTTGGTGAGGGGCGGGAGCATTCAAAAAGTTTTGGTGTGCGAAAGTGAAAAC